>Ga0206812_1004_pt1 | contig 98573 bp, 93 predicted proteins | sample Alteio_BWOrgCont_54_FD_152912 | JGI IMG/M metagenome (GOLD analysis project Ga0206812, IMG submission 152912) | Enriched cells from forest soil in Barre Woods Harvard Forest LTER site, Petersham, Massachusetts, United States -... | ecosystem: Environmental > Terrestrial > Soil > Temperate forest >... | reverse complement strand
TTCAATTATCTGCTGATTTTGGCGGTGTGAATTTAAAGGCAATAAACCGGGGTAAGACCCCCCTCGGGCTAATTTTGATTGCCTTGGACAATTCGACCCAAGCACTTGAAGTGCAGGATCAGCATTACACAAATGCTGATAGCATAAATTATACAGTAAGGGGTTATGCCGCTACCCCAAGAAAATTTGGCGCTTATGTTACAGACGCATATGGCAATGTTTCTGACACGACGATATTGACCTTAACACCAATATTTGAAACGCTGATGGATAAGTCTTTGTTCTCGATCTATAGGCTACCGAGTGACAGCCCTACCGCTTACGGATGGGAAGTGCCTTATTTATGGGATGGTAAAACCGATGGTTATTCAAATGGCTGGCATACGGCTCCGGGTGCACCTCCACCAATACAGTGTACATTCAGTTTGGGGGTATCGGCGCAGCTAAGTCGGTTTATTATGTGGGAAAGACCAGACCAGTATGCATATGCTCATGGTAATCCGAGAGACTTTTCCTTCTGGGGTTCAAATAAACCAGCTCCGCAGGATGCAGCGCTGCCAGAATCAGCACCGGTTGGGACTGTAATTGGCGATTGGGTAAATTTAGGTAACTATCACTATCCAGATCCGCCATCGGGCCTTACTCCGGGCTTTACAAACGCGGCAGATGATGCATTTGTAGCCGCGGGCGTGAATTTCGATATTCCACCGGGTGCGCCTGTTGTAAGATACTTACGTTTTTACGTACATGATACATGGTCTGGTGGAGATTTCGCTCACGTAATGGAATTCTCATTTTATGGTAATCCCCAGTAACATTTATAAATGTTTAAATAAAAAATCATGAAGTTAATTTTAAAAATATCGATAATACTGATACTGGCCGCAGGCGTCATCAGTTGTGTAAAAAGGGATACCGAGTTTAAGAAATTCTTAAACGGGAAGGAATTGGTATATCCGGGTGTTGCAAATAACCCACACTCAGCACCGGGTAATTTGCGGGTGGAACTGTTATGGAACCCCAGCCCTGATCCAAGTATCATTAAGTATGTTATTTTTTGGAATAATCATGCCGATTCGCTTGTATATGCTTCTACGGATCATAATCCGGCTGATACATTAAAGGTCATTGTTCCAAACCTCAACGAGTATTCATATTCCTTTACTGTATTCTCCTATGATGCGTTAGGGAATAAATCAATACCACTTGATATCAATAATGTAAAAGTTTATGGGCCAAGTTATCAATCGGGCCTTGTAAACAGGGCCTATAAGGTGGCAAACCCTTACACCGTATCACCCAATGGAAATGTAACTCTCAACTTTTACAAAATTGATACAGCGAGTGAGTCATTCAGTTTCGCCCATAATACTTCAACCACTATCAGATATACCAACAGGAGCGGGCAAGCTGTACAAAAATTATTATACAGGGATAGCAGTATTACTTTAACCGATTTTAAGGGCGGCTCAACATTAGATTTCAGGTCGACATTTGTACCCGTTAAAGGCGCGATTGACACCTTTAATGTGAATAGTTATACGGTGTTCCCGCAAATATTCGGGTATGCTGCATGTGATAAATCAATATTCGCAAAAGTGAAGCTTCCAAATGATATGAATCCTTATGAATCGGATACAGACATAGACAGGCTTTGGGACGGAAGTGTTGGCCCGCAGGGATTTCCTAATATATTCCATAGTGATGGGGCACACCCGCTACCTCAAACACTCACCTTTGATATGGGTAAAATATATAATGGGCTAACCCAAATTGAGGAAACCGGGCGTAATTGCTGCCATAATCCAGACGATTTTGAAGTTTGGGGCATTACCGATATTACCAACGCGGCAACTACCTTGCAGCCAAATGATCCCGGATGGCCTGCAGAGGCTATTTCAAAAGGATGGATACTGCTTAAAGAGGTTAAAAGAACAGATGATGGACAGGCCACATTGAAGTTTAATCTGGATAACACCACAGCACCTGTTCGCTATGTACGGATCAGGGTAATTCATAATGCTGATGGTGAGCCCAATTATACCAATATGAGCCAGATCACCATGTATTATAACGTACTTAATTAAGCCCTATAGAAATTCAACCCAAACCACATGTTCAATGATCAATAAGTCATTCCAAAAGAATGGCTTGTTGATTATATGGAGGGTCATATTTGTGAGTACGACTTCTCCTTATATTTACATGGTCAGTTAATCAAATTAAATAAATGCCGGAATATCTTTCAGGGTTTGCAAAACCGTACAGTAAACTGAGTTTAACGACACTATTGCTTATTGTTTTCCTGTTTGCAAAAGGTCAGGATAAGCCTGTAATGGGTTCATGGAAAGGTTTTGAAAAATCAGAGTTCTCTATAGATGGGTATAAGGCTTACTATGTAAAACCAACGCATGCCTTACCTGGGAATCCATGGGTTTGGAGAGCTTCATTTCCCGACTGGCATACTGATATGGATAGTATCCTGCTTTCAAAAGGTTTTTATATTGCCTATCTAAGTGTAGATGACCAGTATGGAAGCCCGCGATCTTTACAGGTTTGGGATCGATTTTATAATTATCTGACCAATAAAATAGCACTTGCCCCTAGGGTAGCCCTTGAGGCCGTAAGCCGTGGCGCTCTATATGCCTATGGGTGGGCAAAACGAAATCCTGATAAAGTTACCTGCATATATGCGGAAACGCCGGTATGCAATATTAAAAGCTGGCCGGGCGGCAAAGAAAAAGGCATAGGTGATACAGCATTATGGAATCAGCTTAAGGCTGCCTATCATTTTACTGAAGCGCAGGCAATGGCCTATAATGATAACCCTATTGATAATTTGGAGGGGCTTGCATCCTTTAGGGTACCCATATTGCACGTAATAGGTTTAAATGATAAGCTGGCGCCACCCGCTGAAAACACCTACCCGTTTGCTCAACGGTACATAGCTGCCGGTGGCCCAATGAGCGTTTCCCCGGTAACTATTGGTCCGCAGGAATTACAGGGCCATCATTTCCCTATTGACAGGGCCGATTATTATGCCGCATTTATCTTCAATAATTCATTCCCCGTAAAAAAACAATTACCCTACAGTAATTACTATGAGATCGAAGGCGGTCTGAAGAACTTTTATAAAGTAGTTGCCACCCGCAAAAAGGCTACCGTGGCATTTCTGGGGGGCTCGATCACCTATAATCCCGGCTGGCGGCAAAAGGTATGCCGGTATCTCCAAGAGCGGTTCCCGGATGCGGAGTTTCATTTCATAGCAGCGGGGATACCTTCTTTGGGAAGCCTGCCACATTCCTTCCGGCTGCAGCGCGATGTGCTGGATTCAGGGAAAACAGATCTCTTATTTGTGGAAGCAGCTGTAAACGATAAGGCAAATGGTACGGATAGCATTACACAGGTACGCGCATTGGAAGGGATCATCAGGCATGCCAAAAAAAGCAACCCCGATATGGATATTGTAATGATGGCTTTTGCTGATCCCGAAAAAACAAGTGATTATAATAAAGGTATCGTACCTACAGAGATTAGTAATCATCAGTTGATATCACATCATTATGACCTTCCATTTATTAATATTGGTAAGGAAGTGAGGGATAAAATGAACAATAAGGAGTTTACCTGGGCCGATGATTTTAAGGACCTTCACCCAGCTGTTTTTGGACAGGAGCTATACTTTGCTACTATAAAAAGTTTGCTGCAGGATTGCTTTGATCATCAATCAGGTGGGATGAGCCCACAGAAAATAGCCTTACCCAAACCACTTGATAAGGCAAGTTTCCAAAATGGTAAATATTACAATATTAAAAATGCCCTATATAAAAATGGTTGGTCGATTACCGATAAATGGCAACCTGCCGATGGACTACCTACACGCGAAGGTTTTGTAAATATACCTGTATTGAGTTCAGACACACCGGGGGCAGAATTAGCGTTACATTTTAAAGGAACAGCCGTTGGCATAGCCATTGTTTCTGGTTCTGACGCTGGCATGATCTCCTATGCTATTGACAATGACGCATTTAAAAATCTCGACCTATATACCCCATGGAGCGGTATGCTTCATTTGCCCTGGTACCTGTTGCTTGGCAGCGATCTGAAAAATGGTAACCACGTTTTGAAGATCAGGATAAGTGAACAAAAAAATAAGGCGAGTAAAGGCAATGCCTGCCGGATAGTGAATTTCCTGGTTAACGAATAATTGATAAAATTTATATAAATACAAACATGATCAGGAGATTTTCCCCATTAATAACCGCATTAGTATGCTTAACTAATTTGTGCCTGGCACAGCAGCAACCTTTAAAATTATGGTACGATAAGCCCGCACAGGTTTGGGAAGAAACCCTGCCCCTGGGGAATGGCCGCCTCGGGATGATGCCAGATGGCGGTGTAATGAAAGAAAATATTGTTTTGAATGATATCACGCTATGGTCGGGTTCGCCACAGGATGCCAACAATTATGAGGCTTATAAAGCCTTGCCCGAGATACGCAAATTACTTGTGGAAGGGAAAAACGACGAGGCGCAGAAGTTAATTAACAAGGATTTCGTTTGTAAGGGTAAAGGCGGTGGCGGGGTCCCTTTTGGATGCTACCAGGTGCTTGGCAACCTCAGTTTTCAATTCAAATACAACAAAACTGATAGCGCGGATGTGAAATTTGAAAACTATGAGCGCGAACTATCTTTAAACAAAGCCATAGCGAAATGCACCTACAGGGTAAATGGTGTCACTTATACCCGGGAGTATTTTACAAGTTTTGGCAATGATGTAAGCATTGTAAAACTAACAGCAAATAAACCCGGCCAGCTCAACTGCAATATCTCCATTAGCAGGCCCGAAAGAGGAACAGCGTCTGTTAATGGCAATGAGCTGCAATTAAGTGGTCAGTTGGATAATGGTACCGATGGGAAAGGCATGCAATATCTTGCAAGGGCAAAAGCAAAATTAAAAGGCGGCACTATGAGCACGTCAAATAATACTTTGGTTATAAAAGGCGCAACCGAGGCAATTATTTACATTTCGGCCGGAACGGATTTTAAGGAAAAATCATTTAAACAAAAAACCGCCGCAATATTGGAGGCGGCATTAAAAACGCCATACACAGAAGAAAAGCAGCATCACATCAATAACTATCAGAAATTATTTAACAGGGTAAATATGAGCCTTGGGAATACAAATAACACAGGGGAAACAACCGATAAAAGATTGATATCCTTTCATAAGGACCCATCTTCAGATAATGGTTTGGCTGCTTTGTTTTTTCAATTCGGAAGGTATTTAAGTATTTGCAGTACAAGGGTAGGGTTGCTGCCGCCAAATTTGCAGGGCCTATGGGCCAATCAGATACAAACCCCATGGAACGGCGACTATCACCTGGATATAAACGTGCAGATGAACCACTGGCCATTAGAGGTAGCAAACCTTTCGGAACTGAACCTGCCGCTTGTTGAATTGGTAAGAGGTATGATAAAGCCCGGAGAAAAAACGGCCAAAGCTTATTACAATGCCGATGGCTGGGTAGCGCACGTGATCACTAATCCATGGCATTTTACAGAGCCGGGCGAAGAGGCTTCATGGGGGCTGTCAAAGTCAGGTTCCGGGTGGTTATGTAATAATATTTGGGAGCATTACACTTTTACCAATGATAAAAAATATCTGCAAAGCATATACCCGATACTCAAAGGTTCGGCACAGTTTTATAACAGCATTTTGGTAAAAGATCCCAAAACAGGCTGGCGAGTAACTTCGCCGTCTTCTTCGCCTGAAAACTCATTTTATATGGCAAATGGTAAAACTGCCAGCATTTGCATGGGGGCGACTATTGATAACCAGATCATAAGGGAGTTATTCAATAATGTAATTACTGCATCCAAAGTATTAGGTACAGACGAAGCCTTCAGGAATGAGTTAAGTTTAAAATTAAAAGAATTACCCCCCGCAGGGATTATATCCAAAGATGGGCGCATACAGGAGTGGCTGGAAGATTATAAAGAGACAGAACTGCAGCATCGGCATATCGCGCATTTATATGGCTTGTACCCTGCGCCTTTGATCACCCCAGAGGGGACGCCTGACCTTGCCGAAGCTGCCAAAAAAACGCTTAATGTGCGTGGCGACGATGGCCCCGGCTGGTCAATAGCCTATAAAATATTATTCTGGGCAAGGCTGCATGATGGCAACAGGGCATATAAACTCTATACCGAATTGATGAAGCCAACCATTAGAACCGATATTAATTACGGATCAGGAGGCGGTATTTATCCCAACCTGCTGGATGCTGGGCCCCCGTTCCAGATCGATGGCAACTTTGGAGCAGAGGCCGGGATTGGTGAAATGCTGATACAAAGCCATGAAGGTTATATTGAGTTAATTCCTGCAATTCCGGATGCCTGGAAGTCATCAGGTAAAGTGAATGGATTAAGGGCCAGGGGTAATTTTACAATAAATATGGAATGGAAAAACGGTAAAATAACAAACTATAGTGTTACTTCCCCATCACCCCGTAAAGTTAAAATAAAGGTGAATGGTAATCTAAAAGAAGTAATGGCTAAAAAAGGATGATATGTCTGCAAATAGCGTTTTTAAAATCATCTCACCCTATGTATAAATACTGCCGTTTGGTTCTTGTACTACTGCAATTTATAATTGTTTTACCTGTTTTTGCGCAGAGCAATGCTGGCCCACTTCATATTCCTTTTGGTAAAACCGGGGTTATTGCATACGATTTTAAAACGGGCCTGATGAACGTTTATCAAAACAATAGGGCCATTTTTTCAAATGTATATTCACAGGTCAGGGTTGATAACAGGCTCATTTCATCAAAAAATTATAATGACAGAACTTATATAAAAACAGCTGTGAACAATGGTTTTGGGACGGGGGAAAAGTACACGGTAAAACTGACTGGCCATGATCTTCCTGAAATGGACTTGTCTTTTTATACTTATGCCGGCAGAGAATATTTTCTTACTGAAACAGAAATAAAGGGAGATCTTTTAAAAAGCAATTACATGGCCCCATTTTGCAGCGATTTCCCTGCTGTTGCAGGTGATGCCCGTACTTTATTTGTGCCTTTTGATAATGACACATTTATAAGCTACAATGCCAGGCCTTTTAAGGACAACCTGCAAAATACAAGCGCCGAAGTTGGAACGGTGTATGATAACGACAGCAGGAGGGGCTTTGTGGTGGGATCGGTTGAGCATGGGGTGTGGAAGACGGGCATACAGACAATTTCAAAAAAAGATAGCGCTAATAGTATTAAGGTTTGGGGTGGATATGCGGCCGCGGAAGTTACCAGGGATAGAATAACGCATGGTGCTATAAATGGTACAGTGTTAAAGTCGCCGCTGGTATTTATTGGATGTTTTGACGATTGGAGGAACGGACTTGAAGAATACGGTAAAGCAAATAGGATTGCTGATCCGCCTTACATCTTTAATTGGGCAGGCGCTACACCGGTTGGCTGGAATAGCTGGGGCGTGATGCAGGACAAGTTAACTTTCGATAAGGCGATAAAGGTGGTTGATTTTTTTGCAGATAGTCTGCCTGGCTTCAGGACCGGTAATACGGCTTTTATTGATCTCGACTCTTATTGGGACAATATGATAAGAGGAGGGATGGGTGGCGATCTCTCAAAATTAAAAGAGTTTGTAGAACACTGTAAGAAAAGCGGGCTGCAGTCAGGTGTTTACTGGGCGCCATTTACCGACTGGGGTTATCAGGGCGGAGCCGACAGAATTGCTGAAGGATCTGACTATAGGTTTGGCGATATGTGGACAAAAGTAGCCGGTGGCTATCACGATCTTGATGGTGCGCGGGCACTCGATCCGACACACCCGGGTACCAGACAGAGGATCGCCTATGTCATAGGGAAACTCAGGGACTGTGGGTTTAAAATGATCAAGATAGATTTTTTAGGGCATGCAGCAATTGAATCGACCCATTTTTATGATACTACCGTAACCACAGGCATGCAAGCTTATCGCAAGGGGATGGAGTTTTTATTGGATCAGATGGGAAACCAAATGCTGGTTTATGCAGCTATCTCTCCAAGTTTGGCAACAGGCAGGTACGCCCACATGAGAAGGATCGCTTGTGATGCTTTCAAAAGTATAAACGACACCAAATACACCCTGAATAGCCTGAATTATGGTTGGTGGCAAACTTATTTGTACAATTATATTGATGCAGACCATGTTGTTTTATCTACAGAAAAGGAGGGGGCAAACCGGGCAAGAATATTATCAGCCCTAATCACAGGGACATTTATAACCGGCGACGATTTCTCCATCAATGGGCATTGGGCTTCTGTAGCAAGATCCCTGTATCAAAAGCAGGAGTTACTTAAAATAATAAAAAATGGCAAGGCCTTTGAACCCCTGGAAGGCAATACAGGTACCGGTGCAACAGAAATGTTTACCCGCAAGATCGGCAATGATTTTTACCTGGCTGTTTTTAACTACTCAGATAAGCCTAAAGTATTTCCAATGGACCTTAAAAGATTTGGGCTTCAATCAGAACAGAAATATATAGTCAATGACGTATTTAGCGATAATAAATTAGTAACCAGTATAAATGTTGATGCCACATCTGCAGCATTATATAAGTTTACCGCAGACGTAGGAACAAGGCCCTGAAATGGGCAACACAGTTCGCCCATGTATCATACGTATCACCTGTTGCATGTGTGGGATGGTGATACGTATGATACAAGATATCTAATTAACCATGTCACTTCCAGACTTGCCCCATCGTGGCAAAACGTTTGTAGCTCGTATATTAAATTATTTTTTGCCTCGTAGATGCTACCCATTAACCACCGGGCAGGATGTAGAAAGGGTAGCCCTTACAGGGCAAAATGGTGGGGTTTTGTTTTTTCTACAAACAGGTAGCCCAGATGGGGCAATGACCGTTGGCTTTGTTTCATACGTATCATCCGTTGAAGGTGTGGAATGGTGAAACGAGTGAAACAGGAACAGGTTATTTAGTCATAAGCGAGGATACTTATGGGAGCGACACACATTGCATACAAATCATTATCTTAGCTGATGAATATATTATATGCCGATTATAAACTAACATGAACCCTATAATATTCCTTATAATTGTTTTACCCTTTATCATATCTTTTATTGGTGCCAGGCTTTTGTATAAAAAATTGCTGAGATCAGGCAATGGAAACGCCAAAATATGGAGTATCCTCACATTTGGCGTCAGCTTTATCGTCATCTTAGCTTTTGTTGTTGTCGCAATAGCCAGTGGCATTCAATGCTGAAACAGGCATTTGTCGTAAGTCAGAAGCACTCCGTTTCTTTTTTGGCCGATGCTGCATACTCACGCCAATTCGGTGCCTCTACAAACTAAATTTTGTCAGCCACCTCTGTTACTACTTTTTTCTTTTGGAACGTCTTCATCAAAAAATAGATCACACATATGATTACGATAAAAATTATCGTCGATAAAATTTCCTTGCCGCTAAGGTGAGCCAGCAGCCAAACAATTGCAGCAATGGCAATAAAAGGGATTAACAATCCACCCGGAACCTTAAATGATCCTTCAGCGGGCTGCTCTTTTTTTGTCCTTAACCTGATCATTGCTAAAATAACAGCGAGGTAAATAAGAAGCAAAGCCCCGCTGGCCAAAACGGCTAAAGTTTTGAATCCACCCGAAACAGAAAAAAGGAATATAAGGGAAACATAGGTGATCACTGCCAAATATGGTGTGGCAAACCTGGGATGAACTTTTGCAAGGAACTTTGGAAACAACCCATCCTCCGCGCCTGCAAATAATAGCCTTGGGGTGCCCAATACATCACCGCTGGTATTGCCCAGGCAGGAAATGATAGCCGCTATCAGAAGGATGGTGGCGCCGACAGGGCCAACAATATTTTGGGCAACTGCGGCAAGCGGCGCGTCCTTAAAGTCGCTTATGTGCGCTCCTAATACCCCCTGTGCTATAATTTGTATCAGTATATACAAGACGAATACAATTGCGGCACCAAGCATAATTCCGCGGGGTACGGTGCGTTTAGGGTTTTTTATTTCCCCGCTTGCACCAAGCGATGTTTCAAAACCGGCAAATGCAAAAAATAGAACGAGCACGGTTTCGCCAAGTGTATTTAGAGGCGGCCAATGTTCCCAATGCAAATTATTCATTTTAACATAGCTTAAACCGAAAATAATGATCCCAAAAAGCGGAACGAGCTTTATAATGGTGATGTATTCCAGAAACCTGACACTCTGTTTGGCACCGCGCACATTTACCCATAGCATGGTGCCAAGCAAAATAAAAAAAAGCAACGCACGCATCAACGGATTTGAAAAGGCAGGAATTAATACTGCAAGCGAATCAGCCAGAACATTCATCAGCGCTGCACTGCCTAACACCCCCCAGCCAAAAAAGAATAACCAATTAATAATAAAACCGGCAAACGGTCCAAAGGCTGTTTCTACATAAACATATGATCCGCCGCTGGCGCACACCTTGCTTCCTATTTCCATATAGCAAAGGATAATAGTAACCAGCATTGCACCGCAAAACAGGTAGCCTAATATACCGGCAGCGCCCATTTGAATACTCACGATAGCCGGAAGCACGTAAATACCTGCCCCTATGGTATTGTTAACGACCGTAGCAGCCAGGCCAGGCACACCCATAACCCGCCTTAGCCCCTCATCGGTATTTTTAGCTTCCATAGTTACTTATAATCAGGGCTTTAAGATATAGAATTAAATGAATATTAAGAACAGGGGTTTTTAGTCTTTTAATTCGATCACTAATTTCAGTTATTGCAGGTGCGAAATAGGGAAATGAGTAAAACAGGGTAGGACGACAATATTTGCTATGCTTTAGGTCGCCCAAAAAACAAAACATAGCCGTCGGCATCCATTACCTCAAAGCCACGCAGTCCATCACTATTATCCCCGATAGGTTGGCGAAACGTTACACCGGCTGCACGGTATTCCTCAAACAAGGCGTCAGGTTCTTCGGCGGAAATGTAGGCATCCCAGGCGGCCCATTCATGCCTGGTATGGTTTGGAATGGGTTTTATGTTATTAGCAATTGCCTTCAGCATGATGGAAACAGGGCCTCGACCCACCATCGCCCAATACGGATCACCTTCGGGGCCTATGTGCCATACTTCAAACCCCAATTTATCGACATAAAAGGCCACCGAATCCTTGATGTTTGAAACGATAAAAAAAGGCGAAATGAAGTTAAGCTTTGACATTGTTTTACGTTTTGATGATGAACTGAACAGCCACGTAAGTATTACAAATATCAGTAGTTCAAAAAATGAAAGCAAATCAATTATTTTTTCCAAAAAAATCAGCATCTTCAACCCAATAATTCAACTTGAAAAATGAAGAAAATAATACTGGTAACCGGAGCATCATCCGGTTTGGGCCTGGCTACTGCCACTGCACTTGTAGCCGCCGGGCATACGGTTTACGGGTCTACACGGGATACCAAACGTTTAAAGGATGTATCGTTTAAGCCGCTTCAAATGGAAGTTACGGATGACGAGTCTGTAAAAGCTGCCGTTGCAACGATCATTAAAGCCGAGGGCCATATCGATGTGTTGGTGAATAACGCCGGTAACGGCATTACGGGCCCGCTCTACAATATGCCGGTCGACATGGCAAAGAAGCAATTTGAGGTTAACTTTTTTGGCGTGGTGCGTGTAAGCAGCGCTGTTTTGCCGCTGATGATAGAGCAGAAGAGTGGACTGGTCATTAACATCAGCTCACTGGCCGGGTTGTTTGGTTTGCCATACCAGGGTTTATACAGCGCTTCCAAGTTTGCTGTGGAAGGATATTCAGAAAGTTTGCGGATGGAGCTTCAAAATACAGGCGTTAAAGTATCGGTTGTTAATCCGGGCGATTTTAAGACGGATTTTACTGCTAACCGCGAGAAAATGCCTTTTACGCTGAATAACGACAAGCTGAAAGCAGAATTTGAAGCAGCAGTAGCAGCTATGGAAAAGGATGAAAGCATTGGTGCAAGTCCGGCTAAACTGGCTGCACAAATTGTTAAGATCGTGAGTAAATCCAGCCCGGCGCATAGTTATTTGGTAGGCGCCATCGGCCAAACCATCGTGCCCACTTTAAAGGCGGTGCTGCCAGGTTCGCTGTTTGTAAAGCTGATGAACGACCATTACGGCATCAAATAGTGCTGAACATAGAATTAACAAAAGCTCCTGATCAAAGGGGCTTTTTTATTTTTTATGCGGATGCCCCAGCCAATAGCCGATGATGAGGGCCACAACAATGAGCGCCCACCACAAATATTGCAGCGTTTGAAGCTTGCTGATAGTTTTTTGCAAACCATTGACCTGCGACTCGGCCGATAGTTTTAAATTTTGCAGCCGCATATTCTGCTGTTGCAGTTTGGCCAGTGTGCCGCCTACCTCAACCGGTTTCTCCTTTTCCAGCTTGTGGCGTTTGGTAAAGCCGCCATGCTTCAGGAATTTTTCTCCTTTGGGTTTTAATATCAGCCGCTCGGGCAGTTCGTAATCGCCATGTTTGCCATACTCGGCTATCAGTTCTTCCCTCAGCAGTATCTGCACCATGGCAAATGCCGTGGCTTCGTCCTGGTCAAAAAGTTCGAGCAGTTGCAGCCTGGTCAGGCTATCCGGGATGCCAAAGGCTTCCAGCACCGCATCAAGCAATTCGCACTCATATTCGTTCAGCTCCGTCATGGCCGCAAATTTGGAAATAAATTGGGAACGAGGCAAATGGATAATGTGGCCCTTTGTATCACACGTATCACCCGTTGCATGTGTGGGATGATGAAACGAGTGATACAAGCTTATAAGTGACTAATACTCCGGCTATGCACAGTTGGTGCCGGTTTGGAAGTTAAATCCTGTCAATTTTATCAAACTAAATCAACTACTTAACCTTAAAATTCAAAAATTTTATATTTATCGTTTGCAGAATATGCATTTCTGTCTATATTTGCACTCCGCAAACGAGAAAGTAGTTTGTGAATGCGAAAGTAGCTCAGTTGGTAGAGCACGACCTTGCCAAGGTCGGGGTCGCGAGTTCGAATCTCGTCTTTCGCTCTAATCCCTTCCACCAAAGAAGGGATTTGTTGTTAAAAGGTAATCACCTGCTCAGATGGTGGAACTGGTAGACACGCAGGACTTAAAATCCTGTTCCCGTTAAAGGAGTGCGGGTTCGATTCCCGCTCTGAGTACAAAGCCTGGTATGAAAATACCGGGCTTTGTTGTTTTAAAACCTTTAACTCGTTACATTTAATTTATGCTTATTGGTGATAAAGCCAACAAGAGCGAGAGAATACAAATAAAATGTTTTAGAAGCAATATGTGTCAGGTTCATAATCAAATAGGTTCTTTAACAACAATAAAATCACATTTGATCTATTACAATGTTACCGATTATAAATCGCTGCATGAGTTAATTAATTTCCAGAATAACTATTCCGCTACACGCGAACAAATCATTTCGAATCATAAAGTTCTGGTTGAGCAGGAAAAAAATATCCTTAATGATAAATTAATTCAATTGGACTATTCTATTAAGGCAAAGAAAATTGTAGTTGAGCAAGAGCTACTATTGGAGCTTGAGAAATTAAATAATAGGTTAAGCAACCTGTCTTCATCTCAACCCAATATTTTTCACGTACTTGTCAGCTACCTTAAAAAAAAGCACCTTAAGCTGGAAATCCGGCATAGTAAACGCACTTTCGACTCTAAAATTGCAAATTCGCTCAAATCTTTAACAACGGAATATAACAAAGCAAATGACCGCAATCAATACATTGTTTCGCGCTTTGAGGATGCGGTGATAGAAAGTAGTTTCCCACAGTTAGACATACTTGATAGCAAAAAGACAATAATCGATGAAATAAATAGCTCAATTTATGGGGCATTGGGCGAACAGAAAGTGGTTAAGGAGTTGGAGAAATTATCTGACGACTACATTTTAATCAATGATTTTTCTTGCAAATTTCAACCCCCAATTTATAATCGACAAGAAAACGATTATATAATGTCTATTCAGATTGACCACATTTTGGTATCTCCTTCCGGTGTTTTTTTAATAGAGACAAAAAATTGGAGCCAAGATTCATTAAACGACCTTAGTCTGTATTCGCCGGTACAGCAAATCAAAAGGACAAACTTTGCTTTGTATATAATATTGGCTAAATTGATTTTAAACAAACATCACTGGGGTGATAGGAAAATTCCTATAAGAAACCTTGTTGTTTTTATAAATCATAAACCAATTGAAGAATTCCAGTACGTAAAAATCTTAACATTAACTGATCTGCTTAGTTATGTCAAATATTTTAAACCCTGTTTTTCATCTACAGAAACACAAATGATAGCTAATTATTTACTCAATTTCATGGCGAAATAAAAGCCCTTGCCAAGTTAAGCGTCAACGCTTAATTTGAAAACCATTCAAATGTAGACCCCCGCTGCCGCAAGCGTCCCGCTTGTGGACGTAGGCAAATTATGCGGTTATTTATCTCACGCCACAAGCGGGACGCTTGCGGTAGCGAAGGAGATTCCAATTAAGAGTTAATTTCAAGCTTATATCCTTTGCCGCGTATAACAACGATGTTGATATTGGGATCAAGTTCCAATTTTTTTCTGAGCTTTGATATAAACATATCCAGACTACGTCCCACAATAACACCTTCATCTTCCCATATCTCCTTTTGCAGCCGACTTCGCTCTATTGTCTCGTTAGGAGACAAGGCGAAAATGAGCAGTACACGCGTTTCAGTTCCGGTCAGGTCTATTGTTTTGCCGTTTATTATCAGCTTCCGGTTCTTCGCATCGAACAACACCGCGCCTAAAGTTAACATATCATTATACTGACCGGCAGGTAAGGCTCTTCGCGGCTTAACCGATCTCAAAAATAAAAAACCAACAAATGCTAAAAAAGGTAGGCCACCGAGAATATAACCTTTCGGTATAGCATTAATACCCGCCGGTTTGAATTTAACGTTGATCATGTAACATGCCCTGGGTTGCTTTCTTCCTCTGCATGGTACTATATCATTTTTTTTATTTTTGGATATAGCGTATCCGTAGGCTACGCCGGAGTTGCCACAGGTCAGCACGTTGACAACATAATCATGTGTGAGCGGGTCATTAGCCAACAAACGCCGCGTAGTATTCACCAGGGAGTCCGGTTGAAAAGTAAGCTCATTCTCAAACCTGATCTGGTATTCATTTTCTGCGATCTTTTTTACCGGAAGCACCCTTGATGTACGGTCGCCCGACTGTAAAAGCAGTTCATGCCCAATGCTGCGGAGTAAAACTTCCCTCCGGGCGATATCAAAATCGTCACTGCCGGTCATACTGAAAGCCGCGCAGATCACAGAGATAAACGAGAGTAATATCAATCCAAACAGGTACTTGCGTTTCCCGGAGAGGAGGTTCAGGCTATCAAACATACTGTTTACGATTTATTTACAAAGTTTACATTTTTATTTACAATCCAAGTTCCTCAGGCTGAAATATATCAAAGTATTTTTGTTGCACCAACTTTAAAGGGACATGAAAAATAAAAAAAATGCCTTAAACGGATCTTGTTAATTAATCTTCAAAAAATATGAAAAAAGTTATTTATGCGCTAATCTTACCGCTGGTTGTGGTAACCGGACTAGTATTTGCTAATGGCGAAATTAAAAATGAAACTTCTAAAAGGCCAACCCCAAAACCCCTCTCTGCTGCTGAAAGGGAGGCCGAACTGAAAAAATGGGAGGCTACCCCTGACGGTGTAAAGTTCAAAAAATGGGAAGCGTCTCCCGCAGGTAAAAAAGTGTATGCCGGTGCTGCTAAAATAAGGGAGCATATAAGTGCTTTTACCAATATGGAGGCTGTTATAACCTCTCTTTCTCTTCCGCCAGGATCAAGATTAGGTTTCGGTGTGATGGCCAGGATTAATGGTGTCGATTACATTGTAACATTTGAGCCGGAAAAGTCTCAACTTGAGCAATTGCATAGCCTGAAAGTTAACGACAAAATAATTATAAGAAGCCATAACGTATCGTACGCGCCCAAGTATTCATACCCAATAGTATCGGGCGAATATGCAGAACGAGATAGTAAAGTAATTTTTAAACGTGTCCCCCGCAAAGGCGGTTGCTGAGCAAATAAATTATGAAATACGTATTGTATGGGTCCTTTGCGAGAGACCCGACGGGGACGGGAATAAAGTGTTTGGAAATTTGTATCTTCGAGAGTACAAAGCCTGGTATGAAAATACCGGGCTTTGTTGTTTTGTGCCGAGGTGATAACACCGACCACGGCCTAACTTTCAGTTATAATTTGGGTCAAATTCCACAATCCATTCTATACCATATTTGTCCCTGAGCATGCCGCCGTAGGTACCCCAGGGACCGTCGCCAATAGGGCCCTCAGTATCTCCACCTGCCGATAGTCCGTTAAATATCTGGTCTGCCTCTTCCTTACTTTCGGCACTGACCATTATTTTAGACCTGTTTTCGTTCTCGTTTACCTGTCCCATAAATTCGGGTACGTCATTGGCCATTAACACATTGTGTTTGCTAATAGGCAAGGCAATGTGCATGATTTTGTTGGCTTCATTTTCTGCTACCGGAAAATCATCGCTTGCCAGGTCCTTGAAACGAACGATCTTCGCAAACTCGCCGCCAAAAACTGATTTGTAAAAAATGAATGCCTCTTCTGCATTTCCATTGAAGTTGATCCAGGGATTAATTGCTCTCATAGTTTTTATTTTTGAATGGTTAATTTTTTTCGTCTCAGCAGGATATCCGGCCTGGGACCCTGCGCTGAATTATGCCAGTGAACGCGGGTTCCATTCGGAGACCCGGCAAGGACAAAATTTTATTTGTGTTCTTATTTCTTCGTCAGTTTGTATCTCAGGTGTGTTGTCAGGTCTGATGGTATTACTTCAGCGATTTCAATATCATATTTGTCTTTGTCCATGCCATCGAACAATCGGATACCGCTTCCTAAAAATACGGGTGCAATGTGAATGAAAAACTCGTCCATCAGCCCTGCATTGAGATATTGTTGAATAGTATCCGCACCACCTTGTATCCTTATGTCCTTCCCTTTGGCTGATTGTTTTGCTTTTTCCAATGCACTTTCTATCCCGTCATTGATAAAATAGAAAGTGGTTGTCCCCTTTTGAACCCAGGGCTCGCGTTTTTCGTGTGTCAGCACATAAACATCCGCTTTGTACAGATCTTCTTCCCAATGGACTTCGCCTTCTTCAAACATTCGCTTCCCCATAATGTAAGAACCTGTTCTTGCAAACACATCATCAATTAATACACTGTCAGCACCGTATTCTTCACCGCCTTCCATATTGATGTTTTTCCAAAATGCTTTTTGTTTAAACATCCATAAGTGGATTTTTGGCGAAACGCCGCCCATTGGGTTGTCAGGACTCCTGTTATCGCCTGCGAAAAAGCCATCAAGTGATATCCCGCTGTCAAAGATAATTTTGCTCATGATTTTTATTTTTTGTTAGTCAAAGATAATTTTTGTCTGTTGATTTGATTATTGGCATCGTTCTAAAATTACCGCTTGTTCGCTTTTTTGTTTTTTTAAATTTAATTTTCCCACTCCTTCAACACATCCGCGATGAGGTCATTTTCATATCCGCGGCTTAAAGCGTATTGGTGCAGCTTGTATTTGCGCTTGTAGGAGTCTTTCTCCGTAAGCAATGCTGCTTTTTTCTGTATCACCTTACCAAGCATCTGCAAATAATCATCCCAGTTGATACTGTTCAGGGCTTTTTTTATCAGTGCATCCGACACTTTTTTGAATTTTAGGCCCTGTTTGATCTTGTTTTTTCCCCAGCCTTTCTGGTTAAATTTGCCCCGGGTGTAGGCATTGGCAAAGCGTTCTTCGTTCAAAAAATTACCACCGATCAACTGCACGATCAGGTTTTCCACCGCGTTTTGGTGCAGGCCCCATTCGTACAGTTTATCGCGCACTTCCTGCTGCGAGCGCTCCTGGTAGGCGCAATAATGCTCGGCTTTGGTGAGGGCAATTTTTTCGTCAGTAATTTTAATCGTTCTTTCTCCGGCCATTAAAACCAAAATTGGTTAAAAATTCTTCTATTGGCAGAAATATAAGCAAATTCGTAACATGCTTAGCAACCATTACCCTATTAAAGACATCCAACGTATTATCGGCGCAGCCGGAACCATCATTAACGAAAGCACCATCAGCACTTTGCTTACCGATAGCAGGCGTATCAGCAATGCTTCGGAGGGTTTGTTCTTCGCGCTAAGCGGCAGGCGCAACGGGCACGAGTTTATCGCAGAAGCTTATGCCGCAGGGGTGCGCAATTTTGTGGTGAAGCAGCAAACTGAAATAAAAATGCCCGAGGCCAATTTCCTGCTGGTGGATGATGTACTGGGCGCTCTGCAAAAACTGGCAGCTTATCATCGCAGCCGTTATAAACTGGATGTGATAGGCATTACGGGCAGTAATGGGAAAACCATTGTAAAAGAGTGGCTGTATCAGTTGCTGTGTGTGGATAAACACATTGTGCGCAATCCCAAAAGCTATAATTCGCAAATCGGCGTGCCGCTTTCGGTATGGCAGATCAGCGATAAGGATAACCTGGGCATTTTTGAGGCGGGTATCTCTACCACCTCCGAGATGGAGAAGCTGGAGCCCATTATCAAACCGACTATTGGCGTGCTTACCCATATCGGGTCGGCACATGACGAAGGCTTTAAGGATAGGAGTGAAAAGGTACTCGAAAAGTTAAAGCTGTTCACCCACTGCAAACTATTGATCCATAACTACGATCAACTAATCGACTATAAAAAAGATATCCCCGTTAAAAACTGCTTTAGCTGGAGTCAGAACTTTAACCAGGCCGATCTGTATGTTTTTGCCGAAACGGTCATATCCCGGAACTACTATTTACGGGCAAAATATAAAGGCAAAGAGATAGAATGTTTGATCCCTTTTATGGATGAAGCGTCCATTGAAAATGCCATTGTTTGCTGGGCCACCATGCTGGCGTTGGATTACAGTCCTGAAGAGGCCGATAAGCGGATAGAGCGCCTGAGCCCGGTAAGTATGCGGCTGGAGCTTAAAAATGGCATAAATGATTGCTCGGTGATAGACGATTCGTATAACTCGGATGTGCAGTCGCTGGAGATCGCGCTTAATTTCCTGAACCAGCAAAACCAGCACCCAGTAAGGACCTTGATCCTGTCGGATATTTTTCAGTCTGGTTTGCAGCAGGATGTTTTGTACCGCCAGGTTGCCAATATGATCAGCCTGAAAAAAATAGATAAATTTATTGGGGTGGGTGAGGCCCTGATGGCAAGGCAGGACTATTTTGATTCGCCCCAAAAATACTTTTTCGAGGATACCCAGGCACTGCTGCTACAGTTAAACACGCTCAACTTTGACCACGAAACCATCCTGATCAAAGGCTCGCGCAGCTTTGAGTTTGAGCGTATTAGTCAGGCATTAACCTTAAAGGCGCACGAAACAGTGATGGAGATCAGCCTGAACGCTTTGCTGAATAACCTCAACTTTTATAAATCAAAGCTGAAACCGGGTGTAAAAATTATGGCCATGGTGAAAGCTTTCAGTTATGGCAGCGGGACGTTTGAAGTAGCCAATATCCTTCAATATAACAAGGTTGATTACCTGGCTGTAGCCTATATTGATGAGGGTGTGGCCTTGCGGAATTCAGGGATCGATCTGCCGGTAATGGTGCTTAACCCGGAAGTATCCGCCTTTGATAAACTGATCGAGTATAACCTGGAGCCCGAAATATTCAGCTTTAATTTGCTGGATGAGTTTGTTAAATACGCCCAAACAAATAGTTTAAATAGCTACCCGGTGCATCTGAAAATAGATACCGGTATGCACCGCCTCGGCTTTGAAGATTTTGAAATTGAAACCCTGTGCGATCTGCTGGAGGTGAACCGGTATATCAAAGTGAAATCAGTATTCTCCCATTTAGTAGCGAGTGATGCAGCAGAGCATGATGAGTTTACTAAAAAACAAATAAAGAACTTTAAACGTGCCTACACCCAAATTGAAGAAGCGCTGGGCTATAAGGTGATCAAGCATATCGCGAACACATCAGGTATTACACGATTTCCATCGGCGCAATATGACATGGTGAGACTGGGGATAGGTTTGTATGGCATTGATGCAGCCATACCTGCTAATAGCGGGGCGTTGCAGCCTATCGCCACTTTAAAAACAAGCGTTTCGCAGGTTAAAAAAGTGCCTAAAACTGACACGATCGGGTACAATCGCAACGGAAAACTTTCGGCAGACGGAAAGATAGCCACCGTGCGTATAGGCTATGCCGATGGTTACCTGCGGGCTTTTGGTAACGGTGTTGGCAAGATGCTGGTGAGGGGTAACCTGGTGCCCACAGTTGGTAATATCTCCATGGATATGTGCACGCTGGATGTAAGTAATATTGATGTGAGGGAGGGTGATGAAGTGATCGTATTTAATCACGAACATGGCATAGAAGAACTTGCCAAACAAATTGGCACCATCCCTTATGAAATATTGACTAATGTTTCGCAAAGGGTAAAAAGAGTGTATTTTTATGAGTAGCAATACAGTGGAGTATGAAAAAGATATTTGGGGCCTTACTTAACTATTTTATTAAGGGATTAATAGTAGTCGTGCCCATTGGCGCCGCGATTTTTTTGATTTATTGGGCGGTTTCAACATTGGATAACGCTCTCAATTTAAGCCACGTTTTTTGGACCGACGGCAAGGGGAAACCCATTTACATACCCGGTTTGGGGATATTGAATGTGGTGGTTATTATCCTGATAGCCGGTATATTGGTAACCAATGTGGTAACGCAGCCCATCAAACGCTGGTTTAATAGATGGATAAACCGTTTACCGCTGTTTAAATTCCTTTATTCGTCCATAAAAGACCTGACGGAAGCCTTTGTAGGCGAAGAAAAAAAATTCAATGAGCCGGTATTGGTAGAGGTAAATGAATTTGGGTTGAAAAAGATCGGCTTCTTGGTACAAAAGGACTTGAAAAGAATAGGCTTGCCCGGCGATGTAGCGGTCTATTTTCCATGGTCATACTCTTTTGCAGGGCAGGTAGTGATCGTCCCTGCCGACAAGGTGAAACCGATAGACAAGAGTGCCGCAGATATGATGAAATTTGTTATTTCGGGTGGGGTGAGTGGGCTGGACTAACATGCTTTTTGAAACTCCTGATCACCAATAAAATACTGATCAGCATAAGCGCAGCTCCTAAAAGGTAAGGTGCTCCCGCAAAGTAAACATCCGATCCTTTTTTGGTGAAGAAGAAAAACACATAACTAAACAACAGCGGCCCGATGATCAAGCTGATGCTATTGAGTATGGCAAATGCACCCTGCAATTCGCCCTGCTCATTTTTGGCTACCTGGTCAGTAGCCAGCCCCTGCATAGCCGGGCCCGATAACCCACCCAGGCAATAAGGTATCATACACAGGTAAAGCATCCAGCCTTTGCCCGCAAAAGCAATGAGCAGTAAACCAACAGCATAGAATATTAAACCTGCAATAATGTTTTTTCGCTGACCGAATTTGGGCGTCGTATATCGTATCAAACCACCCTGGATACCAAATAAAACTAAGCCGACAAATAACCCTAAAGTACCAACACTTGCTGGTGTCCAGTTAAACTTTTCGTAAATAAAGGTGGATAACAAATACTCCACCGCTTTTTGAGCAATGTAAACTATCGCGGTAGCGCCCAATAAACTTGCCAGTACGGGTTGCTTTTTATATATCCGTACTAAAGACAAAAGCGGGTTGGCACGACTCCATTCAAATTTTCTGCGGTGCTCTTTTGTTAATGATTCAGGTAAAACAAAAAGGCCATACAGGGCATTGCCAAATGCAAAAGCCCCGGCAGCCATAAAAGGGAGCCTTATATTAATAGCAAAAAGGTAAGCGCCTAATGCGATACCGAAGATGAGCCCCATGGCCGATGCTGCGCCTACCAAGCCAAAATTTGCAGTTCTTTTATTCCCGGTGCTTACATCAGCAATGTATGCAGTTGCTGTTGAGGTACTTGCTCCGCAGATGCCCGCTATAGTACGGCCCACAAATAACCAGGCAATAGTTGGTGCAAAAGCCATTACCAGGTAATCCAACCCGAAACCAAACAGGGAGATCAGTAAAATAGGGCGCCGTCCATACCTGTCGCTCAGGTTACCCATGATGCTGGCAAATATTAACTGCATGGTGGCATAAACAAAGGTTAGCCATCCAATATATTCGGAAGCTTCATTTGGGTTGATATGCCCTAATATCATGAGTAGTTTAGGTAGCACCGGAATGATGATGCCTAATCCTAACACATCAATAAAGATGGTGACGAAAATAAAACCGAGCGCGGCTGATGTTTTAGTTTTTGGTTTTATAGCCATAAGAGGAATACGCAACACCTAAAATAATAGGATGTTTAAAGCAAAGGTTTATTTTTCTTAAAAGATAATACAGCCAATATAGCACTTAAAAGCATTAATATAGCACCTATAGCAAATGGTGCACCCGGAAATTGAAAAGGAGCGCCTGGTCTTGTAAAATAGTAAAACGACCAGGTCATTACCAGCGGGCCAAAAATGGTGCTTAAACTCATCAGGCTTGTCAATCCACCCTGAAGTTCACCCTGTTCGTTTGCAGGCACGTTGTTACTCATATATCCCTGCAACGCAGGCCCTGCTATTCCGCCCAAACAGTAGGGAACTAAAAAAGCAAACATCATCCAGCTTTTTGAAGCAAATGCAAATAAAGCTAAACCGGTGGTATAGAGTAACAGGCCAATCCAAATACTCCGTTCTTTCCCTATTTTGGGTATGATGATCCTGATGAGGCCCCCCTGTACTATTGCTACCAGTAAACCAACAACACCCAGAGAATAACCTACCATGGCTTTGGTCCAGTGGAATTTTTGAAAAGTATAAAATGTCCATACGCTTTGTACAGACTGCACAGCAAAATATATCAGGAACAATGAAACGGCCAAACCAATAACAGCTTTATATTTACTGAGCTGGATAAGCGAACCCCAGGGGCTGCACCTTTTAATATCAAGCGGTCTGCGGTTTTCTTTACTTAATGATTCAGGTAATATGAAGTATCCGTAGGCGGCATTTAGTAATGCCAAGACCGCAGCTGCCAAAAAAGGGTAACGTGTATTATAACTCCCCAATATCCCGCCGATTACCGGGCCAATAATAAACCCAATACCAAAAGCAACACCCACCAGGCCAAAATTGGCAGCTCTTTTTTCGGGGGTGCTTATATCAGCAATGTAGGCGTTGGCGGTTGTGAAACTTGCTCCTGTAATGCCTGCTATTATCCGGCCAACAAATAACCACCAGATGGTAGGGGCAAAAGCCAGGAATAAATAATCAATACCAAAACCCAGCAGCGAGCTTAATAAAACAGGTCTGCGGCCATATTTATCGCTCAAATTCCCTATCACCGGCGAAAAAAAGAATTGCATGGAGGCATAAGCAAAAGTCATCCATCCGGCATAAGGTGCGGCTTCGCTTACTGTACCATGAATAAGATGCTGAATTAATTGAGGCAGTACAGGTATAATAATACCAAACCCCATCACATCTACTAATAAGGTAACAAAAATAAAGCCTAAGGCAGCTTGTTTTTTAGGTTGAAGCATCGGTGCAAAATAAATATTATACTTTGAATATTATTATTAATAAATTGCTTTACCTAAGATTTGGATATTGACTAAAGATTTAGTTAACTTTACGTCACGCCCTTTATGGCTGATTATAAAAGCTATACATCCTTAAACCATTATTTATGAAAAACTTGAAATTCTTATTGGTATTGCCGGGAATACTGGCTATCCAGAGTGCTTTTGCTCAAACAGACTCGCATCTTAAATTATCAAACCAGTACCCTAAAGCGGGGGAAAAGATCACATTAACTTATAACCCGGCAGGCACACCTGTTGACGGCAAAAAAAACATAGAAGCGGTTGTTTATTATTTAGGCAAAAAGAATTCAGCTGCGGACATTGACTTGAAGCAGGACGGAAATTTATTAAAGGGGGAGATAGCCGTACCCGATAGCGCGAGGGCGTTTTTTGTGAAGATAAGTGCCGATGATCAGATAGATAATAACGATAGCAAGGGGTATGTGTACATGATCTACAGGGATAAGCAACCGGTGGAGGGAGCGTATGCATCAAAGGCATATTTCCTGTCGAGTGGGATGGGGGCTGCTTTGGATAAAGTGAAGAACGATAAGGAAGAAGCCGCGGTTTTATATAAAAAGGAATTTGCGTTGTACCCTAAAAGCGAAAAAGAAAACACCTATTCCTATTATGCATTGCTTGCCGCCAAACCCGAGAATAAAGCAATGGTTGATAAAAAGATAGCCGAACTTGAGCAAAGCGGAAATGAAACGGATATGATGACTGCATCAAGCCTGCTGCGCGTTACCAAAGACACAAAGGGGATGGATTCATTGAATACGGTCATCAAAACTAAGTTCCCCGACGGAATGATGGCTAAAAACACGATGGGAAATGCTTTTTTCAGGGAAAAAGATCCTACTAAAAAGGAGGAACTTTATGCTGAGTATATCAAAAAATATCCTGAAAGTGCCAGCGATAAGAATACCATACAGGATAATTTTCGCCTGCAATTGGCTACTGCCTACCTTGAAAAAGGGGATATGCCTAATTACTATAAATATGAAGCCCTGGTAAAGAATAGAACTTATTTAGCAGGAAGTTTGAACAATACAGCATACGAATGGGCCAAAAAAGGCGAACACCTGGATGATGCGGAAAAATTGGCTAAAGAAGCGGTAGACATCCAGCAACAAGCTATTGATCATGCTGAAGCCGGGCCTTATACTACGCTGTCGCAGGCCAGGAAGAATGCACAGGAAAGCTATGACCTGGATGCCGATACCTATGCTTTTGTATTAGCCAAACAAAAGAAATATGATGAAGCCCTCAAGTTTGAGCAGCCGGTGATTGATAGGGCCAAAGTGATCGATCCAGATGAATATATGAATTATGTAGATATCCTAACCCAGCTTGGCCAGTATGCTAAAGCAAAAGACGCAGCAGAGAAGGCTGTAAAAGATGGCAAAGGATCGGCGGCGTTGAAGGAATCGTTAAAGACGGATTATATCAAGCTCAAAGGCAGCGATGCAGGCTATGAGCAATACGTGGCTTCATTAGAGAACGCCTCCAAAAATAAGGAGCTAACTGAGATCGCTAAAACGATGATCAATAAACCTGCCCCAACTTTTACGTTGACAGACCTGGATGGCAAAACGGTTTCGTTAGCAGACCTTAAAGGTAAAACAGTGATCGTTGATTTTTGGGCTACGTGGTGCGGCCCGTGCAAGGCTTCGTTCCCGGGGATGCAATTGGCAGTAAATAAATACAAGGATGATCCGAATGTAAAGTTCCTGTTTGTTGATTGCTGGGAAAATGGTGAAAAAGATAAATATACCGATGGCGTAAAGAAATTTATAGCGGATAATAAATATACTTTCCACGTGCTGATAGATGAAAAAGGAGATGATGGGCGGCAATCAAAAGTAGTAGGAAGCTACGGCGTAGATGGTATACCCACCAAGTTTATTATCGACAAAAACGGTAATATCCGTTTCACCTATGTAGGCTATTCAGGCACGCCTGAAAAATTATTGGATGAGGTAACCGATATGATCAATTTGGTCAATAATCCGGATGCTTTAAGCTCTTCAGCGGTAGATAAAGGGGCTAAGAGTAAATAGTGTGTCTTAAATAAAAAGGTGGACTCGTTCATAATGAGTCCACCTTTTTTTATGCATTCAACAATATAATTTTATCTTATTACAGTAGAGACTACAGCATCATTTTTTATAAATCCAATGTATCTGGAATCAAAGGCGTCGTGCCGGTTATCTCCCATTAGGAAATACGAGTTTTCAGGAACTTTGACGGGGCCGAAGTTGTCAGGGCTATATTTTCTGAAATCAATAAACAATTCAGAATCATCTACTCCGTGTGTCAGGATCACAGGTTTTAAATTCAAATGGTAGTTCCTTAATTCAGCTGCCGAGAAAGTGATGGAATACGTACTATCATTCAATTGTCGGAGCGGGTACTTGTACCGATCAACGTAACCCCGAATAGTACTAAGTTCTTTTGACGAGATGTGGTATTCATTCCATGTATAAGGCTCGTCAAGTTTTTTATTGTTTAAATAAACTACAGCATCTTTAATTTCAACTATATCTCCCCCTTTTGCAATACAACGGGATACATATATGTATTTTTCATTCCTCCTTTTAAAACATATAAACGCGTTTCTATCTGGTTTTTTTAAGCGTGTGGCGAAAATAATGTTACCTGGATGAAAAGTAGGCTCGTTTGATGATGTTGGGATGATCAAATAATCCAATCCATGTGTCAATCTGGCTATTATGAATAATAAAACCAAAAGACCACCAGAGATAATAACGATTACACGTTTTGGCATTTAGAAATTCGGTTTCAAAACATATTTCTCGTAGAAACGGAAGATATGCTCAGCGGCATCTTCGGCGGTATCTACCAGCCGGTAAAGGTTCAGGTCATCAGGACTGATATTGTGTTCCTGCGCCAGCATTTTTTCCTCAACCCATTTAAACAGGCCGCCCCAGTAATCAATGCCCACAAAAACTATCGGGAAGCGGGCAATTTTACCGGTTTGTATCAGTGTTATTGCCTCGAATGATTCATCCATAGTGCCAAACCCTCCCGGCAGGATAATAAAACCCTGCGAGTATTTCATGAACATTACCTTGCGGATAAAAAAGTAATCAAACTCCAGTAGCTTATCACGGTCGATATATTTATTGTGGAACTGCTCAAAAGGTAGCTCGATATTCAAACCTACAGATTTACCACCGGCCTCGTAAGCGCCTTTGTTGGCTGCCTCCATGATACCGGGGCCACCGCCTGAGATCACCCCGTAACCCCGTTCGGTTAACAGTCTGCCGGCATCTTCGGCCAGCTTATAGTATTTGCTATCGTTATGTGTGCGTGCAGAGCCAAAAATGGATACGCAGGGCCCTATCTTGGCCAGTTTCTCAAAACCATCCACAAACTCGGCCATGATCTTGAATATCTGCCACGAGTCGGTAACCTTTATTTCCTGCCAGTTCTTATTTTCAAAGGCCTGTCTTATTTTTTCTTCACCAGTCATATCCTGTTATTCGTATTATTTAGCTCAAAGGTTGCATTTGCTGTTTTTGCAGATGAGGTAATCCACAAGCCAACAAATGTAATTAATCCGTTTATAATGATGAGTTCGTTATCAAAAACATATCCACCCAAGATAGTTTTTGATGAAGTGCTTAAAAAGTAACAAATGGCGGGCGAGATGAGGCAGATAAAAGGCACCAATTTATCAGCCACCTGCCTTCTGCTTGCAAACAAGCCAAACGAATATAAGCCCAGCAAAGGGCCGTAAGTATAGGATGCTACTTTAAATATGGCGCTCACCACGGCATCGTTATTAATGGAATTAAAAATAATAATGGTCAATAGCATCAGCCCCGAAAGACCGATATGCACAAAATGCCGCGTTTTAACCATTGCTTTACTGTTTACATCTTTCCCCTTGTTGAAATTTAAAAAATCAACACAAAAAGAAGTAGTTAAGGCGGTCAGGGCTGAATCAGTAGTGGCAAAGGTGGCTGCTGTAAGCCCAAGCATAAACACAATGGCAGGGAATACCCCCAGGTATTTTAGGGCGATGGTAGGGTAGAGGTAATCGGTTTTAGCTACGGGGATACCATATTTGGCCGCATAGATATAAAGCAACGCGCCCACGCTTAAAAAGAAGATGTTGATAACGACGAAAACCGCCGTAAAGCTGAACATATTTTTTTGTGCCTCTTTGATGTTTTTCATGCTTAGGTTTTTCTGCATCAGGTCCTGGTCAAGACCGGTCATACCTACGGTGATGAATAATCCACCCAAAAACTGCTTGCTGAAGTGGAAATGACTGCCAAGGAAATCGCTAAAGAAAAATATCTTCGAATAGCTGCTGTTCTTAATGGCGTCTGCTGCTTCAAAAACATTCATATTGAGGCTTCGGCAGATAAAATAAATGGACAGGAACACCGAGGATACCAGGAAGAAGGTTTGCAGGCTATCGGTAATAATAATGGTTTTTAAGCCGCCTTTAAAGGTGTATGACCATATCAGCATCAAACAGATCAGTACCGTTACCGCAAAGGGGATATGATAATTATCAAAAATGAATTTTTGCAGCACGATCACCACTAGATACAGCCGGAACGAGGAACCAATGGTGCGGCTGATCAGAAAAATACCCGCTGCTGTTTTATAGCTCCATTTCCCCAAAGTTTGTTCGATGTAGCTGTAAATAGAAGTCAGTTTTAACCGGTAATAAAGCGGCAGCAAAACCGTAGCGATGATAATAAACCCAGCCGCATTACCCAACACAAACTGGAAATAAGAAAACTGATCGCCTGTCGGGGCACCCACTTTACCAGGGACGGAAATGAATGTCACCCCGCTCAAAGCCGTACCGATCATCCCGAAAGCCACCAAATACCATTTGGAATTACGGTTAGCAACGAAGAAAGTATCATTGTCGGACGATTTTCTGGATGTAAGCCAGGAGATCACTAACAAGACAAGGAAATAGCCGATGATGAAAGAGAGTAGTATGAGTGGTGACATGGGTTTCGTTTATTTAGTCCATAGACGATGGTCAATGGTCCATAGTTTTGTTTTAACTTATAGTATTTCAGGCAATAGTAATTATTTACTATGGACTATGGTCTATTGACAATGGACTTACAGCGATTTACCTATTATTTTCTAATTTAGCAACATGAACTTTTCGTCAAAGTTGCTGGAGAATGCAGTGGCCGAATTTGCCAGGCTGCCGGGTGTAGGGCAAAAAACCGCTTTGCGCCTGGTTTTGCATTTACTTAACCAGGATAAGGCGGATGTAGAAAAGTTTAGCAGTACCATAAGCAAACTGCGGAACGAGATACAATTTTGCAAGGTATGCCATAATATTTCTGACCACGCGGTTTGTGAAATATGCGCATCCCCAAAACGCGACAAAACCACAATATGTGTGGTAGAAGATACACGTGACGTAATGGCTATCCAGAATACTAATCAGTACAACGGTGTTTACCATGTTTTGGGCGGGTTGATCTCGCCAATGGATGGGATAGGCCCTTCTGATCTGCAAGTGGACACTTTAGTGGAAAGAATGAAGGAAAACGAGGTTAAAGAGGTTATTTTCGCACTAAGCGCCACCATGGAGGGTGATACCACTCTGTTTTATTTGCATAAAAGATTAAAAGATTTCCACATAAGTATCTCAACCATAGCTCGTGGCATAGCTTTTGGTGGTGAACTGGAGTATGTGGATGAGATCACCTTAGGACGATCCATTGCTACACGTGTCCCATATGAAGGTTCGCTGTCGAGATAGAGCATGAAATTATCTGTAATCTTAGTTAATCACAATTCTGCAAACGAGCTTGGGCTTGCCTTAACCTCATTGATTAAAGCTACTCAAGGCATTAGTCACGAGATCATTGTGGTTGATAATGCTTCTGCAGATAGGTCGCTTCAAATGCTTGCCAATGAGTTTCCGGCGGTACAGGTAATTGCTAATCAAAAAGATGCAGGCTTATCAAAGGCTAATAACCAGGCGATGGGCCGTGCAAAAGGAGAATATATTTTACTGATAAGCCCGGATACTTTCAGCAGGATGGATGCTATTGAGAAAATGATTGGTTTTATGGACGAGCATTTAACAGCCGGGGGATTAAGCGTAAGGATGGTTGACCGTAAAGGGGATTATATGCCTGGATCTAAGCATAGTCTTGATAGTACCTGGGCATCTTTTCTGAAAATGGTCGGCCTGTCATCTTATTTCCCAAAATCTTTTTCTGTGCACAAAACCTTAGATTGGGTGGAGGAATTTGAGACTTCGGAAGTGGATACCCTCAACGATGCCTGTATGCTGCTGCGCAGATCGGTTTTAAAGAAAACCGGCTTATTCGATGAGCGTTTCTTCAGCTACGGGTATAATATCGACCTTTCATACCGCATCAGGCTGCAGGGCTTTAAAAATTATTACTACTCAAAAACATATATCATTCATTTACCAGGCAAAATCGTTAACAAATTTAGCTGGGATCACCTTCGTCATTTTTATGGCGCTATGTTTATCTTCGCAGCTAAATACTTGTTTAAACTGCCTGTGCTCAACATTAAAAACATAGGCGAAACATACCCTTCGTCATATGAAGTTGACTGATCAGATCGTAATTATCACCGGGGCATCATCAGGGATAGGCAAAGCATTGGCAATTGAGTTTGCTAAACGCGGTGCCAATCTTGTATTAGCCGCCCGCCAGTACGTCGCCCTGTGCGAATTAACAGAAACCCTTATCCAGCAATACGGCATAAAAGCAGTGGCCGTGCAATGTGATGTTTCCGTAGAGGAAGATTGCGACCAACTGATCAAACAAGCCATACTCACGTACGGCAAAATAGATATCCTGATCAACAATGCCGGTATCAGTATGCGCGCCCTGTTTAATGATGTTGACCTTAAAGTTTTAAAGACTGTAATGGACGTAAACTTTTGGGGAACGGTGTATTGCACCAAGTACGCATTGCCCCATATCCTGAAAACCAAAGGCAGTGTTGTTGGCGTTTCATCAATAGCCGGTTATAAAGGCTTGCCGGGTCGTTCGGGTTATTCAGCCTCTAAATTTGCTATGAACGGCTTTTTGGATGTGCTACGGATCGAGAACTTAAAGGCTGGCCTGCACGTAATGACAGCCTGCCCAGGTTTTACCGCTTCCAATATCCGCAATACTGCTTTGGCTAAAGACGGCTCACAACAAGGCGAAAGCACTTTAGAGGAAGAAAAAATGATGACTGCTGAAGAAGTGGCCAAAATTATAGCCGATGGCGTAGAGAACCGCACCCGTACCCTCATCATGACCGGGCAGGGGAAACTGACCGTCACACTAAACAAATTCTTCCCGGCCTGGCTGGATAAGCTGGTTTATAAAACTTTTGCTAAAGAGAAAGATGCGTTGCTGAAATAGCATCGTGGTTTTGTTGGTGACAACACCAACAAAGGCAAGAAATTCTTCCCGGCCTGGCTGGATAAGCTGGTTTATAAACTTTTGCGAAGGAGAAAGATGCGTTGTTGAAGTAGCATCGTGGTTTTGTTGGTGACAACACCAACAAAGGCGAAAAGGTACAGTTTTATCAACTTTAGTGAGGTATAATCGAAGCTGTATCGCCTTTTATTGTGAAAGTGATGGGTATAAGAAATGCTTTCTGTATAGGATTACCGTTCACGCTCGCTGCGATCCACAGGGGAGATCTGGACATGACCCGTACTATTTCTTTATCTATTTCGGGAGAGACGCTTTGTAAAATAATAACGGATGAAGGGTGCCCATTTTTTTCAATTAAAATCTGTATAACTTCCTCTCCTTGTTTATTTTGTTCTCGTGAAATTGCTGGGTAACGGCAGTTTTTCATTATGAATAGATTAAGGGAATCTCTTCCTCCTGGAAATTGTGGCTCTTTTATACCAGAATTAAGCGTATCGGCTAATTGGAATTTTTTTAATGTATCATTAGTTTGGGCGTGTGCACCGAAGTAAGCAATGATACATAGTATCAAAAGGATAGGTTTTTTCATGATGTGCGGTTTAATACTACCGAAGATAAGTATTTTTCCCCTGCCGTTGTTGGTGTTGTCACCAACAACTTCCCGTGATTTTTTAAATTAGCACAATGCCTGAAATTAACTTTGACTATCATCCGCAATTTTTCACAGCAACCATCTTAGAATGGAAACCATTGCTAAAGGACGATGATTACAAAGATATTGTGATTAAAAGTTTGCAATTTCTGAAAAATGAAGGAAGTATTGTGATATATGCTTTTGTGATCATGCCTAATCATATACATTTAATATGGCAGATACAGGATGGATATAAACTGGATAAAGTACAAATGCGGTTCTTGAAATTCACGGCCCAGCAGATGAAATTTAAGTTGACTGATACAAATGACAAGAAGTTGGATCGATTTATGGTTAATGCAAAAGACCGCCAGTATCAATTTTGGGAAAGAAATGCATTGAGTATTGACCTTTGGACTCCGGCTGTAATTATTCAGAAGTTAGACTATATACATAACAACCCCCTGCAGGATAAATGGCGGTTGGCAGAGTTTCCGGAAGAGTACAAATACTCATCGGCCAAATTTTATTATTCAGGCGAGGATGAATTTGGCTTACTCACCCATTATAACGGATAAAACAAAATCCGCGGTTTTGTTGGTGACAACATCAACAAAGGCGTGGAAATACATCACAATGAATAACATCGTGGTTTTGTTGGTGACAACACCAACAAAGGCGTGGAAACGCGGAAATACATCACAATGAAGTAGCATCGTGATTTTGTTGGTGACAACACCAACAAAGGCGGCACCAACAAAGGCGGCGAAGGAGAAAGATGCGTTATTGAAGTAGTAATACTACTGCTCGAATATCTTCTTACCTCTTTTAATAACGATAGAAACAATTAAAACTAAAGGGATAAAAGTTACGATCAAGCCGAAAATTGGATACGAATTCATACTGTTTTTCTTTAGATAGATGTAAAAGCCTAACGATCAATAATTAAAGATAAGGATACATTAAATCATTAGGTCACGTAGTTTTACGCAATTTCATATAATTAACGTGCGTAGTATTACCCGATTTTGGCCATTTGTTTACCTCCATTTAATATTGTGTTAATAATACTTCCTATATGCGAGTATTTTTATATTCTCCGGTTAATATTTTTAACTATTGATACCGTTCTGGAGTGTTCCACATCTAAAAAATGGAACGCCCCGAAAAGTGGACAGTAACTTGCTTAACAATGTCATAAATTTATCCGGCCCATAATAGTTTTATCCTTTCATTCGTTGCAAATCAATAGATATGATTAAGTTATTCCTATTATTATTTGCTGCCGGATGCATCTCACTTTTTGCAGCTTTTATCGCGCAGCAGAATATTAGTCTTATTACACTGCAAGATGAAAAGCTCAGCTTTACCCCCCATGAATTTTATATCGCTGATGTAGTGGATGAACGTACCAACCGTAATACAGTAGCTTCATTGATCTATAAAGATGCAACCCAAGCAGCCAGTCTTAAACAAGTAGACCTGCAAGGCGGGGCCGCAGCGTCCCTCAAAAAATTTGTTTCTCACAACCTATACCGTGATACTACGCTGCGCCCGGTAATCGTCACCATAAAACAGCTTGATCTAATTGAATCCGCTTCGCCTAATGGGCAGGTGAACGGAAAATTGACAGTCGCTTTTTCATTCGGGCTGCAATTAAAATATAGAACAGTACATCTTACAGATTACCGGGGCGGTATCCGTTATATCAGGCCGGGCAGCAGGCCGGATATTGCAGAACCAACGTTAAGGCACGGGATAGAGGATGCATTGGCTTATTTTAATACGTGGATGGGTCAATATGCAGGTAGCAACTCTGTGTTGGCAAAGGAGGTTAAAGTGACGTTCAGCGATTACAATGAAAAGCCAGAGGGTGATACCATCTACTATGCTATTAACCGCCCTTTGACCTGGGGTGACTTCGGTGAAAAACTGGGCCCGGGCAGGTTCGAGGCCGAGATATTTGCAGGCATTGGCTATACGGAACAAGCAGAGGTGGCAAAAGGCATTATTCATCTAAACATCGCCCTTAAAGTATATGCCCCCAAGAGCGATTGCCTGGTAAAAGCAGATGGTGTGAGGGATAAATACACTTTAAATCATGAGCAGCGGCATTTTGATATAGAAAAACTGGTTGGCGAACATTTTAAACAAAAAATCAGCGCTATGCACCTGCCTGTTGATAATTTTGACGGCCCTATAAATGTTGAATACCTGGAAACATTGCGCGAAGCCACCCGGCTGCAAAAACAATATGATGCCGAGACGCGGCATGGCACGGACCAGCAAGCCCAGGCGCAATGGAATGAGAAAATAGATAAGGAATTAGAACTGTATTCTATAAAAAAGTGAGTGGGTTTATTTAGCTTAGTTTTTTAAAAATAACGTTAACTATCTGATCGGTATTCAAACAAAAACTTCATTGGTTGCTTAACACATCATGCCCAGCATTTACGAACGGATAATCGCATTTAATAAAAGCTTGTTGCCAGATATGGTAAAGCTTAAATATGAGGCTATGGCCGAGAATATTTTCCGGTTTTACCGTGGAACCTCCCACCTGTTTTATGAGGATATGAGTAAAGTGACTGATTTGCCGGCATCTCCGCACACCTGGATATGCGGCGACCTGCACCTTGAAAATTTTGGCAGTTATAAAGCGGATAACCGCCTGGTTTATTTTGACCTGAATGATTTTGACGAGGCAGTGCTTGCCCCGTGTGTCTGGGAATTAGCCAGAATGGTTACCAGCATATTTATCGCATTTGAAAACCTGGAGATAGATGAAGAAAGGGCTGTAAAAACAGCGCAGTTATTTTTAAAGAGTTATGCCAATGCGCTGACTAATGGAAAAGCCATCAGTATTGATCCGCGTACCGCTAAAGGAATAGTTCGCACATTTTTAACCAATGTAGAGAATCGCAAGCAAAAAGAATTACTAAAAAAAAGAGCTACTTCAAAAAAGCATAAAATCCGACTGTTGCCTGATAATGAAAACCGTTTTGAGGTTGAGAAATCGCTTAAAAAAGAGCTGGCAAATCATGTTAACAGTTGGATTAAAACCAGCAATGCCGGCCACTATAACTTTAAAGTTATCGATTGCGTTTTTAGGCTTGCAGGCACAGGCAGCGTAGGAGTAAAGCGTTATCTGTTTTTACTTAAAAGCCCTGATGCAAAAAATAAATACCTGTTGCTTGATATGAAGGAAGCTAAAACATCTTCATTACAGCCTTATGTAACCGTTAAGCAACCCTATTGGGAAACCGAAGCCGACCGTGTGCTACAAGTACAGCATCGTATGCAAAATGTTTCGGTTGCACTGTTGGGTACAAGTATATTTAATAAAGATAGCTATGTATTGCAGGAAATGCAGCCAACAGAGGACAGGATCAATTTTGAGCTGATAAAGGAGCGCTATGATGATATGTGCCGGGTGATTGATGACATGGCCTTATTAACTGCTTCAGCGCAATTACGGTGCTCGGGGCGTCAGGGTTCTGCGATCGCTGATCAACTGATCGCCTTTGGGCAAAACGACCAATGGCAGGAAGCCATCTTAAATTATTCGCTCAAATACTCCAAACAGGTTAAGAAGGATTATGATCAATATATGACGGCCTATAAAAAAGGGAGATTTGATCAATAGATCAACTTTCGATATTTTGAAAGTTTAAAACCTATTATGCAGCGGATAGCTGGGTATGAACTTTTTTAAGTAATTCGCTAATATCAAATGGCTTGGCTAAAAAATCATTTGGTGCATTGCCCGGTATAAAGCGGTCTGCCAGATTATGACTTGCCGAAATTAATATGATAGGTATATCGTGCGTATCTTTTCTTGATTTAACATCTTTGCACAACTCGCGCCCATCCATGTTTCCAAGCATAATATCCAGTAGAATAAGGTCAGGTCTGTGTGCTTTTATTTTATCAAATAACAGATGCCCGTCACTAAGTGTTTCCACTTCATAATCAGAATCTTCAAGTATCAGTTGCAAAACTTCTAAAATATCTTCGTTATCATCCACCGCTAAAATCCGTTGCATCACATATATTTTTAAAATGTTATATAATTATTAAAATAATAGGGCAATTATTATACCAAGTTGGTCAACAAATATTTAAAATGGATTGGTAATACAAAAGATATATAACTATTTGCAACGGTTTCTCTTGTAGAAATAAATTATCAGTATGGTTAATTCCCCGTGTTTGAATGCTGAATTTAAATAGTACCTGACAGGATATGGATGTTAAAAAAAATAAAAAAAAGTTATTTTTAACGTATCCCTGTTTCTATCAAATGTATATTATTGGGCTCTTTTTGATACACTGGTTCACTATTTAGCACAATCTGCTATTTGGTATTATATACAGATCATTCAAGCGTACGGGCATTATTCAATAAATTTCATTTGTTGTTAGCTTTTACCGAAATGTATCGCGGTTTAGCACATTTTGCGCAGAAATATTTTTTTAAAGGAATAAAAAAGAGAAGATACTTCACAAACCAGCTTCGATGCATTTGGTAGTGAAACGATTGTCCGCACTTTGGGCAATAATAAAGCCTAATAGGTTTAGTAGTCTTGCTCAATTTTAAGTTAAAAGGTGAAAGTAAAAAATTGAATTAAGAAAAACTAAAGTTAAGAAAATTATATTTTGCTCAAATTAGGTATTATAAGTCAGGAAATGTTAATTTATAATTAACCCCACAGGTGATATTTTCGTTTGCATTTATAGCAATAGTATCTTTTTATGCGTAGCCAGTTTAGGAAATATCTAAAAAAGAACCCACGACGCACCCGGTGACCGAGTTCTACTTTACATTTGGGACAAACCAGGACTCTTCTAAATAATCCACTCCCGGCATTTTGTTCATTTATTGTCATTAGCATGCTAATACAATTAGAGGATATTGTATTTTTTTCACCTATCAAATATATAACCTTAGGAAAACCTAAATGATAAATCCGTATTAATAAATTGTTAGGATAATTTCGGCTTTTAGAGTAAAAATGCCGCAATAATTTTCTTGAAAACTATAAATTCCTTAAAAGATTATAAGAGATTGAAAGATGATACAGGGGTAAAAATCGCCTTTAATAAATAAGGTTATTTACCTTTTCAATTAATTCCACTAAGTCAAATGGTTTATTAATAACAGCATCGCAGCCATAAGCCATCACATCATCATTGTGGTTGATGTAAGCTGAAAAAATAATTACAGGTATATCGTAAAATTTAGGGTGCGATTTGATCTGCCTGCATATTTCCCCGCCGTTTTCACCTGCAACACGGTAATCAAGTATCACCAGGTCAGGATTAAACTCCTCAATAAGAGGCATAACTTTTTTACTTTCATTAACGCTTTTTACTTCAAACTGTTCGTATGATAAAGCTTCAGTAACAATGTCGAGTATGTCCTTATTGTCATCCAAAACTAAAATGCGCTTTAACATATTATTTAAAGTTTAAAATCTCAATAGGGTATTAAAAGGGGTTTCGCAAAAATGCTCAACGAAAAAGTATCAAGAGTAAGTGTAGTTATAAATCGATATTGAATGATTATATGAATCAAATATATGATGTTTTTTGATTTATGAGTGATAAAATATCACTCATATAATCCTCTGCGTGTAATATTTTCTTTACGTGTTTTGTATAACTATACAAGAAATTGCTATAAAAGGAATTTATTATAATAAAGCATATACTCCATTTATTCCCTCGGAGTTTATGAAATTCATTAAAATGCTTCACCCAAACCCAACTTAAGGGCCGAATAGTTTTGGCTGAAGCCGTAGTCTATAGCTATATTGGTACTTGAACTTTTATTGAATTTTATGCGCAAACCGGTTCCGCCAGCAGGGTGCCAGTAAGTAAAAAGGTTAGTATTTGGCTCTGTGACAGAATTGACATTCGCGAAAACCACAAAGCCCAGTAAACCATCGTTAGTGATATCCTTTCGGTATTCGGTTTCAAAATAAACCAGACTTTTGCCCCGGTACCGGTTTTGTTCTATCCCTCTGCCTGATTGCTGATAGGGGTCCCATCCAATGCTGGGCAGATTAAGATAAGGCACACCTTTATTAAATGCTGTCCAATAAAAAGTCCAGAAAGCCAGCATATTTTTTTCTTTAGTTGATGTCAGCGATATATATTTTCGCATATCCACATACAACGATTGCCAATTAGCATTACTGCCCAACGCCATGGAATTTATTCGGTACACTACGTTTGTGTATGATCCGGGTAGGGGGTTAAGGTCATTATTACGAGTGTCATAAAGTAAATTTATAGTTCCGCCTGACGAAAAGGAGTTTTGTTCGGACGAGGTGCCATAAGGGTAGCCAGTAAACTTTTTAAGTGCATTGGGATCATTGGTCTCTATATCCAGGTAATAATCCATATCATAACCAATACCCGCAAAAAAGTAAGATGTAATGCGTTTGAGCGCGCTTTGGTAGAAACGGATATATTGATAGTTTACCGTAAACTTATTATACTCGGGCACCCCACCGCCCAGCCCCCAGGTATATTGAGGATATACCAGGAAGCGTGTGTCGCCCTGTATGTTCCAACTGTTATCTTTTAACCATATACTGGACCGAAAGGGGATACCGAATCGCCCTGTAAAGTTAAAATATGGCGTAAAGCTAACAGTTGAGAGGTAGGTGGTGCTGCGATCGCCCAGGTAAAAGCCAGCAGTGGTTGAGGTGAATAATGCCTGCCCACCACCAGGCACAGCGTATGAAAGCGGCAGTATAGAAAAGTAAATGGTTTTATTTTTTTTTGCCTCTACAGGTTTTGAGCTGATATGAAATATCGATCGGGCTACATCAGTAATATCCTTTTTGCCTGCGGTATCTATTAGCCTGTTAGGATCAATAGCCTTTTGAGCCATCAATATGCCCGGTATAAAACAAAATAGGATTAAAGTCGAAATTTTAAACATGGATCAGGTAAAACACAATCAGCCTGTTGGGTTTGTTTATGGGTGACTGAAACCTTTAAACGTGAAAAATCAGATAAATAAGATAACAGGGGAATAAATTTCTTTATATATGATTCAAAACGCCTTTTTTTACTTGAAAAACCCTAAAATAGCTTTTGCAAAATATGGCGAGGCAGATGGTTGTTATTTTCATGTTTAATGTGAATGATGGGCTTATGATGGGGACTAAAATTGAACATTACTTTTTTAAATAATCCGGGCATTAAAATACCGTTTTTAAAATTCTATTTTGTATATTTGGTTATAAGCCATTTGTAAATAATAATCACGCTGTTATGAAAAAAGTTTCGGATATTCTTACCCGTAAAGGGGGTAATGTGATCACCATTGATGCGGAGACCTCGGTACTGGATGCGTTAAGACTGATGGACGATAAAAATATCGGCTCGGTAGTGGTTACGGAACAAGGGGGCTATGTAGGCTTGCTGACAGAAAGGGACTATGCGCGTAAAGTGATCCTGAAAGGGAAATCATCCGATGAAACAACCGTACGCGAAATCATGACCACCAACCTGCCGCATATCATACCCGGCAACACGGTGGAAACCTGTATGCATATTATGAGCGAGGGCAATATCCGTTACCTTCCCGTTTTTGAAGGCGACCGCTTATGCGGTATCATTTCTATCAATGACCTGGTAACCGAAACTATATTGACGCACCTGGAAACCATTGAACATCTGAAAAGCTATATACAATCATAAGCTCCATTTATTCCTTCAATTATAAAGCCCGGGTATGGGATAGAGTGACTGATTTGCTCTATCGTTGCTTTATATATTCCAGTCCTTCCTCCAAAAATTGCTGCCACACCGCATCCGGCTGCCATACATCTTCTATAAATTCCTGCATTTCCCGTTCATCCAATTTTGCTGTCGCGAAAAGATAGAGACCAGTAAACACAGAAGCTCGGTAATTTGCGGCGCAGTGAACTATTGTCTTTTTACCGCTGTGCTCATCCATATAATTTATAAAATCGGCGAGTTGGCTTATTTGCGGGTCATCAAATAATACCGGTATATGGTAATAGTCAATCCCAAGCTCAGTTGCTATTCCATCTTCATTTGGCAATGAATATTTGGTATTGAGCAGTCCCAAATTCACAATAACCAGGTATTTGTCACCGGCCAAATGCTTTAATTGATCTTCTGTAGGCTGCCCTGAACAGGATAGCTGTCCGGATACTCTGCGGAAATTATAAATTGAACTCATACAACAAACTTATTTACATTTTTTATAAGTTGAAGATATGTTTATTGCCGGTTTGTAACAATTGCAATCATGGCAATCCTTTAATCTATTTAACCAGGGTTCAGACAATAGACAAATAATCGTATAATTGTTTTGCATGAAGAAACTCTTATCCAACCTAACTTTCCAGGTTCTTGTTGCCATAGTGCTGGGTGTAATTGTGGGGATTTATTTTAAGCAATTTGGTCCAACGGCCCAACTGATCAGTAAAATGTTCATCAAGATGATCACGATGCTTATCGGGCCCATCATTTTTTTGACGATCGTATTGGGCATAGCCGGGATGAGCGATATGAAAAAGGTGGGCAGGGTAGGCGGCAAGGCCCTATTGTATTTTGAATTGGTTACTTCTTTCGCGCTCATCATCGGTGTTACGGTAGCTAATATTATAAGGCCGGGCGATGGTGTAGTGGCGCATGGTGCTGATGCAGCTAAACTGGCTACTTACCAAAAAGCCGCTGCCGATATGCATTGGGTTGATTTTTTTACCAATGTTATCCCCAGCAACGCGTTTGATGCCTTTGCCAAAGGCGATATTTTGCAGATACTTTTCTTTGCGGTGCTGTTTGGTTTCGGATTGAGCTTTATGGGGGAATCAGGTCAGCCGGTGATCAATCTATTCAATAAGCTATCGAAAGTGTTTTTCAATATTATGCGTATTGTTATGCGTGTGGCACCCATAGGAGCTTTTGGCGGGATGGCATATACCATCAGCACGTATGGCATAAAAACACTGCAGCCATTGGCCAGCCTAATGGCTGCAGTGTATATTACCTGTATCCTGTTTATTTTTGTTGTGCTCAATTTTATCTGTTACCTCTACAAATTTAGTATCTGGAAATACCTTAAATTCATTAAGGAAGAGATACTGATCGTATGGGGAACCTCGTCCTCAGAATCCGCTTTACCCGGCATGATGCAGAAGCTGGAAAAGTTCGGCTGCTCCAGATCGGTGGTTGGGTTGGTAATACCTGCCGGTTACTCCTTTAATTTGGATGGCACAACGATCTACCTGTCGATGTCCGTGATATTTCTGGCGCAGGTATTTCACAGACCCTTGTCATGGGAGGAGCAGCTTACCATTATCGGCATCATGATGATCACCTCTAAAGGGGCGGCAGGTGTAACAGGCAGCGGTTTTATTGTGTTAACGTTAACATTAAATGCCATTAAACTTATACCCGTTGAAGGTGTGGCGATATTATTAGGAGTGGATCGTTTCATGTCAGAAGCAAGGGCTATCACCAATGTGATCGGGAATGGTATTGCTACGATAGTGATCGCGAAGAGTGAAGGAGAGTTTCATCCAGCCTCACCCCAAACCCCTCTCCGATAGAGAGGGGTTTTAAAATGCTCAATGAAAGTCTCCCCAACCGGGGGAGATTTAGAGGGGGCTATTTGTGTATTCATCATTAAATATTCAAATAAATAAGGACTTTATTGGCTTTGAGATTATCAGTAATAACTTTAGCTTTGCCGTACATTTTAAAACACTATGAGCGTTCTCGTAAATAAAGATTCTAAAGTAATTGTTCAGGGTTTTACCGGCAACGAAGGCACTTACCACGCCTCGCAAATGATCGAGTACGGAACACAATTGGTTGGTGGTGTTACCCCCGGCAAAGGTGGTCAGAAACACCTGGATAGACCTGTGTTCAATACCGTTAAAGAAGCCGTTGATAAAACAGGCGCTAATGTTTCCATCATATTTGTTCCACCTCCCTTCGCTGCTGATGCCATTATGGAAGCTGCCGAAGCTGGTATCAAACTGATCGTGTGCATCACTGAAGGTATCCCGACAAAGGATATGATCATGGTGAAGGAATATATTAAGGACAGGGATACCCGTTTGATCGGGCCAAACTGCCCCGGTATTATCACTGCTGATGAAAGTAAGATCGGTATCATGCCGGGCTTTATTTTCAGAAAAGGTAATGTGGGTGTAGTTTCCAAATCAGGTACTTTAACTTACGAAGCGGTTGACCAGGTAGTGAAGGCAGGTTTAGGTATCACTACTGCTATCGGTATTGGCGGCGACCCGATCATCGGTACACCAACCAAAGAAGCGGTTGAGTTGCTGATGAACGACCCTGACACCCACGGCATCATCATGATAGGCGAAATAGGCGGAGGCATGGAAGCCGAAGCTGCTTACTGGATAAAAGCAAACGGCACCAAACCCGTAGTAGGGTTCATAGCAGGCCAAACCGCCCCTCCGGGACGCCGTATGGGTCACGCAGGTGCAATTGTTGGCGGTGCCGATGATACTGCCGCCGCTAAAATGAAGATCATGACAGAGTGCGGTATCCGAGTAGTAAAATCACCAGCCGATATCGGCGCTGCCATGGCAGAGGAATTGGCTAAATTAAAGGTGAAAGCATAATTTAAGGCGAAAGCATAAAGGTAAAAGCTGAAAGGTTTTAATCTGTTCAATAATTAAAAAGATCCTGGTTTTGGCCGGGATTTTTTAATTTAGGATGATAAATAAAATTCATGCAAGATGTACACGTAAGTTGTCCAAAATGTGGATGGGAACCCGATGAAACTTGTCGGTGGCAATGTTCTGTTTGCAAAACGGCATGGAATACGTTCGCCACGAGAGCAAATTGCCCAGGATGCGGAAAAGTTTACGAAAACACAGTTTGCCTTAAATCAAAGGGCGGTTGCAATCAGGTGAGTCCCCATGCCGATTGGTATGAAAAGGTCGAAATTCCAAAAACAAAATTAAACGTCAAATCACTTTTGTCTTTGGGAAAGAAAGAAAAGCTTCCCATTACCGAAAATGACAAAAAATGGGTAGAGCGTTCTTTATTATTGCTCACTGAGTTATTTGAACCAATATATTTAAAATCGCTAAGTACCATCACTCCTGATAAGCAGTACTTTGACCGTGAATTTACAGGAACTGAAGAGGATGCTGAATATATTCTTGAAAGATTAATATCGATTATGCATATTGATGCCTGGGAAATTCAGTTAATGTTTTACTCAAATAAGCCAACGTCATTTTCTGAAGGTATAACTGCGACTCCTCAAGACAAATTAAAAGGCAGCTGGAAAAGCTCGTCAGGTAAATATATAGACAATGGATTAGGTCATAAGGAAATCCGGATAGAACTGGAAGAGTTAAAGGACCCCATAAGTTTAATAAGCACAATGTCGCATGAGTTGGCTCATTATAAATTGCTTGGTGAGTACAGGATGGAAGAAAATGATGAGCTATTAACTGATTTGACTGCTGTGGCGTTTGGATTCGGAGTATTTAAGGGAAATTCATACTTCAAATTTGCACAATGGACGGGCAGTACACATCAGGGTTGGCGAATGAGAAAGAGTGGCTATTTGCCCGAACAGGTTATTGCCTATGCCATGGCTTGGTTAGTGCACTACCGAAATGAAGACATATCATGGAAGCAGTACTTAAATAAAAGCATGCGAAAATATTTTGACCAGAGTTATGAGTACATCAAGCAAAATAAAGACACAATAAAGTGGGAGAACTAATATTTTTGTTGGTCAAACCAGTGTCAATATAGCTTCTCAAACCAATCCATCCCGACTAATTTTCGTATCTTTATATATAAGAAATCGGTGAAATCACTACCTCATCGGTGAAATCAAAAAACAATATGGAATACAACAAATTAACCCCGGAAGAAGAACGGGTAATACTACATAAAGGTACAGAACGGCCATTCACAGGCTCGTTATTAGACAATCATGCGCACGGACTGTATGTATGCAAAAGATGCGATACGCCATTATACACTTCTGAAACAAAATTTGAATCACATTGCGGCTGGCCCAGCTTTGATGATGAGATACCAGGTGCAGTAAAGCGTGTCCCTGATGCGGATGGACGCCGCGTGGAGATCGTATGCGCCAACTGTGGTGCCCATCTTGGCCATGTTTTCGAAGGTGAATACCTTACCCCAAAAAATACCAGGCATTGTGTAAACTCGGTTTCATTGAAGTTTGTGCCTCTTGAAGGTTGAAAAGTTGGAAGGTTTTAAGGTTGGAAAGTTGCCTTTAATGGTGTTTTAACCTTACAACTTTCCAACCTTACAACATTCCAACAATCAATTCGCCTCCTTATCAAACACATTGCGCCATACCAGGGCAGCTAATATCCCGCCAATTACAGGTGCGATCATAAACAGCCATAATTGACCCAATGCTTTGCCACCTGCAAAAATAGCAGGCCCAAAACTACGGGCTGGGTTAACTGATGTACCGGTAATGGGTATAGCCACTAAATGTATGAGTACCAAAGTAAGCCCGATAGCTAACCCGGCCATTGATGAGTTGCCAAAACGTGAATTAGTACCGAAAATAACAAACAGGAACAGGAAAGTAAGAATAACTTCGGCCAGGAAAGCCGATGTGGTGGAATATCCACCGAGGTAGCCAGGGCCCCATCCGTTTGATCCCAGGCCCCATTCTCCGATCCCGTTAAAATTGGGACTGCCTGACAAAAATGCGTACAATACCGCAGCGCCAATGGTAGCGCCCATAAACTGGGCAATAATGTACCCTAAGGCGTCTTTGCCGCTGATCTTTTTAGCCACAAGCATGGCTATGGTGATGGCAGGATTGATATGACAGCCCGAGATCGGGCCGATGGCGTAGGCCATCGCAACAACGGCCAGTCCGAATGCAAGTGCTATACCCAAAATTCCAACTCCTAACGGAGCGTCGGGAAGAACTGCGGCAGGGATTGTTTTTCCGTCAACAACTGCTGCTCCGCAACCAAATAATACTAAGGCAAAGGTTCCGATAAGTTCGGCTAAATATTTTTTCATGGTGATGGGTTTTTTAATTGAATTTACAAACATTTTATTGAAAGAACAGTTTTTAAAAACAAAATATGTCTGATTGCCGCCTTGTGCATAACTAACCCCGATGTTAAAAACTATCACTAACATCGTAATAGCCCCACCCGTTATCTTTGAAACTCTAAGTTCTTTAACAAACGCTATCAAAGGTTGCCGGGTTAAAAGCCGGTATTAAAAGGGAACCATGTGCAAATCATGGGCTGACGTGCAACTGTGTTTTAGTACTGAGTTTTGAGTTTTAAGTAGTGAGTTTTTTACTCATAACTGATCACTCGCTACCCACAACTACTATAAGCCAGACACCTGCCAGATAGCTTGTCAAAACTTTCACGAATAAGGTTTTGATGAAAGCCCTGTCCCCTGTACTTCCGTAAAGTGCCCGGTTCATCGTCTTTTGTCAGCCCCAAACAAATAAAAAAACGACGAGGCATGAAACAGGAAAATGAAGTATTATTAAGGGAGAACAAGGACCGGTTTGTGATCCTCCCCATCAACTATCCCCGCATCTGGGAAATGTACAAAAAGCACGAGGCCAGTTTTTGGACCGCCGAGGAGATCGACCTCTCCGACGACCTGAAGCACTGGGAAAACCTGAACGACGGCGAGCGGCATTTTATATCCCATATCCTGGCTTTTTTTGCAGCCAGCGATGGGATCGTGAATGAGAACCTTGCCGTAAACTTTATGAGCGAAGTGCAGGTGCCCGAAGCACGGTGTTTTTATGGTTTCCAGATTATGATGGAGAATATTCATTCAGAAACCTATGCCTTGCTGATCGATACTTATGTAAAAGACCCTGCCGAAAAGGATCGTTTGTTTCATGCCATCGATACCGTACCTGCAGTGCAAAAAAAAGCGCAATGGGCACTCAAATGGATCAATAACGGAACCTTTGCTCAGCGTTTAGTTGCATTTGCAGCGGTAGAAGGTATCTTCTTTTCCGGAAGTTTCTGCTCTATTTTCTGGCTCAAAAAACGTGGTTTGATGCCAGGCCTTACTTTCAGCAATGAGCTGATCTCTCGTGATGAAGGTATGCATTGTGAGTTTGCCTGTTTGTTATACAGTATGCTGGGCGAAAAGCTATCTAAGGAAGAAGCGACCGCCATCATTACTGATGCCGTTGAGATAGAAAAGGAATTTGTGACTGATGCGTTACCAGTAAATCTCATTGGTATGAACGCCAAACTAATGAGCCAGTATATTGAATTTGTAGCCGACAGGTGGTTATTAGAATTAGGCTATGATAAAGTTTATAATGCCGCCAATCCATTTGATTTTATGGAGATGATATCCCTGCAGGGCAAAACTAATTTCTTTGAAAAACGCGTAGGCGATTATCAGAAAAACGGCGTGCTGAATACGCAGGAAAGCAAAGCTTTTTCGCTTGATGATGATTTTTAACTAATCACTGATCTCTAACCTCTAATCTCCAACACCCATGTATGTAATAAAAAGAGACGGTAAAAAAGAAACCGTAAAATTTGATAAAATAACCGCACGCATCGAGAAACTGTGCTATAGTTTAAACCCTGCATTGGTTGACCCGATCGATGTAGCCAAAAAAGTAATTGAAGGTTTGTACGACGGGGTAACCACCTCCGAATTGGATAACCTGGCTGCAGAGACCGCGGCCTCATTAACCACCAAGCACCCGGATTATGCTTTACTGGCATCGCGCATAGCCGTATCCAATCTGCATAAGAATACCATTAAATCATTTTCAGAAACCATGCGACTTTTGCATGGTTATATCGATGCCAAAACGAGCAAAAATGCTTCGCTGATTGCCGATGATGTATGGGAAGTGATCGAAGCTAATGCCGAACTACTGGACAGCACCATTATATACGACCGTGATTTTGGTTTTGATTATTTCGGCTTCAAAACGTTGGAGAAATCATACCTGTTAAAGCTGGATGGTAAAATTGCCGAGCGCCCGCAGCATTTATTTATGCGGGTTGCTGTAGGTATTCACAAAGAGGATGTAGATAGCGTCATCAAAACTTATAACCTGATGAGCGAGCGCTGGTTCACCCATGCTACGCCGACCTTATTTAATGCCGGTACGCCGAAACCACAAATGTCATCCTGCTTTTTATTGACGATGAAGGATGATAGTATTGACGGCATTTATGATACATTAAAGCAAACCGCCAAAATATCTCAAAGCGCAGGTGGTATTGGTTTGAGCATCCACAATGTAAGGGCCACAGGTTCTTACATCAGCGGCACTAATGGCACCAGTAACGGTATTGTACCCATGCTAAAAGTATTTAACGATACAGCCCGTTATGTAGACCAGGGCGGTGGCAAGCGTAAGGGTGCATTCGCTATTTATTTAGAACCATGGCATGCGGATGTATTTGACTTTTTAGATCTCCGCAAAAACCATGGTAAAGAAGAAATGCGTGCCCGCGATTTGTTCTACGCCCTTTGGGTATCCGACCTGTTTATGAAAAGGGTAGAGGCTAATGAAGAATGGAGCCTGTTCTGCCCGCACGAAGCACCGGGATTAGCCGATTGTTTTGGTGCCGAGTTTGAAGCCTTTTATGAAAAATATGAAAAAGAAGGGCGCGCCCGCAAAACCGTAAAGGCACAGGAACTTTGGTTTGCCATACTGGATGCACAGGTAGAAACCGGCACGCCTTACTTATTATATAAGGACGCCGCCAACGGCAAATCGAACCAGCAAAATTTGGGGACGATCAAAAGTTCCAACTTGTGTACCGAGATCATGGAATATACATCGGCCGAAGAAGTGGCTGTTTGCAACCTGGCCTCGCTGGCATTGCCGAGATATGTAAACAATGGCGTTTTCGATCACCAGAAATTATACGAGGTAACTTACCAGGTTACTTTGAACCTGAATAAGATCATTGATAACAACTATTACCCGGTTGAAGAAGCCAGATATTCTAACCTGCGCCACCGTCCAATTGGTTTGGGTGTGCAAGGGCTGGCAGATGCTTTCATTTTACTGCGCCTGCCGTTTGAAAGCGAAGAAGCCAAGAAACTGAACAAAGAGATATTCGAGACCATCTACTTTGCAGCCATGACGGCTTCGAAAGACCTGGCTATCCAAGATGGCGCTTACGAAACATTTAAAGGTTCGCCATTATCAAAAGGTAAATTCCAGTTTGATCTGTGGGATGTAAAACCGGATACCGGCAGATGGGACTGGGAAAACCTGCGTTTGGATGTGATGAATCACGGCGTGCGTAACTCCTTATTGGTTGCTCCTATGCCAACCGCCTCCACCTCGCAGATATTGGGCAATAACGAATGTTTTGAACCCTACACCTCTAATATCTACACCCGCCGCGTATTAAGCGGAGAGTTTATCATCGTCAATAAATTCTTGCTGCGCGATTTGGTAAACCGCGGTTTGTGGGACAACGCGATGAAAGATAAGATCATCACCGCGAACGGTTCGATACAGGATATTGCAGAGATTCCGCAGGAGCTAAAAGACCTGTACAAAACCGTATGGGAGATCAAAATGCGTAACATTATCGATATGGCTGCTGATAGGGGTGCGTATATTTGTCAGTCGCAATCGCTTAACCTATTTATCAATTCGCCAAATGCGTCTAAACTGACTTCCATGCATTTTTATGCCTGGAAAAAGGGTTTGAAAACAGGTATGTATTACCTACGCACACAAGCGGCATCGCAGGCAGTGAAATTTACCGTAGAGAACCAGGGCGGCAAAAATATGGAGCCGGTAATACCTGATCATGTAGAGCAAGTGGCCGACGAAATACCAGCTGGTCCATCATGCTCGATGGATGAGGGATGCGTGACCTGCTCGGCGTAATTTTAGTCGATAGTTAATAGTTCATAGTCGATAGTAATTAATTTACTTTTGGCTATGGTCTATCAACCACTGACCATGGACAAAACGAATGACCAAACACGAAATCGTCCGTTGCGAACGCTGCCAGTCGGCATTTGAATGTAAAGCCAATTCATTCACCAAATGCCAGTGCGCCAAAGTGCAGCTAACGCTTAATGAAACGCAATATGTGAGTGAGCTGTATGACGGGTGTTTGTGTGCGGGGTGTTTGTTGGAATTACAGAAGGAATATCAATCCTCCCTTATTGTTAAGTAATTATTAAGACTACTATCTTTCGGACTTCCGGACTTTTCTGACTTTCCGACTAAATGTCTATCTTCGACCCCCGAAATCATTCTGAACAAAAATGAAATTATTAGAAGGAAAAACCGCACTCATCACAGGTGCATCAAAGGGTATAGGTCGTAAAATAGCCGAGAAATTTGCCGAGCATGGCGCCAATGTGGCATTTACTTACTTATCGTCTGTTGAAAAAGGACAGGCTTTGGAGCAGGAACTGCAAAGTTTTGGCACACAGGTAAAGGGCTATCGTTCTGATGCTTCTAAATTTGATGAGGCCGAAAAACTGGTTAATGATATCATTGCCGATTTCGGTACCCTGCATATCGTGGTGAATAACGCCGGTATCACCAAGGATGGTTTGCTGATGCGTATGACCGAGGAAAGCTGGGATGAAGTGCTGGATGTAAACCTGAAATCGATCTTCAATGTCACCAAGGCCGCATCAAAAATTATGATGAAAAATCGCTATGGTGTGTTTATTAATATGAGTTCGGTAGTTGGGGTGCAGGGCAATGCGGGGCAGGCCAATTATGCGGCTTCAAAGGCAGGTATCATCGGTTTTTCTAAATCTATCGCTAAAGAATTAGGCTCCCGTAATATACGTACCAACGTAGTCGCTCCCGGTTTTATCAAAACCGAAATGACCGAAATATTAGACCCCAAAGTAGTGGAAGGCTGGGCACAAGCTATCCCGCTTAAACGCGGCGGCGAAACCGAAGATGTGGCCAATTGCTGTGTTTTCCTGGCATCAGATATGGCTTCTTATATCACCGGGCAGGTTATTCCTGTTGATGGGGGAATGCTGTAGGTGAGCAGTCGGTTGTGAGTTTGAGTTTTTAGTTTGTTTAAAACGTATAATTGCTCACATTTACTTCGTTCATAACTCATAACTTACAACACAAACATATAACTAATGCTAACATGGGGCTCAGTTTCGGGATGGTGGACGCCTGTTTGCCTGTTGCTGGGCCTGCTGTATGCATGGCTGATGTACCGCCAGCCGGTCAGCCTGGGTAAAGCTGCCCGTTATGGTTTGTTTGCCGTAAGGACTATCGCTGTATCTATCATCTCTTTTTTATTGATCGCACCTTTGGTGAAGTCGGTCGCCTATGATCCGCAGAAGCCTTTGCTGCTGATCGCTCAGGATAATTCGCAATCCATAAAACTATTCGCCCCACCCAAACCCTCCCCGGAAGGGAGGGCTTTAGAAAATAAAAAAGTCTCCCCTACCGGGGGAGATTTAGAGGGGGCTGATTGGGTTGCTTCTCTGTCGCACCTAAAACAGCAGTTGGGCGACCAGTATGATGTACGCGAATTCAATTTCAGCCGAAACCTGCATGATAGCCTTTCCGGTAAATTTGATGGTAAGCAAACTAATATTTCATCGGCTATTCACCAATTGAACGAGCGGTTTGCTAATCAGAACATCGGCGCGCTTATACTCGCTACGGACGGCTTATACAACCAGGGCAGCGACCCGCGTTACGAGGCTAAAAATTTAAAGACAAGCATTTATACCATTGCTTTAGGCGATACAGTTGCAAAACGCGACCTGCTGATCGGTAACGTAAACTATAATAAAACAGCCTATTTAGGGAATGATTTTGAGGTGGAAGTTTTGGCGGAAGCCTACCAGGCCAAAGGCGAAAATATCCGGCTAAGTATTACCGAAGATGGCAAACAGGTGTTCAGTCAGAACGACCCGGTAACTTCCGATAATTTCAGAAAGGTGGTACCACTGAAACTCAATGCGGATAAAAAAGGCATACGCAAGTTTACCATCAGCATAGCCCCTGTTAAAAATGAGGTATCGTTACAAAATAATACTGAAACCATTTATGTGGAAGTGCTCGATGCCAAACAAAAGATATTGCTGCTTTATGATAGTCCACACCCGGATATCACGGTGATCAAACAAGCCATTGAAAACAACAAGAATTATGAGGTAAAGGCAAGCCTGCTTAGCGACATTCCTAAACTGAAATTGAGCGATTACAGCCTGGTGATCTTATACCAATCGGCAAGTAATAGCAATGGCGACCTGCAAACCTTTATTACAAAAAGTAAAATCCCCGTTTGGTACATGGCTGGTGCGCAAACTGATCTGCAACTATTAAATTCAGAACAGAAATTAGTGCAGATCAATTCCGGTCGCGAGGAAATGCAGGAGGTATTTGCAGAGCCGATAGTAGAGTTCTCCCTGTTTACCTTATCTGATTCGACACGGAAAAAGATCAGTCAGTTTCCACCGTTATTGGCGCCTTTTGGCAATTACAGTGGTAACGGAGCAGGCCAGGTTTTGCTGAAACAGAAAATAGGAGAGGTATCGACAGCCTATCCTTTATTATCATTCGGTGACGAGAACGGGCACCGGATAGCGATACTTACAGGCGAAGGCCTATGGCGCTGGGCATTAGCCGAGTATCAAACCTATGGAAATCACCATGCGCTTGAAGAATTGCTCGGCCAGGGTGTACAATACCTTACTGCCAATAATAACAGGCAGCGTTTCAGGGTTTATCCAGCTAAAAACGTGTTTGATGAAGGCGAAAATGTAATACTGAATGCCGAGTTATACAACGATGCGCTGGAACTGGTCAACACCCCCGATGTCAGGATAGAACTGAAAAGCCAATCCGGTAAAAATTACAGTTTCCTGTTTACCCGCAACGGTCAAAGCTACCAGCTGGATGCCGGGGCACTCCCTGTAGATGAATACAGCTATACCGCTACAACAAAATTGGGTGATAAACCATTCACCGCTAAAGGACAATTAACCGTAAAACCGTTAAACCTCGAAACCCGTCAAAGCGCTGCCGATCACCGCTTGCTGTATGACCTGGCCAAACAATCGGGCGGACAAATGCTCTACCCATCCCAAATCAGCAGCCTTGCCGATCTGATCCGCAAAAATGAAAATATCAAAACGGTGGTTTACGAGGACAAGCACTATAGTGACCTGATAGATCTGAAATGGATATTTGTGCTGATATTAGCTTTGTTAAGCTTAGAATGGTTTATCCGTAAACGCGAAGGGGAAATATGATGGTCAATATCTCATCTGCAATAGAAATTTCGGGGACGGTGGCTTTCGCTATCTCGGGTGCTTTTTCGGCCATGCAAAAACGGTTGGATGTTTTTGGCGTTCTGATCATGGGTTTTGTAACCGCTATTGGCGGTGGAACAATCCGGGATGTGCTAATTGGCGATACCCCGGTTAGCTGGATGCGTGATTACCAATTGCCCCTTATCATATTAGGAACGGTGATAGCCACTATACTTTTTAAAAAATATATCAAGACATTTAAGATCACTTTATTTCTGTTTGATGCGCTGGGCCTTGGGCTGTTTACCATTATCGGCATACAAAAAGGGATCAATGCGGGGCTTAATCCGGGAGTTTGCGTGGCGCTGGGCACCATTACCGGCTGTTTTGGCGGTGTACTCCGCGACATACTATTGAACAATATCCCCCTGATATTCCAAAAGGAAATTTATGCTACGGCGTGTATTATTGGCGGTACCTTGTACCTGCTATTGATCAACCAGGTAGATAGTGATGTTGTAAAGTTATTGTCAGTGACTGTTGTTTGTGCCATTAGGATAGTAGCGGTAAAGTATAATTTGTCGTTGCCGAAATTCTATGCATAGTTGATATGAAAAGTAGGGGCAAATGCGATTCCCTCAAGAAAATAAAACAGACCGTCATGGCGAGCGATAGCGTGGCCATCTCTACACATGCATATCGGGGATGCCTGTTTGCCCTTAAAATTGATCGCGGTTTTGAATGTCCTATGTAGAGGTTGCTTCGTTCCTCGCAATGACGATCTTGTTTATAACTAACATAAAGCCAAGAGATAGAATTGCGTTGGAAGGCTTTAACCTTTATGAATTTAATCTTGCTTCTTTTCTTTCCCGATCACAAAAACATCCTCATTATCTTTTTTCATGAGGTATTTTTCGCGGGCGAATTTTTCGAGTTTTTCTTTATTGGACGTGAGTTCGTCCAGATCTTGGTGAACTTTGGCGGTTTCTTTTTGGTAGAAGTCGCGTTCCTGCTTTAATTTAGCTACCTGGTGGTGATATTGGTATTGAGAGAACAGGTCGTTCCTATCAAAGAAGGTCATCCATACCAGGAAAGCTACAGTAACCAGGAAGTATTTGTTCTTAAAAAGATTAAGCAGGCGCTTCATTCCAAACCGTGTAAAATTTCGTTTAAAGCTATTTAATTATTTTGAACGATGCAAGGGAGATTATTAACTTGTTAACAAGCCCCCTCTAAATCTCCCCCTGTAGGGGAGACTTTAAAATCGAACTAAATGATTTACCGCCTATTCCCGCCGCTTCTGTTTCCACCAAAGCGTCTCTGGCCGTCCCTGTGACCGGCAGACTGATGATGCCTCTGACCTGAACCGCTTTTAGCTGGTTCCTGTTTCTTAATATAAGCAGCCGGACTCATTGGATAAGGATGCTCTTCGGTTATAGGGATATGTTTCGAGATCAGTTTATGAATATCTTTCAGAAATTCAATCTCCTCCTGGTCGCAGAATGAAAAGGCGATACCGCTTGCACCTGCTCTACCAGTACGACCTATACGGTGTACGTAAGTTTCTGGGATGTTTGGTAGCTCGTAATTGATCACATGGGTCAGTTCGTCGATGTCAATACCACGTGCAGCAATATCAGTAGCTATCAAAACCCTTGTAGTGCGGTTCTTAAAATTGGTTAACGCACGTTGCCTTGCGTTTTGTGATTTATTACCGTGGATAGCTTCGGCAGTGATGCCAACTCGGGTAAGATCCTTCACTACTTTATCAGCGCCATGTTTGGTGCGGGTAAATACCAAAGCGGTTTTAATTGCTTTGTCCTTTAACAGGTGGATCAGCAAGTTTTTCTTATCCGATTTCTCTACATAATATAACGATTGCTGTATGGTATCCGCAGTAGATGAGGCTGGAGTAACTTCCACCTTTGCAGGGTTAGTTAGGATAGTATTAGCCAGTTGCTGGATTTCGTTTGGCATGGTAGCCGAGAAAAACAGCGTTTGTCTTTTTACAGGTACTTTGGCGATGATCTTTTTTACATCATGCACAAAGCCCATATCCAGCATACGGTCGGCCTCGTCTAATACCAGCATTTTAATATGCTCCAGGTGAACAAAGCGCTGGTTCATCAGGTCTAATAAACGGCCTGGTGTGGCCACCAATATATCCACACCACGGCGCAAAGCGTCCGTTTGCGGATTTTGTGATACACCACCGTAGATCACCAAATGCTTTAACCCGGTGTGTTTGCCATAAGCGGCAAAGCTCTCGTCGATCTGTATAGCCAGCTCGCGGGTTGGGGTTAATATGATGGCCTTGATGGTTTTTTGTTCCTTGTGCTGCAACCTGTCCTGGTACAATAACTGCAGAATAGGTATAGCAAAAGCGGCCGTTTTACCAGTACCGGTTTGCGCGCAACCCAACAAGTCGCGGTGTTGTAATACAATGGGTATAGCTTGTTCCTGTATAGGAGTAGGGGTAGTATATCCCTCAGTTTTTAAGGCCCTGAGGATAGGCTCAATTAAATTTAAATTTTCGAATGACATGTAATGTATCTAATGTAATGTGCTAACGCGAATGCATAAAGCGGATCTGAAGAGTCGTCTGGATAAATCAAAACCGTAAGCGAACGGGTAATATTTGCAAAGATACGGTTTTTATTTGAGGTTCGATTGACTTGATTAAGTTAGATTGGGTTCGATTAAGTTCATTAAAATAAATTACTGGCAGTGAACTAATCAACTCAATCAACCACTTAACCTAATTAACTATCTTATTCCACAGTTGCATTCACCTGTTATCACATTAATTCGAAATGTTTTTCCATTAATAGTAACATCTGCCATGTGGTTTCCGAGGAAAACTATTGTGCCGGTTAAAAACCAGCCCTTGCCATATGCTTTAAAGGTGGCTGTACCGCTCAAAATGTCTTTGGTCGTCAAGTCAACTTTCAGGCCACTGAGTACATAGTTGGCATTGGTGATTGATTGACAACCACAAAGATCAGTTATCAGACTGTAGAAGTAAATATCACCGTCAACGCCAACAAACAGGTGGTTATCATCCAGGCATTTGATCGTGTAATATTGTTTTACATAACACTCGGACGATCCGTAGCGCGTTGTTTTAGTGGTAGCTAATGAATCGTAAGCAGTATAGCCGTTCGGCTTGCCATTATTGCAATTAAAGAAAAAAGTAAGGTTTCCACCAGTATGTGCTTTTACGGTATCACCTAAATTCCAGTTGTAGTTCACTAAGGAATCAGTGAATAAACCACAGAGGGGATAAATGGCAGCAGCGTGATGTTGCCCAGCCAGGGATGCCGAATCAACACCGCCCATCACGTTTACACCGCCAAAGTTTCCGGCTAATGATTGGGCAAGGTTTACCGCTATCTGGCCGCCCAGCACATCAGTGTTGGTTGTTTGGGAAGATACCGGGGCATTGTCAACTTTACGGCATGCGCTGTAAACCATCAATACACAAACCATAATCGCGAGAAGAGGTTTAATGTTAGTTTTCATCATAAGGTAATTTAGTTGCTAAACATTATTTAAAGGTTAAGCGGGGTATCATGAACCTGTGAATATACGATTCCAATTATTATACCATTAAAATAATCAATATGTGTGGATACCGGTTTTTAGTAGGCAACAGTTTGAAACGTATCTTTAACCTTGATGATAATGCCGGGAAACCAGCATTTTACCCTCTCAGCCTCAGTGGATGAAAGTTTTACAGGATAATTTAACCAAACAGAAAATTATTTATAAATTGGAATACACTTCTTGTTTAAATGGAAATAGGGGGAAATATTTCCACATAATATCTCTTTTAGCTCTATTGGTTTATATTAGAATAGATAACTTTCAAGAAGTTGTCAATTCTTGTTTTTATATTTTCTTGCAGTATTGAGCATCAAAATAGCACCAATTAAAAATATACATCCTGCAGCAATACCATATACCCTTAAATCATTATACCTAAATCCAGAATAAAAAAATAGTAAGCCTAAAGCTGCATATATAAATGCATTGCGATTGTAGATGCCAGCTACTCTGTCAGTTGACTTTTTGTTATTATTAATTAAAGCATTGAGAGTTTTAACTTCATCCACACAAGTAGTAGTACATGCTATTCCATTTTCGACTTCAGTGAGACACTCAGGACATAATCCTTTGCAGCAGTTTTTACAAGTGGCAACAGCCGGTATGGTACGATGATTATAACAATTCATGAGATAAAGTTTAGAAAAATAAAAGTAAGAAATAAAAACAAAAAAAAGCCCCGATAAAATCGAGGCTCTTAATAATTAGAAGGCTTTAACCTTTCAGCTTTCGCCTTTAACCTTTTACCTCTTTTTGTAAAATTTAAAATCTTTACCAATAAACCTTGCGCTGTTGCCTAATTCTTCTTCGATGCGCAGTAACTGGTTGTATTTAGCGATCCTGTCTGAACGGGAAGCCGAACCGGTTTTGATCTGGCCGCAATTTAAGGCTACAGCTAAATCAGCAATGGTTGAATCTTCAGTTTCGCCTGAACGGTGGCTCATTACCGAAGTATAGCCATTGGTTTGTGCTAAGGATACTGCGTTGATAGTTTCAGTCAGAGTGCCTATCTGGTTTACTTTTACCAGGATAGAGTTGGCGGTATGCTCGTCGATACCTCTTTGTAAACGCTTTACATTGGTTACAAATAAATCATCACCCACCAGCTGCACTTTGCTGCCGATTCTGTCGGTCAGTATTTTCCAGCCTTCCCAATCATCCTCAGCCATACCATCTTCGATAGAAATAACCGGGTATTTTTCTGCTAACTGGGCCAGGTATTCTGCCTGTTCAGCACTGGTGCGGATAGCGCCTTTTTCGCCTTCAAATTTGGTGTAGTCATATTTGCCATCCTTGTAAAACTCAGATGCGGCACAGTCGAACGCCAGGCATATATCCTCGCCAGCTTTGTAGCCTGCTTTCGCGATAGCTTTCAAAATGGTTTCAACGCCGTCTTCTGTACTGTCAAACGTTGGTGCAAAACCACCTTCATCACCTACAGCGGTTGAAAGACCACGGTCGTGTAATATCTTTTTCAGGTTATGGAATACTTCTGTTCCCCAACGCAATGCTTCTGAGAAAGAAGACGCGCCAACCGGCATGATCATAAATTCCTGGAACGCGATAGGCGCATCAGAGTGTGAACCGCCGTTAACGATGTTCATCATCGGGATAGGCAGCGTATTAGCATTAACACCACCGATATAACGATATAATGATTGACGGCTTTCCTGCGCGGCAGCTTTTGCTACTGCCAATGAAACGCCTAAAATAGCGTTAGCGCCTAAATTGCCTTTATTTTCGGTGCCGTCGATCTCGATCATCAGTGCATCGATGGCATTTTGCTCAAATACATCGATACCATTCAGTTCTTTGGCCAGTATATCATTTACATTGGCTACGGCCTGTAAAACGCCCTTGCCCATGTACACAGATTTATCGTTATCACGAAGTTCAACAGCTTCGTGCACGCCGGTTGAAGCGCCTGAGGGCACTGCTGCACGACCCAAAGCGCCATTTTCGGTTAAAACATCTACTTCAATAGTAGGATTTCCACGCGAATCAAGTATCTGTCGGGCGTGAACGTCAATAATTAAGCTCATTTTGTATTGTTTTAGGTATTGAAAAATTAGTTAGTGTCAAAAGTACACTATAAGTATATATTCTCCAAATATACAAATGATAATAACTTTCGGTGAAAATTACTTTAAGATTAACAGAAAATTAATGTGAGCGCGCTGTTTTTTTTGTCTGAACCATGATTCATAGGATTTACGGATGGCCACGATTCTTTTCATCTTTGATCGGTCTAAAGCCTGAACCTTACAACATTTTGACTTTACAATCATCCAATTCATTCTGCATTCCAACTACTCCCACTTAAACGTTTTCACCGCAACAATATAGATCCCGACAAACCAGATACCTAATATCAGCAATTGATGTGACACCTCCCCAAGCGATGCGCCTTCAAAAGCCACCTTTCGCATGGCGTCATTTAAATGGGTGAGGGGCAATACCCTGCTAATGTGTTGCAACCATACCGGGAAAGCGGTAGTTGAAAAGAAAGTGCCCGATAACAAAAATTGGGGTAAGGTAATAATATTGGAGAAGGGCGGCACCGTGCTCTCGTTTTTGGCTACGCCGGATATAATAAAGCCAAACCCCATAAAGATGATGAGCCCTATAGCTGATAATACGAGCATATTAAGCACTGTAATGAAACCATGTATCAGCGTAAAGCCGAATGCATAATGGCCAATACCGATAATGAACAGTGCGCCCAACAAAGCAAATACGATACGCGCCAAAGCCTCGCCCAAAACAATACTGTAACGTTTTACCGGGTTAGCAAAAAAACGTTTAATCACCAATGTTAAACGTAAACTAAGAAACACGAAGGCTGTACCAAAAACGCCGCTGCTCAACAGGGAAAAGCCAAGCATGCCCGGCAGGATGAAGTCGATATACTTATACTCACGGCCCTGGATGGTGGTTTCGTTTACCTCTGCCATCTGCGGTAATCCTTTGGACATACTTGAGTTCATCTGGGATATGATGTTGCTGATAACAGACTTGAGAATACCATCCTTATTGGAAGCCTTGGTGTATTGCACGTTAACCGAGAACGGGGGTTTGTTCGGTAAATTATTTGGTGGAAGGGATAATGGCGGATAAAGCGTCAATCCTCCCGAGTGATTATTCTTGATGTCTAAAATAGCATCGATTGAACCTTTTGACAGGTTCTTATTCATTTCATCGGTCGACTGGTTGGTTACCAGGTTAACGATCTTGACCGACTTTAATGCTTTGTAAATAATACTGCTGGTATCACACGTTTTAGCTACGCCCACATCAACAGATATGCCGCCGCCACCAATATTGGCAAATACGACTATAAATATCAAAGGGAACACCAGGCTGAACACCACCGCCGAAGGGCTTCGTAATATCGACCGGAAACTGGCTTTTGCTATCGCGAGGGTAGCTTTAGTATTGCTGTATGGTTTGTTGTTGGTAGTCATTAGTTCATTGGTTCAATAGTTCATTGGTGATTTTTTTGTCAATAGTCGATGGACCATAGTCGATAGTTGTCTTAGTTATTTACCATGGACTATCAACCATGGTCTATGGGCCAAATCAATCTTCCCGCCATTCTTTACCGGTCATGGTAATAAATACATCCTCTAAATTGGCCAGCTTTACTTGTTTTTTACGTTCAAAGCCGGTAGCTACCAGTTTATCAATAAAATTATCCGGCGTATCAATGCCTATTATATTACCGCCATCTATAAAGGCTACGCGGTCGCAAAGTACCTCTGCTTCATCCATGTAATGGGTGGTGATGACCACGGTAGTACCGCTATCGCGAATTTCTTTTATCAGTTCCCATAAGTTTCTGCGCGCCTGCGGGTCAAGACCGGTGGTTGGTTCATCAAGAAATATAATGCGTGGATCATTGATCAGCGTGGTGGCAATAGAGAAGCGCTGCTTTTGGCCGCCCGAAAGATCTTTGTATTTTGATTTGGCCTTATCCGTTAGGGCCACTTTACCCAACATTTCCATCGGTTTTTTGTCGATGCCATATAAGCCGCAGAAAAGCACGATCAGTTCCGAAAGATTCAGGTTAGGATAATAACCCGCGGCCTGTAATTGTACGCCTATCCGTTTCTTAATACTGTCGGTATCTTTGTCGATAGAGAATCCATCTACAGTGATCTCGCCGGATGTTTTATCACGCAGTGTTTCGATGATCTCGAGGGTGGTGGTTTTACCGGCTCCGTTGGGGCCAAGCAAACCGAATATTTCGCCCTCAAAAACTTCAAAGCTAATGCCGTTTACAGCTGTAAAATCGTCGTATTTTTTTACCAGGTTTTTTACAGTGATAATGGGTTGTTTTGCCATACTGTAAAAATGGGATAGAAAAATGGAATAACCATAATATTTTCGGTGAATGGTGGAAAAATTACGGTGAAGATATCTGTAAGCCCCCTGTGTGGAGACTTTTAAAATCGGATGGCGATTTATGCGTTAGCCTAACAGGTTGGCAAACGATCTGGTGAATGTTTCCGCCTGTTCAAGCAGGTAATTGTAAAGTTGGAATAGTGCTTTCATTGTAAACTGGTAGTTTGATGCAAAAATACACGAGGTATGTTAAGCGGGTGGTTTTATATTGTTAAATTATTACTGCTTTATATAAATTATTTCATTAAATGCCCCAGCGCATGGATGATGGTATGGATATGCTGAACAGCCTGCGCAGCTAAATGAACGATGTGAATGAGTAGTAGTGTTTTCATGATCCGTGTGATTTATACCACAAATATGCCCTCAGGCACAGGAAAGCGTTATTAGTTTTAGGCGAACAGCGGGAAATTCTCGGTGAATGAATGAAGTTAGTGGATGAACCGGTGAAAAATCCGGGTTCGTAAAAAAAAGGAAAGGGTTTAATAACCTACGCGGTACCAATTATCGCCGAATTTTTTAAAAGCGCGGTTACTGCCATTTGCAATTGCGCGGTCTAACCCGGCAATTTCATTTTCATCATTTGTATATAGAAAGGCCGAGTAATGATCTATGAACCCGCGGTCGATATAAAATTCTACTGAGGTAGTGCCATTTTCATTTTCGTTGACCACAATATCATTGCCCCCATTTGAAATTGGCAGAAAAGTGTTGGAGGGTAAGTGATATATACCGCTGTCGTTAGGCACTAATATCCCCTGTTTTACTTCTTCAACAATTTTATCTCTATCTGCTTTTCTGAATTTCCAATCAAGATATTCAAGAGCATCGGTTCTGATAGTGAAAAAGCCAATAACAAAAGCCAATATCAAGCCGATAATGTGATACCTGGTATTAGTTGCAGCATATTTACAAACGCTAAAAAATAAATAGATCGTTAGACCCAGCCCGATTAGGCCCAAGGGTATCAAAAAGATCAGCTTGAAAAATCCGTAGGTATAGTAAAACAGGAATGGGCCTTGTAATAAAGCCAAAAGCAGTATAACCGTGGTGAGTATCGTTTTGGTATGCTGTTTTTTCATTCAGAAACCAAGATACTCAATTATTTATTATTTTAATAATAAAAATAAAAAAACCTTGCAAAGTTTTAATCTGCAAGGCTGTATTTCATTAATATCGGTAATTTTAATTCTTCGCCATCATCTTTACAAAATCATCAAACAAATACCTTGAATCATGCGGGCCGGGGGATGATTCGGGGTGATATTGTACCGAGAATGCTTTTTTATCCTTTACACGGATGCCCTCGATAGATTTATCATTCAGGTTAACATGGGTGATCTCCACTTTATCCGATGCTCTTACTGCTTCCGGCACTACGCCAAAGCCATGATTTTGAGAGGTTACCTCGCAATGATTGATGATCACATTTTTTACCGGGTGGTTTAATCCACGGTGACCATTGAACATTTTTATAGTAGGAATATCATTAGCCAAAGCTAATAACTGGTGACCTAAACATATCCCGAACATCGGTTTATCAGCCTTTAAAATATCCTTTACCGTTTCGATGGCATAAGGCATAGCCGAAGGATCGCCGGGACCGTTGGAAATAAAGTAGCCATTCGGTGAAAAATCTTTTTCCATTTCTTCAAAGGTTGTTTTAGCCGGATATACCTTGGCATAAACATCACGGTCATGGAAATTACGCAGTATGTTTTTCTTTACTCCCAGGTCAAGCACAGCTACCCGATAGGTGGCTGTTTCTTCACCGAACGTATAGGTTTCATTAGTTGTTACCTTTGATGAAAGCTCAAGCCCATCCATTGATGGTACTTCGGCCAGTTTCTTTTTTAGTTCTTCTAAATCTAATATCTCAGATGAGATAATGGCGTTCATCGCGCCTTTATCACGTATATGTCTAACCAGTTGGCGTGTATCAATATCAGAAATAGATACAAGGTTTTGTTCCTGGAAATAGTCCTGTATAGATTCGTTGGCCTGCTTGCGGGTATAATAAATGTTGTAGTTTTTGCAAACCAGTCCCGCTATTTGAATATGTCCGGATTCAACTTCTTCTTTGGCGATACCATAATTGCCGATATGTGCATTGGTAGCTACCAGGATCTGACCGAAATAGGAAGGATCGGTAAATACTTCCTGGTAACCGGTCATCCCGGTATTAAAACAGATCTCGCCGGTGGTGGTGCCTATCTTTCCGGCGGCTTTGCCATAAAATACGGTCCCGTCAGCCAGTAATAATACTGCAGGTAACTTGGTGAAGTTGGTGATCATAATAAAAAATTGAATAGTTTATGTGCCGGTCAAACTGGGGTGCAGCTCCGTGAAAACAGGTGTAAGAAGTGTAGCGGGCGACTACTGGATTCACGCCGCAAATATAATGATAAGACACGAATTTCACGAATTTTTATCGAATTTTGCATTATGCTTTTTAACTGATTTATGTAACTCATTTAATTGGCGTTAATTATCACGATCAAAATTAATTCGTGTAATTCGAATAAATTCGTGTAATTCGTGTCATCCTAAAACAACCAGCATGTCTGTAAATAAAGAGATCAAAAGGGTTACCACCCATATTTTGCAGGAGATGAAAAACCGTGGCGAGAAGATCGCCATGCTTACCGCCTACGATTATTCGATGGCCGCTATTGTTGATGCGGCCGGTATGGATATTATTTTAGTGGGCGATTCAGCCTCAAACGTAATGGCCGGGCATGAGACTACGCTGCCTATAACTTTAGACCAGATGATCTACCATGCCTCATCCGTAGTACGGGCTGCAAAAAGGGCATTGGTTATTGTTGATCTTCCTTTTGGTTCCTACCAGGGAAACTCCAAGGAGGCGCTTAACTCGGCTATCCGTATTATGAAGGAGTCGGGCGCGCACGGGGTGAAGATGGAGGGTGGTGTTGAGATCGCAGAATCTGTAACACGTATCCTCACTGCCGGTATCCCGGTAATGGGGCATTTGGGTTTAACGCCTCAATCTATTTACAAGTTTGGTACTTATACCGTACGTGCCAAAGAAGAAGTTGAAGCGCAAAAACTGCGTGATGATGCATTGAAGTTGCAGGAGCTTGGTTGCTTTGGCATTGTGCTGGAGAAGATACCGGCCCAACTGGCAAAAGAAGTTACTGAAAGCGTACATATTCCGATAATTGGTATAGGTGCTGGCCGACATTGTGATGGGCAGGTTTTGGTTTTACATGATATGCTGGGCATCAACAAAGAGTTTAAACCAAGGTTTTTGCGGCAATATGCCAACTTGTATAACGTGATGAACGACGCTATCAAAAACTATATTACTGATGTGAAGGCGAAGGATTTTCCGAATGAGAAAGAGCAGTATTAAATAAGTCCATAGTTGATAGTCCATAGACCATAGTAATTGAGTTGCTATTGACCATGGACTATTGACTATGGTCTATCTACAAACCTATGACCAGAGTTAACATTAAATACATCAACCACGATATTACCGATAAGGATATTCTTTATGAAGATAACCACCTCATCGCCGTAAATAAACGTGCGGGCGATATTGTGCAGGTGGACGAAACGGGGGATGAGCCGCTGGATGAGAAGGTGAAGAAATACATTGCCAAAAAATATAATAAACCCAATGGAGCTTTTTTAGGTGTGGTGCATCGGCTTGACAGACCCGTAAGCGGCGTGATCCTGTTTGCCAAAACCAGCAAAGCCCTGGATAGGGTTAACCAGCTTTTTAAAAGCCGGGAGATGAGCAAAACCTATTATGCCGTGGTACGCAACCGTCCCCAACCCGCCGAGGGTAACCTGGTACACTGGCTAATAAAAAACCCACAAAAAAACGTAACCAAGGCCCACGACCACGAAGTAACTGGTAGCCTGCGTTCCGAATTAAATTACAAACTCGTTGCCGAACTGGAAGGTTATTATTTGATAGAAGTTAACCCCATCACGGGGCGGCCGCACCAGATACGTGTACAGTTAGCTACTTTGGATTGCCCTATTGTTGGTGATAATAAATACGGCTATCCCCGCGGCAGCTTAAAAAAAAGTATCTGTCTGCATGCCCGTAGGCTGCGCTTTATCCATCCCATCAAAAAAGAGCCTATCGAGATCGTAGCGCCTTTGCCTAAGGATGGGTTTTGGGATAAATTTGAGGGGTTGGTAGAGTAGGTTATGAAATAATTGATTTTACCAATTTTCTATACTTAGCCCATCAATTTCAGTGAAGTGTTTATCTCTTGTAATCAACTTTAATTCGTGCTGTTTGGCTATGGCAGCTATCCAAATGTCATTTTCCGGGATTGGTTTGCCTTTATTGAGTAATTCAGTCTTTATTAAAGCATAATTATTTGCCGTTTCATCATCTGCGACAAGGACGTTGCATTTCTTTAAAAAATCGTTTACTTGTTTTATATGCTTTTTGGGGTTCGACGATCTGTAGGCACCAAGATATAATTCTCCTAAAACAGCAAAGGGGATATTAACTGATTGTTGAGTTTCCAGGGATGTGGTAACAGAATGGTTTCCTTTGAATAGCTCAATAATAATATTGGTATCTAACAGGATGTTATTTCCAGTCATCGAGATGGATCGTTTCACATGATTCCGCTATGATCCGTTCTATTTCTTCAGCTTCGGCCTTAGACCAAATACCTGAAAATTCCTTAAAGCTGGATTCATTCATTGGGGTTTTGGCTTTTTTTGATTTCTTCAAAAAATCATCCAAAGCAGATAAAGTAGTCTCACTTTCTATTTTGAGAACTTCTTCTATGATATGTAGTTTTTTTGCTTCTGAATACATGATCGTAAATCTTAGAATATCTTACTCCCTACACAAATATACGAAACTTATAATTGTAATTAATATTTCACATCCCCTTCACCCTCTCCCAAATCCCTTCATCCACCCAAATGCCTTCTTTTAAGCTTTTCTCCCTCGTTTTCAGCGTATTTTCTCCGGGGTAGAAGATGGAGCCGCCTTCCTTTTCAGTCCGACTGCTTTTGGTGTATTTAATAATGTTCTCAATCAGCGTTTCGGTCTGAACACCCGCATTTGGCTGGATGCAAATAAACACCTGTGATACCCCTGATTCCGACCCGCTATGGGTTACATCAGCGGTTGATTGGCCCTGGCTAAGCACGGTTGCCAACAGATCGAGCACTAAAGATAATCCCGAACCTTTCCAGAAACCTATGGGCAATGGTCGCAGCGATTTGATAATGGCAGCAGGGTCGGTAGTTAAATTGCCTTCGGTATCATATCCGCCGGGTAGGGGTAACTGCTCGTTTTTTGATTTGTAGAGGTTGAGTTTGCCAAAGGAGTATTGCGATATTGCCATATCCAGCACTACGTGTCCGTCCTTCCGGGGGACCGCTATGATCAGCGGGTTATTTCCCAAACGTGCATCGATACCACCCCAGGGAGGCATATTGGCTATGGTATTGGTAAAACAAATGCCAATCATGCCCGCGTCAGCTGCCTGCCAGCCGTAGGTGCCGCCACGCATCCAGTGGTTGGTGTTTTTGATGGCTACGCAGCCTATCCCATTTTCTTTTGCCAGGCTGATGGCCCGATCCATACAAAAGCTGGCGTTGAGTACTCCCGGTCCCAAATTGCCGTTCCATTGTTCTATCGCACCAAAACCACCCTCTTTTGTTGGTTCAGCGTTGGGGTTTATGAGTCCGTCCTTAATGTATTGTATAAAGGTTGGGAAGCGGTTCAGCCCGTGCGTATAAACCCCATCGCGACTATTCTCCGCAAAAATAATAGCGCATTGTTCCGCCTTATGTGCTGTAAAGCCGAGGGTGAGCAATACCCGTTTAAATTCAGACTGGAGTTTTTCGTAGGTAACAAGCATATTCAACTAAAGTACCAATTTATTTATTTCTCCTCGCCCATCATCCTAAACTAAATAAGCATTTTTACAGTTATATTAAACAATATGAAATCTGTTAAGCCCAATTTCCTATTTTTGTTGCCTGCTATAAAATGAAATATAAACTGTTACTGTTTTTACTGGTTGGTTTTTCGGCCATCATTTTGTTGGTTAACTCCTGCAAAAAGGATAATTCGGGCTCTATACAAACACTTTTTACCGGCGGCAACTGGCAACTGGCATCGTACCAGGTATCCAATTTTGTGGGCGATACACTCAAAACCACCGATACCCTATACGCCACCTGCAACCTTAACCAGGTGCTCACTTTTAATGCCAATTTAACCTGCACCTATACCAATTATAGCTGCACACCGCAGCCAACGGCTACCGGGCATTGGTCGCTATCATCAAACCAGCTTTTCCTGGCTTCTGATATAACGGTGAAGGACACTACTTCCCTAACAGGCAGTTCCATGCCATTCTCGCAGGCGCAGATCGTTAACATAGGAAATTACTCCTTAGTACTGCAAACCGGCGACCTGGAGCAGTTTTATCCGTCCAATAAAAAGCGCACCATAACCAGATATGGATTTGTTCGTCAAAAAACTCCATAATATGTGCGAATAAAGCTTCAAAATTTTATATTTGATGCAATCTGATAGCTGTCAAAACATTTAACACCACCATCCGTCTGTAATACACGTATAAGGGCTGTTGTTAATTGCTATTAAAGAGCAAAAAAACTCAATGAAAAAAAGGATCGCTATTTTTGCTTCAGGTTCAGGATCAAATGCCCAAAAGATAATGGAGCATTTTAAACGCAGCTCCGAAGCCGAGGTTGTACTGATATTGACCAACAATCCGCAGGCCTACGTATTGCAGCGGGCCGACAATTTCGAGATACCGGCGCATATTTTTACCCGGCAGGAGTTTTATGATACCGATAATGTGATACGCCTGCTCAAAAACCTACAGGTCGACCTCATCGTACTCGCCGGCTTTTTATGGCTGGTACCTGCAACTTTACTCAAAGCTTTCCCCAATAAGATCATCAATCTGCACCCGGCTCTGTTGCCCAAATACGGCGGCAAAGGCATGTATGGCGATCATGTGCACAACGCCGTACTGGCTGCCAAAGAAGAAGAATCGGGCATTACCATCCACTTCGTGAACGAACATTTTGACGAGGGCGAGATACTGCACCAATCCAAATTCAAGATTGAACCCGGCGACAACCTCGAAATGATCAAATTTAAAGGTCAGCAACTGGAGCACCAGCACTTCCCCCGCGTAATAGAGAATTTGCTGAAGAAGATGAAATCGTAGAGATTAGAGGTTAACCAATCAACAACCAGACCGTCATGGCGAGCGATAGCGTGGCCATCTCTACATAAGCTGATCAATAACCACAATTTATTTTTGGGGCGTTCCCTGCGGGTCAGGCTATACGCTCATACTGCACTGGCATTAATCACAGGCCGGTATCCGCTGCTATCCTTTACGCGAAGTTTCTGTTCCGCTTTTTGTCTGAACCATGATTTATCGGATTAACCAGATTAACTTGATTTAATATCAGATTACCATCATGAAAATCCTTGAATCCTAAAAATCATGGTTCAGACATTTCCTTCCGCTCCCCCATACCGGAAATTACCGGAATTACCCCAAAAAATTGTTCCAAATCCCTATCTTCGGGGTAAACGATAAGCAATGAATAAAACCTCATTAAATAGGAGTTTTTTAAGGGCAATAATTGAAATAGCCTTTATCATATTTCTTTTTTACTCAAACTTATTAATGGGGGAGTATAATAAAACCGGCAACGGACAAAAGAAGAATATCCTTTACGCCTTAAATGATATCTTGACTATTGATAATTTCTTAATCGCAGTTACCGCCGCAATAATTGGTTTTATTGTATTTGAGTTTTTAAGAAAAAAATCATGAATGAGTACCATCCCCTCACGTTGGTCGGGATTTGCAATCCACGACCTAAGAAAAATCATGCTGTTTGAATGTCCTGTGTAGAGATTGCTTCATTCTTCGCAATGACGCGTGGGGGAGGGTTTCCGGATTATTCCGCAGTATTCCGGTATGGTAGCTGAAGGAAATGTCTGAACTATGATTTTTCACAAATTGTTTGTTTTTAATAGGTGTTCAAGATGGCTACGACGTTTACCTGATTTGTAGATTAACTTGATTAAGGATGCGGTTATTAAATAATCATGGAAATCATGGTTCAGACAAAAGACGGAACGGAAACTTTGCGTAAAGGATAGCAGCGGATACCGGCCTGTGATTAATGCCTCGTGCAGTATGAGTGAAAAGCCTGGCCCCGGCAGGGGAAACGCCCAAATACAACCCATCCAAAGCAGATATAAAAAAACTGATCTCTAACCTCTAATCTCTGATCACTAATCACTACCTTTGCGGCTCAAAAAAACGTGTGTCAATGAGCCAATCTGTTCAAATAAAAAATGCCTTAATTTCAGTTTATTATAAAGACAACCTGGAGCCTATCATCCACGAGTTAAGCCGTTTGGGTGTAAAAATATACTCCACCGGTGGTACCGAAACTTTTATACGCAGCCTGGGTGCCGAAGTGATAGCTGTTGAGGACCTGACGTCGTACCCGTCCATTTTAGGCGGTCGTGTTAAAACGCTGCACCCAAAAGTGTTCGGCGGGATATTAGCCAGGCGTAATTTTGAGAGCGATGAGCAGCAGTTGGACCAATACGATATCCCGGAGATTGACCTGGTTATCGTTGACCTTTACCCTTTCGAGGAAACCGTGAGATCGGGTGCCGCGCAGGATGATGTGATCGAAAAGATAGACATCGGCGGTATATCGCTGATACGCGCAGCAGCCAAAAATTATAAGGATGTAGTGATCGTAGCATCAAAGGATGATTATATTGGTTTAGGCGAGATACTGAAAGAGCAGAATGGCGAAACTACCATTGACCAGCGCCGTTCGTTCGCTCAAAAGGCGTTCAACATTACTTCGCATTACGATACCGCGATATTTACCTATTTTAACCAGGACGAGCAATTGCCCGTCTTCAAACAAAGCATCCTGAAAAGCGAGACGCTGCGTTATGGCGAGAACCCACATCAGCAGGGTATATTTTATGGCAACCTGGAGGCGATGTTCACCAAACTGCACGGCAAGGAACTGTCATACAACAACCTGGTTGATGTGGATGCTGCCGTAGCCTTGATAGACGAATTTACCGAGCCTACCATCGCTATACTGAAACATACCAATGCCTGCGGGATAGCCAGCAGGTCGTTCATAAAAGAGGCATGGATTGATGCCCTGGCCTGCGACCCGGTGTCGGCATTCGGTGGTGTAATTATTGCCAATGATGAGATTGACGCGGAGACCGCGACAGAGATCAGCAAGATATTTTTTGAGGTGCTGATAGCCCCTGCTTACACAGACGAGGCAGTACAGGTACTAAAGGGAAAAAAGAACAGGATAATCCTGATACGCCAACCGGTGGAATTGCCTGTAAAGCAATTTAAGACTTTACTGAACGGCGTAATTGAGCAGGACAAAGACCTGGTGATTGAAGGGCCCGATCAAATGCGCCCCGTTACCGATAAACAACCAACCGAACATGAGTTGCGCGATCTGTTTTTTGCCAACAAAGTAGTAAAGCATACCAAATCAAACACCATTGTGTTTGCTAAAAATAACCAGTTAATGGCAAGCGGTGTGGGCCAAACCTCAAGGGTTGACTCTCTGAAACAGGCGATTATAAAAGCTGCCAGCTTTGGGTTCGACCTGAATGGAGCAGTAATGGCGTCTGACGCTTTCTTCCCATTCTCGGATTGTGTGGAGCTTGCTGCCGAAGCTGGTATCACTGCGGTATTGCAGCCGGGCGGTTCAATTAAGGACCAGGATTCTGTAAATATGGCCAATGAAAAGGGTATTTCCATGGTAATGACCGGAGTACGTCATTTTAAACATTAATTAAAAAAGATACGTACAAAAATTAAATCTGGTTTGGGCAATAATAATTAGTTTTATTCGCTTTAATTAGTCTAAATTCGTGAAAAACCGAATCGAGATATTTAACTTTGCAGACAATTTTTGACTTAAACAAAATATGGGTCTATTTAACTTTTTTACACAAGAAATTGCCATTGATTTAGGCACCGCAAATACCCTCATCATACATAATGATAAAGTAGTGGTCGATGAACCATCCATCGTCGCATTTGACCGCACCACCAATAAAGTGATCGCAATAGGGCGCCAGGCCATGCAAATGGAAGGCAAAACCCACGAGAACATACGTACGGTACGCCCGTTGAAAGATGGCGTAATAGCCGATTTTAACGCTGCTGAGCACATGATACGCGGCATGATAAAAATGATCAATCATGGCAAAGGCTGGTTCTTCCCGTCGTTGCGTATGGTGATCTGTATCCCGTCGGGTATTACCGAGGTTGAAAAACGTGCGGTGCGCGACTCTGCCGAAATAGCCGGAGCAAAAGAAGTTTACCTTATTCACGAACCAATGGCTGCCGCGGTAGGTATCGGTATTGATGTGGAAGAACCAATGGGTAACATGATCATCGATATCGGTGGTGGTACTACCGAGATCGCGGTTATCGCGTTATCAGGTATCGTGTGCGACCAGTCTATCCGTGTGGCAGGTGATAACTTCGACTCTGATATTGTACAATATATTCGTCGTCAGCATAACATCATGATCGGTGATCGTACTGCCGAAAAGATAAAAATTGAAGTAGGGGCTGCATTGCCTGAGCTGGCCGATCCACCAGCGGACTTTGCTGTGCAGGGCCGTGACCTGATGACAGGTGTTCCAAAACAGATCATGGTATCTTATACCGAGATAGCGCATTGCCTGGATAAATCGATCTCAAAAATTGAGGAAGCGATACTAAAGGCGCTGGAAATTACCCCGCCTGAGCTTTCAGCAGATATTTACCAGACAGGTATTTATTTAACCGGTGGCGGTGCATTGCTGCGTGGCCTCGATAAACGTGTAGCCGCAAAAACCAAGCTGCCTGTTCACGTTGCCGAAGATCCATTGCGTGCCGTAGTACGCGGAACAGGAACCGCGTTGAAAAATATTGGTAATTTTAAATTTCTGATGCAGTAATTTAGTAGTGAGTTATAAGTAATGAGTTTTGAGTATTAGGCTTAACTCATTACTTATAACTCATCACTCATAACTAGTCCCCCATGCGTAACCTCCTGGTATTTATCACTAAGTATAACGCATTTTTTTTGTTTCTTATCTTCGAGATCAGCTCCCTGGTTATTTATATCAAGTACAACTCGTTTCAAAAAGCAACATTTATTAACTCAACTGGCAAGGTTACCGGTAGCTTATACGCCGAGATGGATGTGCTATCTGGTTATCTTTCGCTGCGCGAAGTGAATGATAGTCTTGCACGCGAGAACGCCCGTTTACGCAATCAGCTTAAAAGCTCTTTTTATGTCGATACACTGGCAAAACGCAAGGTGGACGATACCATTTACAAGCAGCAATACACTTATATCGAAGCCAAGGTGATCAATAATTCGGTTAACCGGAGCAATAATTATATCACCATTAATCGCGGAAGCAAACAGGGCATAGGTAAGGGTATGGGGGTTATTTGCAGTTCGGGATTAGTTGGTAAAGTGGTTTTTGTTGGGGAGCACTTGTCTGTAGTGCAATCTTTACTGCATAAAGATTCGCGCTTTAGCGCTATGCTGGCTAAGAATAAGGAAATAGGGTATATTGAATGGGCCGATAACCTCGACCCGCATAAAGGATTTTTGAAGGATGTTTCAAATAGTGCACAGCCACATATCGGCGAAGAAGTGGTGACCTCGCAATACTCATTGTTCCCGGCGGGCATCCCGATAGGGAAGGTGAGTAATTTGAAGACAAGGGCCGGTGGGTATTCATTAAATATGGAGGTGAGGCTTGACGTTGATTTCAGCAAGCTGCAATATGTAGATGTGATCATTAATAAATTTGCACCCGAGCAGGCGACACTGGAGGCGCAGCAAAAGAAAGATGAGTAGAACGATCCTGATCAACCTGTTGAGGTTTATAGTGCTGGTTTTTATGCAGGTGTTTTTATTGAAAAATATCACCCTGTACAATATATCTACACCATACCTGTACATATTATTTATCTTGTTATTGCCATTTGAGATACCCAATGTATTGCTGTTTGCACTGTCGTTCATATTGGGGCTCACTATTGATGCCTTTTATGATACACCCGGTCTGCATGCTGCCTCGTGCGTACTGCTGGCATTTGTAAGAATATTATTCATCAGCATCACCGTACAAAAAGAAGGCTTTGATAACGAACCCGAACCCACGCTGAGTGTAATGGGCTTCAGGTGGTTTTTAACTTATTCGGTAACGTTGACGCTCTTTCATCATTTTTTCCTGTTCAACCTGGAGGTTTTTCGCTTTTCAGAAATACCCTACACACTTGGGCGCTTTTTTATGAGTTCTATATTTACAGTATTTTTGATGCTGCTGTCGGGATTTTTATTTTACAGGATAAAAGAGCGTAAATGAACAAGTTTTTTGAGCGGCGATATGTTATTGCGGGGATATTTATAACACTGATATTCATATTGCTGGCCAGGCTATTCTATATCCAGATCATTGACGACCGCTATCTTTTATATGCCCAGGACAATGTATTGCGCAGGGTATATACCAACCCGGCCCGTGGCCCCATTACCGACCGTAACAAGAAAGCACTGGTACAGAATGAACCATTCTATGATATTTGGGTTACCCCCAAAGAGGTAAAGCCATTCGATACGCTGGAGTTTTGCAGGCTGCTAAGCATCACCAAGGACGATTTTAATAAGCAGTTTACAAAGGCGGTAAAGTACTCGCGCAATTTAGCCTCCATTTTTGAAAAGCAACTATCTCCCCAGGTATATGCGGCGTTCCAGGAACGTTTATCAGAGTTCCCGGGTTTTTATTCGGAAGTCAGGTACCTGCGTACCTATCCTGATTCGGTAGCTGCCCAGTTTTTAGGCTTTATTGGTGAGGTAACAGATAATGATATCAAGCGTTCGGGCAAATACTACCGTGCGGGCGACTACATTGGTGTCACCGGTGTGGAAAAATCTTATGAAGATGCGCTTCGCGGTCAGCATGGTGTACAAAACCTGATGGTTGATTCACGTGGCAGGCAGAAAGGCTCGTATGCAAACGGCGCTTATGATACTGCAGCCGTAGCTGGTGAACGCCTGATATCATCATTGGATATCCGTATACAAAAGTTAGGCGAACAGCTGATGAAAAATAAGGTGGGCAGTATTGTAGCTATTGAGCCATCCACCGGCGAAATATTGTGCTATGTAAGCAGCCCCACTTATAACCCAAACCTGATGGTAGGGCGCCAGCGGGGCAATAATGCTGCTGAGCTTTATAAAAGTCCATACAAGCCGTTTTTTATCAGGCCCATACAGGCGTATTATCCACCGGGATCATCTTTTAAGCCGCTTAGTGCGCTTATTGCATTGCAGGAGGGGATCATCACACCACAAACCTCTTATTATTGCCCCGGATACTATTGGGCCGGTAATCACAAAATAAAATGTTTTCATAACGAAGCGCACGGCAACGTCAATTTAACTAGCGCGGTAGCCGCATCATGCAACGGGTATTTTTCAATGGTATTTGAAAAACTGATGAATTATTATGGTGTGAAAAACACAGCAACTACCTTTACCAACTGGAGAAATAACGTAACTAAATTTGGGCTTGGTTCGCGGCTGGGGTTGGATATGCCGAGCGAAGGCAAAGGCAATGTGCCCACTACGGCGCATTATGACAAGATTTATCACCCTGGCGGCTGGCGTTCAAGTACGGTTATTTCATTGGCTATAGGGCAAGGCGAATTGTTGGCCACACCTTTGCAATTGGCAAATATTGAGTGTACAATAGCTAATCATGGCTTTTATTATAAGCCGCATCTAATTAAAGCGATCGGTGAAAAGGAGATCATAAAGCCGGAATATAGAGTGAAAAATTATGTAGGGATAGACTCGCTTTATTTCGAACCGCTTATTGATGGTATGCAGGCGGTGGTTGAACGTGGTACGGCTGTTCTGTCAAAAATACCAGGCGTAGTAATGTGCGGAAAAACCGGTACGGCGCAGAATAACCATGGAGAAGATCATTCGGTGTTTGTAGCCTTCGCCCCACGTGAAAACCCTAAAATAGCTATTGCAGTGATCGTGGAAAACTCAGGCGAGGGCGCACACTGGGCAGCGCCTATAGCCAGCTTCATCGTGGAAAAATATCTAAAAGATAGTATTACCACCCGTGAATCAGGCATTACACCCGAACAGTTTATCAACGCCAACAGGCTGCCCGACTTGGGTAATTATAGCATTAAGGGAAAGGTGAAACCAACACCTAAGGATACTCTAAAGAAATTAAAGACAGACAGCTCAAATAAAAAAGCCCGTATAAATACGCCTGTTAAAAGAAACAAAAAAGCTACCCCGGTAAAATTGGTAGCAGCACTGTTAGAAAGGAAAGACGATGAACACTAACCAGCAGCGCGGCTTCTTTTTTAATGTGGACTGGATAATGGTGTTCATTTATCTGGCCTTATGTACTATAGGGTGGCTCAATATCCATTCGGCGGCTTTTGATGAGAAGCATCCCTATTTTATGGATACTGCTACCAACTATGGCAAGCAGTTTTTATATATTATGGTGGGGATATTGGTCGGCATCATTATTCTCTTGCTCGAAACCCGGTTCTTTAGTACCCTGGCGCCTGTTTTTTATGGTATAACGATGTTGTTGCTGATGGCAGTTTTGGTAGTAGGGCGCAATGTAGGGGGTAACCAGGCCTGGATATCATTGGGGGGTGGGTTCAGGCTGCAACCCTCGGAGTTTGCAAAGTTTAGCACCTGTTTGCTCCTTGCCAGGTATCTCAGCGGGACTAATGTGAGGGTAGCAGAAACCAAGTCTTTTTTAATTGCGGCATCCATCATTGTTTTCCCGATGTTTTTGATCATGCTGCAACCCGATGCCGGCTCTACGCTTGTTTTTAGTACGCTCTTATTTGTTTTGTACCGTGAAGGTGTTTCACCCTATTTTTTAATACTCGAAGGCTTGTTCATCACTCTTTTTGTGTTAACCCTTAAGCTCAATAACCTGACGTTTATAGTTGGTGGCCTTATCTTGCTGGCAGCGCTGATCATACTCCTTTTCAGGCGGAACAGGAAGCTGATAAGAGTTATTATGCTCGGCCTTGCTATATGCGTGGCATTTGTTTTCAGTGTTAAGTTTATTTATACCAGTATTTTAAAACCGCATCAAAAAGTACGTATCGATATTGTATTGGGGATAACCAAAGACATCAAAGGCAAAGGATATAATGTAAACCAATCAAAGATCGCCATCGGCTCTGGTAAAATGTGGGGTAGAGGCTATATGCAGGGTACCCAAACCAAGTATTCATTTGTGCCCGAGCAAAGCACCGATTTTATTTTTTGCACAGTGGGCGAGGAGTGGGGTTTTGCCGGTTCGATAGTAGTTTTGGGACTATACCTGTTTTTAGTATTGCGTATCATCAGGATCGCTGAGCGACAGCGATCGCCGTTCTCGCGTATTTATGCCTACGGGGTTGCCTCTGTTATCTTTTTCCACGTCATCATCAATATTGGTATGACCATCGGCGTAGTGCCTTCAATCGGCATCCCTCTGCCTTTGATCAGCTATGGGGGTTCTTCGTTGCTTAGTTTTACTATTATGATCTTTGTGCTGATCAAGCTCGATTCAAACCGTATGGGAATGATCTATGCGTAACGCCGCTTCAGCATATTCAATATATTGCAGAATTACCAGGTTATTTTAACAAGATCATTATAGACCTGGAGTTGTTCATCAGCAGATAATATAATGGCATTTTCTTCTAATGCTGTTGCTATGAGTAAGCGATCAAACGGATCACGGTGATCTCTTATGAGTGGAACTTTATCATAATTATAAATATGGTGGTTAAGAATAGATAAGAAAGTAAAGCCATCATTTATAGCTTGCTGATAAATTTCTTCAATCGTTGCATAAAATGCGGGCAGTTTACCAATTTTTTGTTTAATAGTGATCTCAAATAAACTAATCTGGCTGAATAGGATAATGTTATCAGGTTGCTGAATTATCCTCATTACCTGTTTAGGGATTTTTGGATTATTTTCCTGAAACCAGATCAAGCTGTGCGTGTCTAAGAGATAACGCATGTCAGCCATTACATATAATCTTTAAGATCATCCAATGGCTCATTAAAATCATCAGGAAGAGATACTTTTCCTTTTAAGCCACCCGGAATCCTTTTACCATTTGCTTTTACACCATCTTCGGTAAGGAAGGTGATGATAACATCGGTTTTTGACAGAACAGGAGCATCTTCCTTTAGGATGATTTGTCCTTTTTCATAATATCCTTTAATAGCAGTAAGCATGATAAATTTCTCTTAATACAAATATACAATATATGTGTTTAAATGAAAAACGTCATTAACACCACTACAAATACCGCCTTTTCAGCAGATCATAAAATTTGTCAACTGTAGTCTGTTTGCTTCCCCATTCATTTTTAACGGCATAGCTACTTTGTAAAAACTTTTCGGCTTCTTCAAAAGTACTCAGACGGTTTAATATCTCTATAGCCTCGCTGTAGGCCAGGCTGTAACCATTAAAAAGGTCTTTAATATATAACAGTTTGTCATTTAAAGTGATCGCTTGTTTAAGGTCGCTGATGGTTTGCGTATGCAGCTGCTCTGTTACCCTGCTGCCAGACTTATTGAGCTGTGCCGACATTTTTTGATTGATCGTAAGCGGTTCTTCCCGTGTATCTTCAATTTTAGCTTTGGCCTCAGGTTTTTCAATTACAGGTTTTTTAGTTTCTGTTTTTGCTGCTTTAACAGGTGGTATATCTATTATTTCCTCCTCGGTCAATTCTTCACTAATAAACCCTTCATCATCCTCATCGTCCCAGTTTTGTGTTTCATCCAGTATTAGCTCATGCCTTATAGTCTCTGGCTCCTGCGGCCTGACATATGAAAAATCATCATCGGCCCCACCGCTGCTCCCAATCTCAATATGTGGTACCGGATTATCTTCTGTATTGCTCTTGGCTGCTTTTGCTTCAACAGGTTTTGCAGGTAAATCAACCGATGGTGGGTCTGGTGTTTCAGTAACTTCTGTTTCCATCTCAATCGGTGGAGGTGCCTGATGTACTACAGGTTCAAAATATTTCTCCTTGTTGCTTGTTACTGGTTTAGGGGTTGCTGCAGCCTCCGGGGTGTTTTGTAAATTCAGCTTGCGTAATACTTCCGAATGTTCTGCAAGGAAATGGGCATTGGCAACAAAAAGCTCCAACTCCAGATCGTTAAGCTGCTCTGTTGCACCTTCCAAATAGTTGTATTGTTCGTTTAGCTCTTTTATAATAATGCCTATCTTTTTAAAAACTTCCTGTTGCTTCATGGCGGTATGTTGAAAATCCTTATCAAAAATAATATTAAATTATGATATTTGCCCGCAATCAGCAATCAGCAATGTTTAATAGCGACGACGTTTTTAAGAGAAAAAGTGAATTTGGAGGCAGTATTGAAGTTATTTGCGGCTCCATGTTTTCGGGTAAAACAGAGGAACTGATACGCAGATTAAGGCGGGCCCAGATCGCGAAACTATCGGTTGAGATATTTAAGCCCAAAACCGATACCCGGTTTGATCAAAACGCGGTAGTATCGCACAATGCCAATTCTATACAGTCCACCGCCGTTGATACTTCTTCGTCCATATTATTGTTAGGCAGCCAGGTACAGGTAGTCGGCATTGACGAAGCGCAGTTTTTTGATGATGAATTACCCAATGTGTGCACCATGCTGGCCAACAAAGGAGTGCGGGTAATTGTAGCTGGCCTGGATATGGATTTTAAAGGGAACCCTTTTGGCCCTATTCCCGCTATAATGGCCATTGCCGAATCAATAACCAAGGTATATGCCGTTTGTGTAAAATGCGGCAACCCTGCTCTATATTCGTATCGCCTGGTACCTGATGATGAAACCATATTATTAGGCGAGAAGGAAAGTTATGAACCCCGCTGCCGGGTGTGTTATTATGGCTCCAATTAATCCTTTTGTTTTGGGCTCCTGAAGCATCCGCATTGTCCTGATAACCTGATTTTTAATCCTGCTTTAAATAAAAAAAATTTACTTAAAACAAAAGGGGTATCTTATGGTGTTAATACAGTTATTAAAGGATGATACCATCCGTAGATTAGCTTAAAAGACATTATGGGCAAAAAAATTATGGTAATTGAAGATGATACTGACATCAGAGAAACTATAGTTTACGCCCTGCAAGAAGAAAATTATGAAGTGATCGCATCAGAAGATGCTAGGATACTTAAACAGCTCAATCATCATAAACCCAACCTGATATTGCTGGATAATTGGCTGAGCGACTGGAAAAGCGATGCCAACGGCGAGCAGATAAGCAGGCAGTTAAAATCAGATCCCGCCACAAGTCATATACCCATAATTATAGTTTCGGCAGTTAGCAATATCAAAGAAATTTCGGAAGCGGGCCTGGCAGATGGTTACCTCAGAAAGCCATTTGACCTGGTAGAATTGGTTGCAATGGTTGAGAAGTTTGCCAAATAACCCCATCCATCATTCCGCTTATTTTAAGGTAAACTATGAATAAAAGAAAAATGAAAGCGATAAAATCGCCTTTAAACCATTTTATTTTCTTGATTATTGCCTGAAAATGAAAAAATCAACTTAGATTTATAGGCCAATTATAAAATGAAAAGAGAATGAGAACAAGATTTTTCCACCTGTTGCTGGTTGCGGTGATGCTAATTTGCTGTACTGCATGTAAAAAAGAAAATAATTCTGGCGGTAATACCGGGAACGTTACCGGTAACCCGAAAGGCGTAGATCCACCCGCCGGTTCTACTGATGGGGTCACCTTCATTAATGGGGGTAAATCAGTGATCTTCAACCTGTATGCGCCAAGTAAAAAATCGGTTACGGTATTAGGTGATTTTAATAATTGGACTGGAGGTTCAGCTTACACCATGAAGAATTCCGTCGATGGTACACGCTGGTGGGTGCAGATAGATAACCTCGACCCAACAAAAGAATATGCTTACCAATATTTGATAGATGGTAATCTTAAAGTGGCCGACCCTTATACAGAAAAAGTACTCGACCCTGCCAACGACCCTGGTATCCCGACCACGGTTTATCCAAACCTGAAGGCTTATCCTACCGGCTTAACTACCGGCATTGTAAGCACATTCTGGTACGGCCAGCCGGCTTATAGCTGGAAAACTACCAATTTTACACGTGCTGCTCCCAAAAACCTGGTGGTTTACGAATTGTTGGTGCGCGATTTTGTAGGAACCCATGCTTACCAAACCCTCACCGATACACTTAACTACTTAGTAAGGCTGGGTGTAAACGCCGTTGAGCTGTTGCCTGTTAATGAGTTTGAAGGAAACGACTCTTGGGGTTATAACTCCAACTTTATGTTTGCGCTGGATAAATATTACGGTACTAAAAACGATTACAAAGCATTTATTGATGCCTGCCATTCAAAGGGTATCGCGGTGATACAGGATATTGTGCTGGAAGATCAGTTTGGTTCATCGCCGCTGGCACAGATGTACTGGAACTCGGCCACTAATACACCAGCGGCAAATAATCCCTGGCTCGATGTAGCAATCATGCACCCTGATGCAGTTGGCTATCAAATGAATCATCAGAGCGCCGCAACCCAGTATTTTACCAAAAATGTAATGAAATACTGGATCAATGAATACCACATAGATGGTTACCGCTTTGATGAAGCCAAAGGCTATACCCAAACCAATTCAGGAACTACTAACGAAGGCGCCTGGGCCGCTTATGATCCAAGCCGTGTAGCCATTTGGGAAAATTACAATACCTACATGAAAAGCATCGACCCTAACTTTTATGTGATATTGGAATATTTTGCCGTTAACCAGGAAGAGTCAATATTGGCAAACCAGGGTATGATGATGTGGACCAACCTGAGCACACCCGGCGAGCAGGCCTTAATGAGCTATAATGATAGTGGCGGCTCATGGGACCTGGGCGGTTTGTTTTATGATCAATATAGCTTTACAGCGCCATACAACCTGGTGGCTTATTTTGAAAGCCACGATGAGGAGCGCCTTCAGTATAAAAATAATAAGTATGGCAATAGCAGCCCCGATGGTAGCTACAATATCAAGAGCCTACCCACCGGGCTCAAGCGCGATGAAATGGGCGCCGCCTTCATGTTCTCATCGCCCGGACCAAAAATGGTATGGCAGTTTGGTGAGCGAGGATACGATATGAGTATCGATAGCGCCGGCCGACTGGCCGATAAGCTCCCGCATTGGGAATACATGCAGGACCCCAACCGTCGCCACCTGTATGCCACTTACGCCAAAATGATCAAGTGGAAGATCAATAACCCGGTTTTCACTACTACCACTTACACCTATAATCTTAGCGGTGTAGTAAAGTTCATCCAGTTGCTCGGCGCCGATGGCACTCAGGTGGAAGTACTGGGTAACTTTGATGTAGTTAGCCAAACAGTACCCGTGCAGTTTCCAGCAATAGGTACCTATACCGACAATTTCACCGGTACCACCATCAACGTAACTGCACTTCCCTTTACGATGACACTTGCCCCCGGCGAGTATCACCTGTACAGCAATACGCCTTTGCACTAACCACATTTTCCCCTCTCGAGAGGGGAAAATGTGTGTTAATCCACATACAAAAGCCAGTATCCTCAAAAGGTACCGGCTTTTTTGTTAGCATACCTCTGGCATCTTGATTCGCCGTAGAGGCAGGTTTTCTATTGCCAACTGCAAACTAATAACTGCAAACTACTTCTCCACGTCCGCAGCAGCCGCACCGCTGCTTTCATTTTCGTCTATCACCTGGTGCAGCTGTTTAATGTCGAGCGGTTCCTTCATGTTGTCCAGTTCCTTATCCACGGTATCGCCCAGACCCATTTTCTGTTGAATTTCGTGCAGCATGGTTAGCATTTTGGTGATCTCCGTTTCGGCGCGCACGTTTACTTCGAACTCCACCTGCCGCCTGATCTTCTCTATCCTGCCCTGGCGGTTCTGGTTAATGAGCACCGAAACCGACAGCACGATGGCGAAAATAGAAACCACCATGATCAGTATCGGGAAAGGGAACGGGTCGAACGGCTTTAAACCGGGGATAAAATTCAGGTTCCAGCATATCCACACCGTGAACATCACCATGTACCCCACCAAAAAACCGATGCTGCCCAGCAGGTCCGTCACCATTACTGCGAAATGGTCGGCCAAAGTTTTTTCAAACTCCAGCGCCGACTTCAATTCCTGCTCCTGCTGCCCCTCATTAGTCACTTCTTTATCCATTACCGACCCCCGATTATTTATATAGGTTGAATGTAAGCAGGAACAGCATATATAGGCTATTGTTTGATAAGCTTGATAGAACAGGATAAAAGTGTCACACTGAGGCACTCGAAGTGTGGACGTTTCCCTCGTTCCTCGGGTCGTGCTGTACGCTCATACTGCCGCAGGCCTTAGGCACAGGCCGGTATCCGCTTCCATCACTAACGCGGATTACTGCTCCACACACTGTTTCGTTCGTTTTCTAAGCCCATGCATAAAGTAACAAACAGAAACAAAATTATTTATTTTAAAGATTTTTCTTTGAATATAAAGATTTATCTTTGTATTTGTAATGAACATCATCTCCCCGGCTAATACCCGGTCGACAAATTTGTTTCGTTTTATTACAACCTACCCGGTTCTAAAAAACGAACGAAACACACACCACACCATTTAGCGGGCTTTACCATCAAGGCAAAGTCAAAGCCCCTTCTACTTAGATAGGGCTATTGGGAGAGTATTTTTTTCGCTGCGCGAAGGTTGGATTGGTTGATTGAGTTAGGTTAAGTTGAATAAGTTATTTAATCAACCACTACTACTCAATCAACTTAATCCAACCTAATCAACACAATCAACTTAATAAACAAACCAAACATGAACAACCAACAACAAGGCAGTTTCAGGCTGAGCGCCGAACAATTGCAGGCCGATACAGCGCATTGGCAAAACCAAGCCAACCAACCCGAAGCAAAAGATAATTCGCTGCGGGTACGATCTTTTAACCAGGTGATGAAAGCAGCTAAAATACTGCCCATACCTCAAATGCTTTTCGGCAAGTTCTGGTACGAGGGCGAATTGTGTATTTTATTTTCTGACAGTAATGCGGGCAAATCCATCTTAGCCATGCAGATAGGCAACAACATAAGCTGCGGTAAAAGCATGGAACCCTTTGAACTGGAAACCCAGGCACAACCCGTTTTATACTGCGATTTTGAATTAAGCCCCAAGCAATTGGAAGCCCGCTACACGCAGGAATGGGAAGCGCATTATGAGTTTAACGATAACTTTTACCGTGCAGACCTTAACCCTGATGCCGAACTGCCCGAAGGCTTTAATGATTTTGAGGAATATTTAAATTATTCTATCGAGGCAGCTATTATTGATACCAATGCCAAAGTGGTTATTATTGATAATATCACCTACATCGGTACCGAAAACGAGCAGGCTAAATTTGCACTGCCACTAATGAAGCAGCTAAAAGCCTTAAAAAATAAATATGGCCTAAGCATACTGGCACTGGCACATACGCCAAAGCGGGATAAGTCAAAACCCATTACCAGCAACGATTTACAGGGCAGTAAAATGCTGATGAACTTTTGCGATAGCGCCTTTACCATTGGCAACAGCAACCAAAGTGAGCACAGGCGGTATCTGAAGCAGATAAAGCAGCGCAATACCGGGCAGGTGTATGGCGAGGGCAATGTGTGCATCTTCGATATTGCCAAGCCGCATAATTTTTTACAATACAACTTTATAGGTTATGGTGATGAGCGCCTGCACCTGAAAGATATCAAAGAGCAGCAAACCGACGAGTACACCGAAAGGGTGGTTGAGTTGAAGCAAAAGGGATTATCATTAAGGGAAATAGCTGCCGAACTGGGCATCCATTATTCAAAAGTTAACCGCCTGCTAAAAGTAGCGCAGATAGTTAAAGACCAGGCTTAACACCGGGTATAAGTGTTTCGTTTCATTTTTTAGGTTGATAGCATCTAAAACAGAACGAACAGGCGCACAAATCCCCCCCCGACATTATCACCCATGTCATTGCGAGGAGGAACGACGTGGCAATCGCGAACTATACAGGGCGGTTACTCGTCCTATGAGATTGCTTCGTTCCTCGCAATGACAAAATTATAAAAATGGCACACCCTGTTCCACATCGTTCCAAAGCACGTCAACCCAAAAAATGAAACGAACACTTCCCGCCAACCCAACCAATGAACTAATGAACCAATGAACTAACCGAATGAAATTCCGCCTCGAACCCTACACCACCCCCTCATCGCGCTACCAATGCCCGCGTTGCAACCACCGCAATAAAACCTTTGTGCGCTATATCAATACCGAAACCGGCGATCATGTTGCCCCGCAAGTAGGCCGTTGCGCCCTTGTTGGTGTTGTCACCAACAAGTACCACTGTTGTGTTTTGTACATCGCCAACTATTTTAAAAGCAATCCCGGTTTGTTGGTGACAACACCAACAAAGGCGAACCGCGCCTATCATCACTCACCCACCACCTTCTACTCCCTGACTTCGGACTTCGGACTACCATCCCCACCCAAACTTTACTTTTACTAAAACATTTCGCCTGCACACCAGTTTCTCCAATAAAACGGTTATAATGGAATTTACGGTCGTCCGCGGCATGCGCCATTGGTGGGTATTTGTATTAAGGGGGCTACTGTTTATTACTGCAGGCATTTATATGCTCTTGTCGCCCGCCAGCAGTTACGCGGCGCTGGGCTTTTTCTTCGGGCTCATCATCTTTGTAGCCGGCGTAGGCGAATTGCTGCACGCCACAGGCGGTCACCATCCCCTCAAGCGTCGCCGGCACCTCCTGCTCGGCATTATCGACTTGATACTTGGCCTGGTACTGATGGCGTATTTAGTGGCAAGTATGGACATATTGCGCGTGATAGTGGGGCTTTGGTTCCTGTTCCGCGGCATTTCGCTCGTCAGCTTTTCGTGGTTCCTTGGACGGTCGTTGTTTTTGATCATCGGAGGGATTCTTACAGCCATTTTCGGCCTGCTCATTATCTTTAACGGTGTTTTTGGGTCGCTTACCATTATCATTTTCATGTCCATTGCGTTGCTTGTCAGCGGTCTTTTCAACGTACTGCAAGGGTGGCTTATGAAAATTGCTGGGATGGCTTAGGTTTGAGTAGCAGTGGCAGTTGGGAGTAACAGTTTTAGATTGGGATTGGAGATAAGTGTTGGTAAATGACAGCATCCGCCCCGCTCATAGCCGCGGGAGGGCCTAGTTACTTTTGTAGCCACAAAAGTAACCAAAAAGGCTTGTCAGCAGAAATGCTTCTTTGCCGCACTGGGCCTTCGCCCGGCAAATCAGGCAAAACCACGGGCTGCAAAACGTTGCCCCACTTCGTTCGCTTTACCCCACGCTTCAGCAACTATTGCTATGCCCTTCCCAGTGCACGGGCCGCCATTGTTTTGCCTTATTTCATCCGAAGCTGTTCTGCTGACGGGAAAACCAAAAAAGAGCGTTGGCCTGACAGAAAAGCGGGCCAGGCGTATGGCGGGTCCCGATAGCTATCGGGAGATGGTTTAGCCTTTGCAATGTGCGGAGCACGAAAAAAGCGTTAAGAACCGGCAGGGCGGGCTGAAGCTTTTTTCTGTCTTGATTTATTCACCAGTTGTTTGTTTTTCATTGGTGTTCATGAGATCGCTGCGCTAAGTTTTGGTTACTTTGTATCAAGGGAAAGTAACTAGGCCCTCCCGCGGCTATGAGCGGGAAGAATGATTATGTTAAAACACTCAGGTTTTCAGCGTTTTTTGTTTATTCCGCAGCATCAGCATCGCTTTACCCGCCCTAACCTTACGTGTATCCTCCTGCTTTGCCGACCCCACCCAATCACAATACCCCTGTTTATACGATTTCGACAGACTTTCGAAAAACTCCTTTGCTTCCGGCTCCTGGTCTAATAACACCTGTAATTCGACAGGTGTGCCTTCAATATGTTCGCCTTTTTTTAACATGATGGTTTGGTTAAAATATTTATGCTGTGTCCACCGCAAATTATTAAAACATTTGCAAATACTGCAACTCTAAACTACCACTGCCACTAAAAAATACGCTAATGCCCAATCGTAAAAAACATCGCTACCGCTGCTGCACCCATAGCTATAAAGGTGAACCATAACAGGAAGCTGGATAACGGTCCGCTTTTGTACTTACCCATTACTTTTTCGTTCCGGGATATTTTGATGATGAGGAATAATAAGGGTACTGCAGCAACGCCGTTCAGTACTGCGGCATAAACCAACGCTTTCACCGGGTCGATCCCTACAAAATTGATGATGAGGCCGATGATGGTGGCGATGGTGATTACCCCGTAAAAACCGTGGGCGTGCTTCAGTTTCAAATTCAAACTGGCTTTCCAGTTAAATGCTTCGGACACCGCATAAGCCGCGGAACCCGACAATACAGGCACAGCCAAAAAACCCAGCCCAATTATACCTATCGAAAAAATAAGCTTCGCCAGGAAACCCGCGTTAGGGAAGGAGTGAACCAATGGCTCAAGGGCCTTTGCCGCATCGGCAGCGGTTTTAACATCTTTTACCCCGCTTTGGTGCAAAACGGTAGCAGCTACCAGTAGGATACTCCAGGTGGTAATTTCAGATATGATCATGCCTGCATTATTATCCAGTCGCATCCGGTGGATCAGGTTTGGGGTGATGGGAGTCTTTATATTTTGGTCGTGCTTTTCCTGCTGTTCTTCCACCTCCTGCGAGGCCTCCCAAAAAAACATATAGGGCGAAATAGTAGTGCCCAAAACCCCTGTAATGATAAACAGGAAAGCAAAGCTGAATTCAAAGTGCGGCACAACAGTGGCTTTTAATACGGTAAGCCATGGCTCGTGCACAATAAATACGGTGATAGGGTAGGCCAGCAAAGCCAGCGCAAGCCATTTTAATATCTTAGAATAAACCTTATAATTGGTAAATATTTCGAGGATGAGTATGCTGGCGGTGATCAGTAAAGTTAAGACCACAAATGGAACGGGTATTAATAGTTCCGCCGCCGAGGCCATGGCGCCAATATCCGCGCCGATATTGATGGTATTGGCAACCACCACCAAAATCACTACGGAATATAATACGGTTTTGCTGTAATGCTCCTTCACTACGGCGGCAATGCCCTTGCCGCTTACCAGGCCAATACGTGCGCAAGCTTCCTGCACGGCTGCCATAAAGGGGAGCATGTAAAGCGCTGTCCAAAGCTGACCGTATCCAAATTGTGCTCCGGTTTGCGAATAGGTGGCTATACCCGATGGATCATCGTCCGCCGCGCCCGTGGTGAGGCCGGGACCTAATAATGTTAAAAATCTCCAGTATTTTCTTCTCTTAGGTTTAGCATCGGGTTCTAATGGCATACAGTGGGTTTGATTGATAGAGTAACAGGTTTGGGTGATAAATGTTCGCTACACCCCTGATTTATAAATGTACAGTTGTTTTATTTAAGGACGAATTCAAACTATCAAATCTATCAGACTCATCCAGGGGTCATATTCATACCCGGAACCTAACTTTTTGCTTTATTAATCGTTTAACTAATATGCTGTTAAAAATAAACAAAGCAATGGAAAATATAGATTATACATACAGCCATAATTGGGACAAGATCAATATTCACGAATACTTTGAAGTGGAACATTGGACAAAGGCCCTGGGCATTAACAAAGAAGAGTTAGCAAAGGCAGTAGCTGTTGCCGGTAACTCAGCCGATGCGGTTAAAAAGTATCTGAGTAAATAAGCGATGAGTTTGTAGAAACTATCACCTATAGAATCAAATGCGGCTTTTATTGCTCCAGGCAGTTGCCGCGTTGTAAACTCCTTATAAAATATGGCTTGCTCCGACCCGGGTTAGCCAATTCTCAAGTATAGCCCGGACGGGGCAAAATTAAGGAAACCGCCATTCAACTCACCCGGTCTTCGCTTCGCTCGACCACCCTCTCTACGGCAAGCCGTAAAGAGGGATTAAATAGTTTTTATTTTTTTTTTAACCCTCTTTACGCAACGCGGAGAGAGGGTCGGCAAGCGTAGCGATGTCGGGGTGAGTCAATACGGTAATTCGCGCCCGTTGCGTATTTCAAAAAAAATGAAATATTCTTTTGATATGTAAAAACTATATCTACATTTGTAGTGTACTATTATACTAATACACTATATAGCACATGATAGAAATCAAAAAATTAAGTTTTGCCTATCCTCATAAACAATTGCTGTTTAAGGAGCTCGACCTTGCTTTGAATAAGGGGCATATCTATGGTTTGCTGGGTAAAAACGGAGCAGGGAAATCAACCTTGTTAAAAAACATGATCGGTTTGGCCTTCCCTGAAAAGGGAAGCTGCTTGTTCAATGGTATCAATGTAGCTGATCGCCCGGTATCGGTTTTGGAGGATATTTACTTTATTGCCGAGGAGTTATATGTTCCCTCTCTTACCCCGGTTCAGTTTGTTGGCAATACCGCTGGGTTTTATCCAAAATTCAATCAAAGCGATTTCTATCATTATTTAAAGGTTCTCGACGTTGATTTGGATGGGGTAATGGACAAGCAATCGTACGGTCAGCAAAAAAAAGCCATGATCGCTTTTGGTCTGGCTACCAACACCAGTCTGCTGATAATGGACGAGCCTACCAACGGCCTGGATATTCCTTCAAAAGTACAGTTCCGTAAACTCATCGCTTCTGTATTAACGGAGGACAGGTGCATGGTGATCTCTACACACCAGGTACGCGACCTCGATAGCTTGATAGATACCCTGCTGGTGCTGCATGAGCGGGAGATCGTGGTCAATTCTCCGGTTGAGGAGATCAGCGAAAAAGTATCTTTCGGTATGTTTAATGATACCACCGGCTTACAGGTTTTGTATGAAGAGGACAGCATAAGGGGCAAAAACGCCATTATTAAAAACACTACGGGCAAATTCAGCAAAATAGACCTCGAGCTATTTTTCAATGCGGTTACCACCGGCAGCAATTCACTGATAGAAACACTTAAAGCAAACTAATATGAACAACATATTTAATGCAAAACGATTTGGAAGGCTATTTATAAAACACAGCACCGAGCATTACAAAAGCTACCTGATGTCATTTGGGGTATTGGTCGGTGTGTTGTCATTGGGTATAGGTTTTTTTACCTATATCAATAATGATGAGCCGATGAATATAGCTTTGCAAACGGGCATTTTTGCTATCATACTGATGCTGGCGGGCACCATGTTTACCAGCAATATTTTTTCAGATATCGGCGATAAGAAAAAAGCGATACCTGCACTCACTTTACCGGCATCTCATTTCGAAAAATATTTACTGGGATGGCTCTATTCCTATGTTATATTTCAACTGGTGTTTCTGGCCGTTTATCCTCCCATTATTGCCATTATATTGAACACCAGGCACTGGCCCGTAAGGTTCGAGGTTTTTAATGTTTTTCATCAGCGCGGTTTGGGTTCGGTACTGTTGGTTTTTGCCATGATGCATGCAATTGCTATGTGCGGGGCTATTTTTTTTAACAAGCTGCATTTTATTAAAACCGCGTTTATCTTTTTTATCGGGGTGATGCTGTTGATGCTCGCCAATACACCAATTATCGAAATGCTAATAGGGCGGGATATTGTAGCGGCGGTACCTTTTGCACAGGTTAATTTTTATGAAGGGCACGATTTTTTTTCAATCGTTCCTTCAGGTAACATGGATGCTTTTTTTACCTGCCTCACAACAGGCCTGGCAGTTATTTTATGGGCGGCGGCTTATTTCAGGCTGAAAGAGAAGCAGGTTTAATTATACACCAAATGGAATTTAGAGATAACGAAGCAATATACCTGCAAATAGCAGCCTACGTAAGCGAAAATATTTTGCTGGGTAAGTGGCCCGCCGAACAAAAAATACCTTCGGTGCGCGACCTGGCTATTGAACTGGAAGTTAACCCGAATACAGTGATGCGTACTTATGAATTTTTACAAAACCAGGAAGTGATCTATAATAAAAGAGGGCTCGGTTTATTTGTCGCGCCAGATGGGTTCGATAAAGTGAAGGCGTATCGTAAAGAACGGTTTATTCAGCAGGATCTGCCAGAATATTTCCGAAACATCTACCTGTTGGATATTGACCTTGAAGATATACAACAACGGTATGAACGCTTTAAAGCTGAAAACTATGATAACAAAACCAAATAATGAACATGAAAACAAGTATTAAACTCCTGTTGGCCGCTTTGTTGGTTATTATAGTAGAACTTTTCGTGTACGATATGATGGTGCGAACAGAATATCGTGCCGGTACTTATAAGAAGCCATACCGCTATTATACCGATTTGAAATTTAAGGATTTTGACACCATCAATGTAAATTCGGTATCGGCTGCGAATGTAAAGTTCGAGCAGGGCCCCTTTAGGGTAAGGATGGCCCCTGATGCCGATGAATTTACAAGAGTAAGTCAGCAAAAGAAAACACTAAATATTGAAGCGATTTTTAAACACAGCTTTCAGAATAACTTCAACGCTTATATTTTAATTATTTCGTGCCCCAAAATAGCTGAACTAAGAACCAATGCCCGGTACGGAACCAATGGCAGGATATATATTGATACCATAGTGAAGGATCAATGGAATATGCGTAAGGTATGGATTGACGGATTTAAGCAGGATAGCCTCACCATAAGCCAGGATTATGGCAGCAGGGTTTTTCTTTCAAACAATGGCATCGGTGTAGTAAAAGCATCTATAGGTTTAAGCCCAGGCAGCGGGTCTCAATTAAATATTTCGAATGATAATCACTTCGATAACGTCACCCTGGATATAGGCAACAAAAGCACCCTTGTTATTGATAACGTCCCGAAAAGCAAATTCAATTACCGGCTGGCGGATAGCGCCAGGGTAATATTAACAGGTGCGGCGCAAAATATTTTTAAGAAATAACGATCTAAATCTTAGTAAAATGAAATTAGTAATCAATTCCCTTTCAAAAACGTATGCGAACGGTGTATGCGCCTTAAAAGATGTTTCGCTGACTTTAGAGAACGGCATGTTCGGTCTGTTGGGGCCAAACGGTGCAGGTAAATCATCCCTGATGCGCACTATTGCCACTTTGCAGGAAGCAGATAAAGGCAGCATTTTTTTGGACGACCTGGATGTGCTGAAAAATAAAACCGAAGTGCGGCAATTGCTGGGCTATCTGCCCCAGGAGTTTGGCGTGTACCCGAAGATTTCTGCTGAACGCATGCTCGATCATATCGCCCAGCTCAAAGGGATAGAAAGTGCGGGTGAAAGAAAAGACCTGGTAGGGAGTTTGCTCGAAAATGTGAATCTGTCAAAAGATAGAAAGAAGCACCTCGGTACTTACTCCGGCGGGATGAAACAGCGTTTTGGCATCGCCCAGGCATTGATCGGCAACCCCAAGCTAATCATCGTAGATGAGCCGACTGCCGGTTTGGACCCTGCTGAAAGGAACCGCTTCTATAACCTGCTGAGCCAGTTGGGCGAGAATACCATCGTCATCCTGTCAACCCATATTGTGGAGGATGTAAGCACACTTTGCTCCAACTTTGCTATCATTTGCCAGGGCGAGGTATTGTATGCCGGTGAACCGGACACAGCGGTAAGTGAAATGGAAGGCAAAATATTCAGCAAGGCAATCAATAAGGCCGAACTGGCACATTATCAGGATGATTTTAACGTCATATCCACCCAATTAAAAACAGGTAAGTTGCATATCCGGGTGTTGCAGGAAGCTGATCCCGGCAGTGGTTTTGTACCAGGCGTGCCCAATCTGGAGGATGTTTATTTTAGCAATATTGCTACCCGTGTGGATGTAAATACCATTTAACCGCCTTTTAATCATTACGATATGTTCTGGAAAATAATTTTATTCGAGATCCAAAACCGGATCAGGAGGCCCGCGGTCTACCTATATTTTGCTGCGGCGCTAATTTTCACGATAACTGTTTTTGCAACCGGTTCATTGCCTGTGGGAGAAAAAGAACACATTAATGCGCCTTATCTTATCGCCATGTGGTGCGCGGGTATCACTATGATGATGATGCTGGTGAGCTCGTCCATCATGGGCATGGCTTTATACCGCGATATAGAATACAATACCAAGGATTATTACCTTACTTACCCTATCACCAAAGCCGGGTATTTTTGGGGGCGTTACCTGGGCTCGTTTATATGTATGCTGTTTATAGCAAGTGCTATTATCATTGGTGCTTACCTGGGCACAAAGCTGGGGCCTATAATGAGATGGAGGGACGCAAAAGAATATGGCCCCAATAGGCTGATCTATTACCTGCATCCGTTTTTTACCATCGCCCTGCCAAACCTGATCTTTACCTCCTCCTTGTTTTTTGGGTTAGTGGCTATTACTCGTAATGTAAAAGTGATCTATAGTGGTGGTATCCTGTTGTTTTTAGGCTATTTTCTTTCTGTCTTTTTCCTCGGGCACACAACCAATACCACTGTTACCATCCTTTCTGATGCTTTTGGGATAAGCGGTGTGCGTGAGCTATCTGGTGCAGCTACATCTATTCAAAAAAACACCACTTTGTTCCCTGTCCACGGCACTTATCTGCTTAACCGCATTATTTGGTCGGGGGTTGGGTTGGTGATATTGCTCTATACTTACATCCGTTTCAACTTCGAAAAATTCTTCAGCGGCAAAAGAGATAAGTCAGCCATTGATGATGTGGTATCAAAAGTTAAACGTTCCATAAACCGCAACGTGAAAGTGAGCTTTGCAGGCTCCTATAATCGCAATACGATATTTAATCTTGCGAGGGTTGAGCTAACTAATATCCTCCGCGATAATTATTTCTGGATCATCCTGTCAAGCGGGATTGTTTTCCTGGGATTTGTCTTCTGGATGGGCAACGGAGATTTTGGCGTACCTGATTTCCCGCGTACAGTAATGCTGATGGATATATTTAATGATGTATTTCCCTTCTTTATATTTCTCATCATCATATTTTATACCGGCGAAACACTTCATCGGGACAGGGTTACCCGTTATGCGTTTATAAATGATTCCCTGCCGCCGCCCAATTGGGTTTTAAACGGCTCAAAACTCCTTGCACTCCTGATACTTGCTTTCGGCTTATCGCTGATACCGCTAATAGCCGGTATTGTGATACAAACGGCCAAAGGGTTTTACCATTATAACCTGTCATTTTATTTCATCTTTGTATTTACCATTATTTTACCGCGCTTGCTGGAGATGGTCATCTTTTCATACGTGGTACATGTGGTGATCAACAGTAAGTTTGTGGCACATGGCGTTGGAGTATCCATATGGGTGCTGGTATTCTTTTTGAATGTAACAGGCACGTTTAACTATAACCTGCTTGTCTATTCATATACCCCATGGTATGGCATTTCGGACATGGATGGACTGGGCCACATGCTTAAACCCATCTATTGGTTTAACCTGTACTGGCTGCTTGCCGGTGGCTTGCTCATCATTATTTCCGTCCTGTTCTATTACCGTGGCGTAACTTCTTCCTTTAAAGAAAGGCTTCAGTTGGTTGCAGAACGTTTTGATAAAAAGACCAGGCTATTTACAGTAGTATTACTGCTCTCGTTTTTAGCAGTAGGCGCCTATAACTATTATAACATCAGTTATTTAAATAATTTCTTGATGAAAAATGAGAGCGAGGACCGGGCTGTTATTTATGAAAAAACGCTAAAGAAATACCAAAGCCTGCCATTGCCAAAAGTAACCCGTATTAAACTCTATGCGGATATTTACCCTGATAAGCAGCAGGAGTTTGTAAAGGCTTTTGTAAACATCGTCAACAAAACCAATCAACCTATTTCAAAACTGTTGCTTGATGGTGACGAACTGACCAATTATTCGATTCAAAACGAGGGGAAACCGGTTCCATTTACATATCCGTTATTTTATCAGCGCGGTATGTTCAACTGGTTCAGGCCAAAACAGGATACAGCGGAGTTTCGCCTGTATCAGTTCGAAAAACCACTTGCACCGGGTGATTCGACCGTATTGGAAGTCCATTCATATATTACTTATAAAGGGTTTAGAAATGGCCTCTACGCCGCCAATCTGCTTCACAACGGTACATTTTTTAATGGAGGTTTACCAGGCTTAGGGTATGACGATGATGACGAAATAAACAGCCCCTATGTGCGTAAGAAAAACGGCTTGCCTGAAAAAAAGGAGGATGAAATAGCGCAAAATGACCCCGAAGGGATCGCTACGCTTAAATCAGGTAAAGCTTCAGATCTGACGAGTATGGATATTACTGTAAGTACCTCAGGCGATCAAACTGCAATAGCGCCCGGAGAACTGCAAAAGCAGTGGAAGCAAAACGGGCGCAACTATTTTCATTATATACAAACCCAACCAGGATTATATGCGCCTGTAGGTATCATATCAGAAAAATTAGCGGTGCTGCATGATAGTGTGCAGCTGGATCATAAAGTAAATATCAATATCTATTATCATCCCGAACATAATGCCAATATCAACCGGTTTATGGCCGCTTACAAGGATGGCTTGAACTATTTTAATAAAGTATACGGCCCCTATCCCTTCAAAGATATGCGCCTTGCCGAAACATCAGTGTATGGTCCCCATGAGGGATCCATGACCACATTGGATACCTATGCTGAATATAATTCATGGAATGCCAATTTTACTGACCCTAATCAGTTTGACTATTGCTATTTCAATACCACACGACTGCTTGCCCAGCAATGGTGGCGTTTTCAGGTAGCGCCAAATAGTACAGTAGGTTCATTGGTGATACCCGAAGGATTATCAAACTACAGCGCTTTAGTAATGGCTGAAAGGAAATATGGCAAGGATAATATGAAATCTATTTTGCAGGATCAGTTATGGTATTACTTATTCAGGCGGGCACGCATGGAAGAAAAAGAACATCCCCTCATCAGGGCGGATCAGTGGTATGAATGGAGTGGCAAAGCAAGTGTGGCTTTATATGGATTAAGGGATTTGATAGGAGAGGGCAGCATAAATTCAGCTTTGCGCGATTTTAAAAATGCGTATGCGTTTAAAACCAAACCACCTTATGCGGGCGCTAACGACTTGTACCGTTACCTGCAAAAGCATGTGCCCGATTCGTTACAGTATTACCTGACTGATACCTGGCAAAAGATAACGCTGTATGATAATAAAGTGACCGAAGCCAAAGCCATGCCCACAGGCAACAAGGGCGAATATAAAGTAACTCTTAAAGTAGATGTCGCCAAGGTTTGGATAGACAATAAGGGCAACGATATACCTGCCAAAAACATGAACGATTATATTGATATCGGGGTATTTGCCGCCAAAAGCAATAATAAGGATGGCCGTTCACAAACAAATCCGCTGTACCTTAAAAAATATAAGCTTACTGACGGTCAGCATACCATCAGTGTAATCGTAAAAGGGAAACCGGTAAACGTGGGTATTGATCCTTATGCAAAACTGATAGACCGCCAGCCTAATGATAATATGAAGGATCTGTAAGAGATCAAAACTTACGAAGTTTTCTTAACTTCGTAAGTTTTTTGAGACAAATAAACAACACTGAAATATCACCAGATATTTACACAGCGTTAACAATTCTTTGATTATCTTTGCAAATCATAAAAGCAAGAAAAATCAACTACCCCTATAACATACTGCATAAAACAAATCTGCTTGCAGTATCGGCAGTTTCAATTATTTACTTGTGCTGCATATTCAGCAACTTGATGATGCTTTAATTTATTAATTCCCCACCTGGTGATCGCCCAATGATTTGCTGTTGGCTATTACCCGTTGGTTATTTATTAACATGAGACAATTAAAAATAACCCAATCCATTACTAACCGCGAGTCACAATCGCTGGAAAAATATTTACATGAAATTGGAAAAGTCGACCTGATCACCGCTCAGGAAGAAGTAATACTGGCCCAAAAGATACGTGAGGGTGACCAGGCCGCGTTAGAACGCTTAACAAAAACCAACCTGCGCTTTGTGGTGTCGGTTGCTAAACAATACCAGAGCCAGGGTCTTACTTTGGGCGATTTGATCAACGAAGGTAACCTCGGACTGATCAAAGCCGCTAAACGTTTTGACGAAACAAAAGGCTTTAAATTTATATCGTATGCCGTATGGTGGATACGCCAGTCTATTTTGTCGGCTGTTGCCGAACAATCAAGGATCGTGCGTTTACCATTGAACCAGATCGGCTCATTAAGTAAGATCAACAAATCAGCATCCAAACTGGAGCAACACCTGGAGCGCCAGCCTACAGCTGAAGAACTGGCTGAAGACCTGGAAACTACTCCTGAAAAAATAGCTGATTCTTTATCAAACGCCGGTCGCCAGGTTTCTGTTGACGCGCCGTTTATTGCCGGTGAAGAAAATACCCTGCTTGATGTACTGCAAAGTAAAGATGCAGGCGCTGATAGCGACCTGATGATCGATTCGCTTTCACAAGAGATCAAACGCTCACTGAGCATTTTGGCTGAACGTGACAGGCAGGTTATCGTGTTGTTTTTTGGTTTAGGCAGCAATGCCCCACATTCGTTAGAAGAAATAGGCGAAAAATTCAGCTTGACCCGCGAACGTGTACGCCAGATAAAAGATAAGGCATTAACCCGTTTGAGGCACAATTCCAAAGCAAACTTGCTGCAATCTTATTTGTAAATATCGGGCCAGTTATCAGCAACGAATTGATAGTGAAGCACAGCAGTTATATTAATGCTGTTCACTATCTTCCAGCTGGTTAACTCATCGATAAATTCCGGAGCTGTAAACCCGGCCTGTAATGCCGCTTGCCTGTAAAATGCTGCCTTTGGCGGATGATGAGGCGAGCAGGCATTGAACACATAGCCAAAAGCACTTTGCTCAAAGATGGCTACACTCAATCCAACACAATCGTGCAGGTGAATCAGATTAACCGGAGCCCTACCGTTTGGAATATCTTTTTTTCCCGCAAAGAACCGCCCCGGATGACGTTCCGGGCCAACTAACCCGCCAAAGCGGAGGATGGTGGTTTTAAATGAAGCCTGCGATTGCAAAAGCTTTTCGGCTTCTAATAAGATCTTACCAGATTCAGTATCCGGCGCAGGGTCACTCAACTCGTTTACCTCGCTGTTATGATCGCCATAAACACCCGTTGAGTTGATGTAGATGACTTTCGTTATCCCATATTTTTCAATAGCTTTTGAGATGTTTCTTATTTTAGGCAGATAATCCGCTGTTTCGCCTTTACGGAACCTTGGGGGAATACTGATCACCAGCACGTCGCATTGAAAAAATTCCGCGTCGAAATGTTCACTATCCGCGCTGATCTGCACCAGGTATGGCAGTAGGCCCTCATCCGATAAAGATTCTATTTTCTCCACTGATGTAGTAGAACCTTTCACTAAAAAGCCCTGTTTAAGCAGCGCCTTACCCAAAGCCATACCATACCAGCCGCAGCCCAAAATACTAATTATCATGTGTGATAAAGGTAATGCTTCAATTCAATAATATTATTGGGAATAACCTTACTATTCCATTCCTTATGCATTACCAACGCTGCCCCAACAGCCGAAGCCTGGGCCGTAGAAGCTGCATATACTTCCATTTGCGGGAACGCAGTCACAAGCAAATTCATGAACACCTCGTTTTTACTAAACCCACCATCCACAAAAATTTTCTTTACGGAAGTGCCTTTAAGCACTAATTGCGTTGAAGCAACCTGCAAATGGATCAAATCTAACAGCAATTGATGATAGGCTTCTTCGGCAGTCTTGAAATCGGAAAGCCGCCTTGATGCAAACCCTAAACCCTGCGGTTGGTTGACTTTAAGCCGCTTAATGATCTCTGGTTGGAAAGCTATACGACTGAATTTTGCAATGCTCTGTTTAAAATGCTCCGCGATCCGTTTAATCTGCTGCTCATGATCGAAACCCGAAAATAACCTGGAGGCTTTTACTGGTTTGCCCTGGTATTGCAGGTAGCATAAACAATCCTGTTGAAGTTCATCAGCAGTTAATGGCGATTGGTTAAAAGGGTTTAAACTGATGTTCCATGTCCCGGTTGAAATTAAAATAAAGGGTTCATTAAAATTCAGTAAATAGGGGATAAGGGCAGCTGAACTGTCATGCATGCCCGGTCCGACTTTAATAGGACTATTGCCAAAAACCACTTGTGAGATTTTATCAGCCGCAACTATTGGGGCAAGCTTTGAAATAACCCCTTCACTATCGATCCAATTATGATAGGTGTTTTTTGAGAAATCCCATGTCGCCGTATGGCAGCCAATACTTGTCAGGTCAGAATAACAATTTCCCGTCAGCAAAAAGCTTAAATACTGTGGCAGGTGCAAAGCATATTTCAGGTGCTTAAATACTTCAGGTTTTTCCTGCTTAAATCGATAAAGCTGCAATCCCGAATTTAAGCTGCCCAAAACCGGCGACGCGGTTTCGATGCTAAAATGTTCTTCGCCTCCATGATTCGCATAAAATTGTTTACTCAGTTCTTCAGGGTATGGTTTGAGATAATTGTATAATGGAGTTAAAGGCTGCCCGTCATTACCAATGTAAACCAAACTCGCACCGTAAGCGGAGAAGTTGACTGCCTTTATATCATATTCTTTAAGACCGATGATGTCATTTAACGAATCAACCACAAATTGCTGCAGACTTTCCAAATCTTCGCAGGGATATCCGTCCTCATCAACCACTTCGTCCAACCGCGTCGATCTTTCAAAAACGATATGGTAGTTTTCATCAAATAAAAACAGTTTCTTATTTGTTTTACCAATGTCGAATATGGTTATAACGGCTGCTGGGTTCATTTTGGGTTTATTCAAAAAAGGGTGTCATCCACTATAACCCCGTAGCCACGGTTTTTGATCCCCGTTCTTTTATCAAATTCTCCCGCACATTCATTTTCCTGTAGGTACCAATAGGATCCAAAGCACCTCCAGCCCGCAAACTTGCCTCGGCTATCAAAGGACGCACGTCGGTGCGATAAGCCTGTTGCAAAATTTCCTGTGCTAAGGTCACATCATTATTATTTTGAGCTGATAACAGCGCAGTTTTATCTACTAACAAAGCTTGTGCATAAGCTATTTTAATAGCCTGTACGGATTGCAGCAGGTCTTCGATTGGGTCTTTCACATTATGGGAAGCGTCGATCATCCAGCCTATATCTGTAGCATGGTTCATTCCGCGGGCATCCATGCCTTCAACCAGTTCGTTAAATATCAGGAACAATTGATACGGGTTAATGCTGCCTACTGTTAGGTCATCGTCCCCGTATTTGGAATCATTAAAATGAAAGCCGGCCAGTTTACCTTCCATCAGCAGTAACGAAACGATCTGCTCGATATTAGCGCCC
>Ga0206812_1003_pt1 | contig 100677 bp, 94 predicted proteins | sample Alteio_BWOrgCont_54_FD_152912 | JGI IMG/M metagenome (GOLD analysis project Ga0206812, IMG submission 152912) | Enriched cells from forest soil in Barre Woods Harvard Forest LTER site, Petersham, Massachusetts, United States -... | ecosystem: Environmental > Terrestrial > Soil > Temperate forest >... | reverse complement strand
TTCTGTCGGCACAGGCGCCATCAAACGTTTTGTTAGACCGGTAAGCTGGCAAAACTGGAGTCATGAGCTGTTGCCTGATGAATTGAAAAATGATAACCCGCTTGAAATATGGCTTTTGGTTGATGGTAAATATATTAAGGAGTAGTGAGTGGTGAGTTTTGAGTAGTCAGTACCTGATTCTTACTCAAAACTTAAAACTCAAAACCCAATACTCAAAAAAATGGCGAGTAAAACTTTTTTCTGCATAGATGCGCATACTTGCGGTAACCCGGTAAGGCTGGTAGCCGGTGGCGGTCCAAATTTGACGGGTAACAACATGAGCGAAAAGCGCCAGCACTTTTTAAAGGAGTACGACTGGATACGCAAAGGCCTGATGTTTGAACCGAGAGGGCACGATATGATGTCGGGCAGTATATTGTATCCACCTCATGATCCCGCAAATGACGTGGCCGTATTGTTTATCGAAACCAGTGGTTGTCTGCCCATGTGCGGGCACGGTACCATCGGCACGATTACCATTGCTATTGAGGAAGGGCTGATCATTCCAAAAACATCCGGTATAGTGCGTATGGAAGCGCCCGCCGGTTTAGTAATGATCGAATACAAACAAGAAGGAGCTAAAGTAAAATCCGTTAAGTTGACTAATGTACCAGCTTACCTTGCAGCCGAAAATTTAGAAGTAGAATGCCCTGATTTGGGAATGCTCAGCTTTGATGTAAGCTACGGCGGTAATTTTTATGCCATTGTCGATCCGCAACCGAACTTTACGGGCCTGGAAAATTACAGTGCAGATCAACTGATCTCGTGGAGCAGGGTGATAAGACAAAGGATCAACGAAAAATATACTTTCGTCCATCCTGAAAACCCAACCATCAATACATGTACACATATACTTTGGGATGGTGCTACCATATCACCGGAGGCTACTGCCCGCAACGCAGTTTTTTATGGTGATAAGGCTATTGATAGGTCACCCTGCGGAACAGGCACATCAGCCCGAATGGCGCAATGGCACGCAAAAGGTAAGTTGAAAAAAGGCGATACATTTATACACGAAAGTATTATAGGAAGCCAGTTTATTGGCAGGGTGGAGGATGAGGTACAAATTGGTGAAATACCGGCCATTATACCAAGCATAGAAGGCTGGGCAAGGGTGTATGGCTACAACACCATCAAGATAGATGATGAGGATCCGTATGCGTATGGGTTCCAGGTGATATAAAGACAGCCTCACCCCAAACCCCTCTCCGGTAGAGAGGGGCTTTAAAAGGACAATTAATAAATTCAATAATAAAAAATACTAAGTCTCCCCTACCGGGGGAGATTTAGAGGGGGCTGGGCTCATGAGCAAAGTAATTATAATTGGTGGTGGTGTTATCGGTCTATTCTCAGCCTACTACCTGCACAAATCAGGCTGGGAAGTAGAAATATTGGACAAGGGCGACTTGTTAGACAATTGCTCTTATGGCAATGCAGGTATGATCACCCCGAGCCATTTTGTGCCGCTGGCCGCACCGGGCATGGTGGAGCAGGGTATCCGCTGGATGTTCAATAGTAAAAGCCCGTTCTATGTAAAGCCATCATTGGACGCCCAACTTTTTGGCTGGGGGTTGAAGTTTCTAAAAAGCGCTACCAAAAAACATGTGGATAGGTCGGCGGGAGCATTGAGGGATATATCCATGCTGAGTAAAACACTATTTAAAGAGTTTGAGCAGGATACTAACATCGATTTTGGTTTAGAAGATAAAGGTATCCTGATGCTTTTTAAAACGCCTAAGATGGTGGAAGAAGAACAGCATCTGGCCGAGCAGGCCACCAACCTCGGTCTTGACGCTCAATATCTGAGCCCTGAGGAATGTAGTAAACTGCAGCCCGGTGTTGAGTTGGATATTTTAGGCGCGGTGCATTACCATTGCGATGCGCATCTGTACCCTAATAAATTAATGTCCGGATTAATCAAATACCTGGATAATGCCAAGGGTATCAATATCCACCCAAATACGGAAGTTGTGAAAATAGATCATGAGGGTAATAAAATAACCTCGGTTAGCAGTGCTGAAAAAGAGTTTAAGGGCGATGCTTTTGTACTTGCCGGGGGGTCTTGGTCGCCGGGGATCGCGAAGCTGACCGGGTTGAAAGTGCCATTGATGCCGGGCAAAGGCTATTCATTTATGGTGAAGCAGGATCCGTCAAAACAAATGACCATCCCCTCCATATTATGCGAAGCGAGGGTAGCCGTTACCCCAATGAACGGCAGCATACGCTATGGTGGTACGATGGAGGTGGGAAAGATCAACGACCAGATTAATATGAACCGGGTTAAAGGTATTGTAGAATCGGTGCCCAAATACTTCCCTGATTTTAAGCCGGATGTTCCGCAGAAAAAAGATATTTGGTTTGGCTTCCGCCCGGTATCGCCGGATGGTATGCCTTATATCGGTCTTTCTGATAAATATAAAAACCTGGCTATTGCTACTGGTCATGCCATGATCGGGTTAAGCCTTGGCCCGGCAACCGGTAAATTGATCGACGAGGTGTTGAACGGAACCAAAACGGCTATGAATATCACCCCGTTTTCAGTACAAAGATTCCAATAGCAGGGCTTTTAAAAAATACCGGTATCTATCAAGGCCTGTCGCCTAAAAAATTCACCTGCAATCAGGCCACTGATCGCCCATTATTCCCGTATGTACTGGTGTATCACAACATGACTTTTTTTGAGTAATATTGATAGGGATTTAGATCCTGCGTTTTTACTCCAATAACCAATTAGTTGGATACCAACGGCAATGAAAGCGTACCGGCTGATTTTTTTGTTACTGATCTTAATATGCTTGTTGGGTGTACCTGTTTGTCATGCGCAGGCCCCGGTGATCACTCCTAAACCCGGCCCCATTGTATTGCATTTGGATGCTACGGGTAATTACCAGGTACAGGTAAGTGATGTGGCTACTGTAAGCGGTACTTATAATTCGGTCAGCGTTTCGCCTTCCAGTTTCAATTGTTCAAGCACGGGCGCGCAAGCTGTAATTGTTAATGCAAGCAATTCTACTGGTACCGATCCGGTTGTAAAATTAAATTACCCTTACGGGATAGTTACTGATGCTTCCGGGAATATTTATGTGGCTGATGCAGGCAATAACCAAATTAAAAGGATCACCCTGGCAGGTGTGGTAACCGTTTTTGCCGGTTCGGGAACAATAGGCTCGGTAGATGGCACCGGTGCAGCCGCCAGTTTTAACCGGCCCTGGGGTATGACCATTGATGCAAAAGGGAATATTTATGTTGCCGACGCAGGTAATAATAAGATCAGGGAAATTACCCCATCCGGGCAGGTGAGCACCGTAGCAGGCAATGGCACCAAAGGCTATCATGACGGTATAGGGTCTGTCGTCAGTTTTAATAACCCATCAGGTGTTGCGGTTGATGCTTTGGGGGATATTTTCGTGGTAGATTCCGACAACAACAGAATCAGGGAGATTCAATCCAGCGGATATGTTTTAACTTTTGCAGGTAACGGTCAATATAGCTCATTAGATGGATATGGTACAATAGCGGGCTTTTATGACCCGCATGGTATCGCTATTGATGGTTCGGGGTACTTGTATATAGCTGATGGAAATAACAGGATCAGGAAGATCAGCCCGATTGGTACAGTAACCACAATTGCCGGCAATGGTTCAGGGCATAATGATGGGATAGGTACTGCGGCCAGCTTTTATTTTCCAAACGAGATCGCTATTGACGCTGCTGGTAACTTATACATTACCGACACGGGCAATAATATGATAAGAAAGATGACCCCTGATGCTATAGTAACCACCTTTGCCGGTAATGGCGCTATTAATTCGATCGATGGCAAAGGAACCGCGGCCTATTTTAATGCTCCAATTGGTATTTGTTTAGATGCAGCAGGAAATTTATATGTAACGGACGCCCCTGATGATAAGATCAGGAAGATAACGCCTGACGGCGTTGTAACTACGCTGCAATTAGCTGGTGTTAATGGTACAAATACCCAATCAGCAAGCTTACCGGTTACTGTAAGTGTGCTGAGCCAGCCTGTTATCACCTCTTCCTACAACAATATTACTGTTTCTGCTTACCAGGATTGCACCCCAACACTCCCTGATTATGCTACGAGCGCTACTACGAGCGATAACTGCAAAAGCAGCGCCATTACATTTACCCAGTTACCGGTTGCAGGGACCTCTTTAACGGTAGGCGTTCCTGTAAATGTCAGCTTAACTGCTACTGACGCTTCGGGCGGTACGGCAAATGTCACTTTCAATGTAAATGTGGTAAACTCAACTAATAATCCGTTGACTTTTAATAATAACCCGGCGATATTTGCAGGAAGCGGTGTGCGATTAAACCCCGCAATAAACGGTGATATAACAGGGTATAGCTGGTCGCCGGCTATTGGTCTGAGTGATGCCGGTAGTAAAAACCCAATAGCTAATCCATCGGTTACAACAACTTATACATTGACAGTTACCCTGGCCGGGGGGTGTACAGCAAGCGCAAATGTAACAGTTAATGTGCTTGAACAGATTACGATCCCCAATGTTTTTACCCCAAACGGGGATGGGGTCAATGATCTTTGGAATATTGCAAATTTAAGCGAATACCCTGCCTGCACAGTGGATGTATTTAGCCGTAATGGGCAATTAGTTTTTCACTCCGTTGGCTACGGTAAACCCTGGAGTGGAACTTACAACGGTAACCCACTACCAACAGGCACTTATTATTATGTTATTGACCTGAAAGATGGCAGAAAAAAACACGCAGGGGCAGTAACTATTATAAAGTAGATATTAATTCCCCGGAATTTTATAATAGTAAATAGGTGCGAAAACGCCCTCACTGGTGGTATAATAACCTTTGCCATCAGGAGTGAAGCCAATGGCCTCACCTTGTTTTTCCGCCTCGTAAGGGAGCTCGGTGGGCTTTCTTTGCATGGTTTTCCATATAGGCTCATTATTCTTGCGTTTCCAGTAATATACTTTAACATAATCCTTCAAAAGCACCTGCTGCCCATCCTTTGAAATATCCCCGGCAGTGATCCATTTAAAGGGCCTGAAACCATTAAAATACAATTTGCAGCGCTTAGTAAGCATCAGGGTATCGTTAGCTTTGAAATTTAAAGGAGTGGTATATACGGTTACCGAGTCAGTGCGTTTTGAAACAATATAGATCAGTTTTTCAATAGGGTCGATCATCAGCGATTCGGCATCACGCGGGCCGTCGGGATATTTGAGGTGTATAGGTACAGCATTGGCCTTTATGATGCTATCCTTACCTATCCATGTTTTTTGTTCCTCCAGCCGGTAAACGGTGATGTATGGATACTTTGCATTATTATCGCCTATGTCGCCTACATACACATAACTTTTCCCTTTAACCGGGCCAATTCCTACGGCTATGTCCTCGCAATCATGTACACCAAGTCTGATTTTGGGATCGCCTTTATAATAAATTACGGATTTTATTTCCCCCTGGGGGTTTATAGCGAAAAAACGGCTGGTATCCCCGCTGTCATTTTCTACATAATAAATATCATTATGTATTCCCGATGCCGCGATGCCCGATATCTCGTCCATCTCTTTATTTTGCAGATGGCCTGTTATATTCCATTTTTGCTGAACATACCTGTGTTCGGCATAGGCCCCAAAAAAGAGAATGATTACGATGGGTAATATGATCTTTATTTTTTTTGACCGGCTCATGTTATAGCTTCATTCAAATCTTAAATTCTAAGCTCTAAAATCTAAACCCTAAGAAATTTAAACTCAAAACCTTGTAAAATCAGGCAAAGAAAACCAAAAAACATGACGTTTTATCAATTATTGCCAGACTTGACATTGAAACGATTAACAATGGTGATATGTTATAGAAAAAATTAAAATCATATTCCCTGGGCTGCCAAAATTAGTTGACTGCCTAATATTTCAGCGGGGGTTCTGTAGTCAGCAAGGTCAAGCTCATACACGTATTTACAATTGCAGCTACTACCCGGCGCTATAAATACGGGCATATCAAAGCCTAATTGCTGATAATAAGGGGTAATAAATGCTTGCACAGGTAAATTATTAGCGGTTTTAATAATGGCGGTAGTAAGCCTCTTGAGGGGTTTTAGTATCAATCGTATCTCACAAACCCTAAAATTATCATTAAGGGGTATCCAGCGGTTTACACCATCAATATCAATAAGCAAGGCATTTTGCCTGATGCCCATCAACGTGCCAATAACCTCGTTATCATTATTCAATAAGCTTTTCACTACTACCTGCTGACCGATGTACCGACTGAAAATTATTAACTGCTCTGCTGCTTTTACTTGTTCCATATTACTAAATATATTAGCAAATATAAAGAAACAAATATCAAACATGCAATAGGAATGGTAGTTTTTTACTACAAAATAGTGGTGGTGATACCGATATTAAAACCCGCGAATCGCGAATGGGATGTGTTAAAGCCTTTGTTGGAGTACAGTTTATAATATGAGGGATCAAAAACTGCTGCAAAATGTTTGGTGATATAATACTCGATCCCGATATCGGCTTTTACAGCTAAGCTGCTGCTTGTCACGTTATTCAATGTAACACCACCCTGGCTTACAGTGGCCCGTTCAAACGAGTGTATGCCAAGGCCGGGTTGTATTAAGCCATAAAATCCCCATTTATTAAATTTCTTACGGTACCCGGCTCCTATTACTATGAAATCAGTTGATAGTTTGCCCTTTATAATATTGGTAGGTATGGTAGGTACATAACTTATATAATTATTGCTTAAGGCGTCATAATCAAGTCTGTAGAATATATCGTTGATATAAGTGGGCCGGTATTCAATGGCTGTATTAACCACAAGCCCGTCGTTTAAATGGGTATGGATATTTCTAAAAGGGAGGCTTATACCCAACGAACCCGGGAAATAAAATCTCGAAGCTACATCCTCGGTTTGTGCAAAAGCTGCTGAGATCGAAATACGAACAATAACAATTAATAAAACAATGCCTCTTTTGGATAGCATAAAGTATTAATTTGAGGGATGGTCGTCCCCATAACCATTACGTTCCAGTTTTTGAAATGGTATCTTAACGATATTTGCAAACTTGCAGTTGATGTTTTCGTCCATGTGGGTATCGATACCGAAATGAGTATCCTCTCTTTCCAACTCATTAAACGTACCGAACATCCTATCCCATATACTCAACACATCGCCATAATTACAATCGGTATAAGGCAGTTTGTAATGATGGTGTACATGGTGCAGGTTTGGGGTGATAAAAATCAACCCGATGATCTTATTGGCAGTGTTTGATAGCCTGAATTCGGTATGCGCTACAATGTTGGAGAATGATTGAAATATTTGCCGTACTATTAAAACACCAATAACAGGGCCGAGTAAAAATACCCAAAGTATTAAAAATGTGGTGCGTATAACTGTTTCGCCCGGATGCTCCCTTATCGTAGTTGATACATCAACTTTAAGGTCGCTGTGATGCACCAGGTGGAATTTCCACAGCGCATCAACTTTATGCATGATCACATGGTAGGTATATTCGCAAAAATCAAGCAATACAAATGCGACAATATAATACGCCACCCCCTTACCATGCCATGGCATTAAATTGAGCAGGCCCCAGTGGTGACTATTGTCCCATTTAGAGGCAATGATAATAAAAGTAGTGAGTAAGAGCTGTATAGGCAGTGCTGTGAAAATAAACAGCATGTTAACTGATGAGTGTTTAAACTTTGTTTTTAAACTGTCAGTTGAAACAAGTACTTCTGCAACCCATAAAGAGGTTATTATACCGGCATACAAAATTACCTGTGCCGCATCTTCATGTACCGAAAAAAAACTATGCAGGTTTGCCATAGTGAAAATCAATTAAGGACACAAATATAAGTTTTATACCAATACATTTACTTCAACATCAGGTTTTGATACGTCAGTTAATGCAACTTTGCCGCGTTCCTTTCGCACGATGCGATTAAAAAGTGATATTTCGCGCTCAAAAAGGAAACGGAAGAACAGCTTGAACCATGAACCATGATATAATAAGGTATCATAATATTCAGGAGCGGCCTTTTTTAACTGGGGCAGCCTGTTCCACGGAATCGATGGAAAATCATGGTGTTCATTGTGATAGCCCACATTAAAAGCAACGGTGTTCAAAGGGCCGTAGTAGCTGTATGTTTCCTGCTCACTTTCAAAAGTCATGTAATGCTCCTGTACCCAGCGGGCACCAACAGGGTGAAGACCTATCGAAAACCAGAAACTAATAAACATAAACCCGACAGCCTTGATCCCAAAGAAATACCAGATAGCAGTTGTGAAGGCGATCTGCATCAGGATGTTAACTAAAAGCCAGCCATCATAAAATTTGATCTCTTTTAATCGTGATACACGCGTTGCCTGGAACACCGGAAAGAAAAAGAGCCAAAGTACTTTTCCCAGGAAATAATTATTGATGAGTTTAGCTTCCCACTTGTTAGGCAGGTCGGCATCAAGTTCATGGATCCCCTGGAAAGAATGGTGTTTGATGTGATACCTTTCAAATGAAATGGCGCCCGGTATGATGTGAGGCAAATTGGCGATCATGCCCGCCCAACGGTTGGCCAATGCGTTCTTAAACAAAAGCTGGTGTACACACTCGTGTATCATCACAAACAGCGCATGATTGGCAAAGGCGCCATACAAGTATGCAGCTGCAAAAATAATCCACCATGATTGATCGCGAACCAACCACGATATGCCAATCATCGATCCTACGATGCCCAAAATAACTAAAAAGGTTAGTGGATTTTTACCGATCAGACCCCTTGTCTCTGGAAACTGTTTTAAAATCTTCTTCGTTCTTATCCGGTGCGGTTCAGATTCTGTTGAGTGTATAAAATCGGTTTTGACTGCCATGTTAATATATTGTTAAATTAATAACCCGTTTTGCGTCTTTCTATTGCTGTCCGGGTTAAATAATCTGTAAAAGATATTTTCAATATTAAAAATTAATATTGAAAATATCGTGTATTTGAAAATTTTATTGTTGCTTATACACTAAGATAGTAAACGTATTTGGCAGGGCTTTACGTGTGCCTGGCTCCATTTGGGCAACACTTAAATATATTTTGTGCGTTTTGGTATCCAATGCCAATGTTTTTGCACGGGTTTGGGTTTGCAAAGTTTGTATAACGCTATATTTATCGGCACTTTCCTGTTTAATTATAGTGGTAGTTGCATCGCCGTTTGAGCAAAACACCAGGTGGGTTTCCGGGTCGTAGGCAACCGCATCAACCCCTGCGCCGATTGGTACGGTAGCAACCACATTGCCAGTATTAATATCAACCACGCTCATTCCTTTATTTTCGCGGCACACAGAAAATGCACGTTGGTTCTTCTCATCCAATGCTATTCCGGTTGGTCCGCCGCATGGTGATAATGAATAGTTTTTTACCACTTTAAGAGTTTTGCTGTCAATCACGTTCAGGCTGTTTTTATCCTCCAGGTTGTTGTATATTTTTCCTTTGCCATCGGCAGCTGCAAATTCAGGGCCGCCGCCAAGTGCAACCGTTCCTACCTGTTTCAGTGTTTCTGGATTGATCACAGATGAGTTGTTACTTTCGCCATTGAAGCTAAATATACGGTCAGTATATGGATCGTATATAATAGCATCCGGGCCTTTTGCATCTACAGGTATAGTGGCAATTATTTTAAGCGTTTTCAGATCGAAAGCCACTACAGCGTCTGCTCTTCCGTCACTTATAAAGCCCCTGTTCCATTTGTTGGCTATGGCAATGCCGTGTACGCCTTTCATACCTTCGATTATACCAACCTGTTTTTCGGTCTCCAGGTCAACTACATTTACCGAAGTGCCGTGCGAAGCATATAGACGGTGATTTACATGGTCAATAGACACATAATCATAACCGCCATCACCGGTAAGGGGTATTTTTTTATCTAATACATAAGTTTGTGCATGTAAAATGCCGGGAATTAGCCCGATGCTTAATAAGCAAATAACAGATAGAATGATCTTCTTTTTCATGGTTTTATTGTAAATAATTGATTGATAAATATCACTTATAATTCTGTAGGAAATTTGATTTATGCTGGTTTATTCACAATATTGTCTTGTACCTGGTGGAACTTACCCGAGCGGTACGCTATTCGCATCATACTTGGTAAAACGATCAGCAAAAGTGGTAATGCTATAATAAAACCGCCTATAACAGCTATGGCCAAAGGTTGGTGAAGCTGTGCCCCGGCGCCTATTCCTAATGCCAATGGCATCAAAGCCACAATAGCGCCTATGGCCGTCATTAATTTGGGGCGAAGCCGGGTAGATATGGAGAATACAATGGCTTCATTGACGCACGCCTTTATATTATCGGGATCAGTGGCTATACTCTCCAGTGCCCTTTGTTTAAACTGTAAAAAGGTAAATATGGCATTTTCACCAATAATACCTACGATCATGATCAGCCCGGTATAGCTGCCCACATTAAGTGGTGTGTGAGTAAGAAATAAGGCCAGCAGACTGCCGCTGGTTCCCAATACAGCAATAATTAAAATGAGTATCGCTATCCTGAATTGTTTGAACAGGAACAGGATCACACCAAATACCAGCAGGCTCGCAGTTATCAATATCATCATAAGCTCTTTGAACGATTGTTGCTGCTGTGCATAATCGCCGCCGTATTCAATATGATATCCTTGTGGCAGGCTTACTTTTTGGGCGATGCTTTTTTGGATCTGGGGTATTACAGTTCCAATACTCCCATTATCCAGTCTTGCTGTAATAATACCCATTGATTGCAGGTTTTCGCGGTTGATCTCGGCCTCGCCGGGTTTCAGGTCAATGGTGGCCAGTTCGCTGATAGGTATCAATTTACCGGTTGGTGTAAATATGTTCTGGTTTTTTATGTCATTAACACGAAGGTTGTTGTTGCCGGGGTAAACCATACGGATGGGCGACAATTGTTCGCGCTCTAATAAATTGCCAATAATATTCCCCTGCAAAGCCGTTTGCAATTGGAACTGAAGGCTGGTTGGGGTGATATTATATTGCGCCAGTTTGCTGTATTGCGGATCGATACTTACTGATGGGCCCGCTATAACTATGCCGTCCAACACATCAGCGGTGCCTTTTACAGCGCGTGCGGCATCAGCAATTTGTTTGGATAAGCTTTGCAGTTTCTGCGGGTCGTCGCCAAAAAGCTTGATCTCGATAGGCTCGGCAGAAGTGGTCAAATCTCCAAGCATATCTGTGATCACCTGGCCAAATTCTACTTTTTGTGCGGTTAATACCGGCTGGTCTTCCGCTATTTCTTTACGCAGTTCGCTGATCACTTCTTCAGTCGTTTTATCGCGTTTTTTCTTTAATTGTATCAGGTAATCGCCGGTGTTGGGTTCAGTAATAAAAAATCCCATCTGCGTCCCTGTCCGCCGCGAATACGCTTCAACCTCCGGCTGTTTGGCGATGATCTTTTCAACTTCATGCAGCATACGGTCGGTCTCTTCCAATGAGGTTCCGGGCGGCGAAGCATAATCCAGCACAATACTGCCTTCGTCCATTTCGGGCAGGAAACCGGTATCCAACAACTTGGGTATAATTACAATAACGGCAACTAACCCAGCCATGATCACTAAACTTAACCATGGGCGAAGTATAAACCAGGACACCCATTTTTGTTTTTTAACATGGTGTACCTCTTCTTTTTTATCTTTAATGACATGCTTACGTTTGGTAAGCAATAAATAAATTACAGGCAAGCCTATCCAGGTAACAAAAAACGAACATACCAGCGTAATGATCATGGTATTGGTCAATACCTTAAAATAAGCGCCCGCAACCCCGCTCATCAAAACAAAAGGGATAAATATTACAATGGTGCTGATAGATGAACCCACCATTGCCGGGAAAAGGTAGTCTATCGCTTTTTGAAGCAACTTTAACGTATGCTCCTCCGGGTTTTCTTCATGCGTGCGGTGTATCTGCTCAACCACCACAATAGCATCGTCAATGATCAAGCCTATGGCTGCAGCGATGGCGCCAAGCGTCATGATGTTAAAAGTGTAACCGATGGAATAAAGCACGATCAGCGTCAGGCAAAGCGTAACCGGGATAGTGATCAAAATAGTAGCGCTGGCCTTTAGTGAGCGCAAGAAAATAATGGCGACAATAATGGCCAGCAACAAGCCTATCCACAGGCTGTCGCTCACACTTTTTATCGAATCGTTTACAAAATCAGCCTGGATATAATAGGGTTTAATAGTAACATCCTTCGGGAGCAGTTTTTTTAGGTCGGCCACTTTCGCGTCCATGTCAGCCGAGAGCGAAACCAGGTTGGCATTTGGCTGTTTGATCACTGCGATCAGTACACCATCGCGCCCGTTGGCATTTACTTTAATATATTCAATGCCCTCATTTACCGCTATATCGGCAAAGTCTTTTAATCGTACTACCCTCTTTTTATTGTTGCTGATCACCAGGTTTGCCAGTTGATCCTTAGCATTAATGGTGGCATCCGTAACGGTGAGGTAAAACCGTTTATAATCAGACAGGTAGCCTTCTGATTTTACAAAATTGGTGTTGCTCAGCGTGGTATTGATAATATCAGGTGTGAGGCCGAGCGAACTCATCTTTTGCTTGTTCAGCGTGAGCCAGTATTCCTTTACTTTACCACCGATGATCCTTATTTCAGATACACCATCCACCTGCGAAAGAAATGGTTTTACCGTATAAGTTGCCAGCTGTCGCAATTCGATAGGGGTACGGCTATGGCTTTCAAGCGTATAGCCGCTCACCGGCAGGATAGAGGGGTTCATCTTCTCTACCGTGATATTCACATCAGCAGGCAGATCGTTTTTGATCTGGTCGATACTGGTTTGAATGCGTTGTTGCGACAGGTCGATATCCGCATCCCAACTCATATAGGCTGATATTTCACAGCTGCCGCGGCTGGTAGTGCTGCGCACGGTTTTCAGGTCGGGAACTTGTTTGATGGCGTTTTCGAGCGGCTTGGTTACCGTTACCATCATTTTATTTACGGGCTGCAAACCCTCATCAGCAATGATCTTGATCTTAGGGAAGGTGATCTCGGGGAACAGCGAGGTTTGCAATTTTGAATAGCAAAACAGGCCGCCTACAATAATAAGCGTCAGCACCAGGCTTAGTGGCTTTTTATGAGAGATGAAAAAATCCTGAAGAGGCCGTTTCATTATTGTACAATTTTTACTTTAGCCGTATCGGGCAATCCATAATTACCGGTTACAATGATCTTATCCTGCGCCGAAAACTTGGGCGATAATATCTCCACCCTGTCGCCCGATTCAATGCCCTTGGTAACAGCTACCTTAACTGCCGTAGTGGGGTTGATGAGTTTCATCACCCAAAACTCAGTCTGGGTTTCATTAGCCAGCAGCGCAGCTTTTGGCAGGGATGCCGTATTGCTTTTTTCTGATTTGACGATCCGTGCTTTGGCAACCAGGTTTTCGGGTATCTGCTGTTCGCTGCTCACTTTTAATACCACACCCTGGGTTTGGGCCACGGTATCAACAGATGGCATAAATGAGGCCACACGGCTATCCAGCTTTTGCCCGCCTGGCAGTGTAAGCTGTACATTTTGACCGGCTTTTACATATTGCTTCAGCTCATAAGGCAGCTGCATTACAAATACAAAGCTTGATCGGTCACTTACAGTAGCCAGCGCTTCGCCGTCCTGTACATAGTCACCCGTCTGGTGGTTTAACTGGGAAATATAACCTGGCCCCGGTGCATTGATTCGGTTCACACCTGTAAACTTTAACGTGGTATCCAAAACATTGATGCTGTTGCCAATGGCTTGCGCTTCCTTGGTTTTAATGGTGAACAGCAGCTCGCCTTTGCTTACGAAATGACCCTGTTGTGCGTTCACCTGATGCACGTAACCGATAGCATTTGATTTGATATAGTTTTTTTGCAAAAAAACAGAGGTAGCATTCAAGTCGATATAATCGGCCATGGTGTTTTGATCGATCGTGGTTACGGTAACCGGCGTCTGTGCTTTTACATCCGATGTATCTTCATCATCTGCTGCCTTATTGCTTTTACACGAGCATAGACACAAAGAAATTCCTGCAATAAAGAACAGGTATCTGATAGCCGGGTATCTGGTAATTAATGTTTTCATGTTTACCTGTTCCAGTAGTTTAACTGATTGATCAATTGTAATTTGCTGATAATGGTTTGTGTTTTCAGATTCCTGACAGTAAGGTAATTATTTATGGCCAGTATCAGGTCGGCTATTTTTACATCGCCTGTTTGCAAAAGCTGGGTATCTACTTTGATCAGGCTCTCCGAGTATTTTATCTGGTCGTCTATCTGCGGCATCAGCTTGTCGTTCTCGCTGATCTGCTGGTTCAGCTGTGCCAGTTGCTGCCGGTATTGTACATTAAAAAAGGCTTTATAATTCTGCCGCGTTTCTTCCTCAAGCGAGATTTTGCGGTACTGCAATTTACGTTGCCCACCATCATATATCGGTATGGATAAATTGAACCCTACACTGGCGCCAAAGTTTTTATAAGCCTGTCCCATAAAATCGCTGTTGTAACCACCATCGGCAAAAACATTGGTTTTGGGTTTATAACTGAAATCTATCTGCTTGCGGCTGTTGATCAGTTTAAGACTGTCCAACCTGTACTGGGCAAAAAAAATACTGCTGTTTATACCCGGCGGCATGGCAGTTTGCAGATCGGGTGTTGAAAGCTCAACTATGCTGGTATCTGCTACTCCGGCCAGGTAATTTAGTGTGGCATAATCATTTTTATAGAGCAGGCGTGCCTGGGCCAATTGCAATTGTTGTTGTTTTAGCGTCACCAAAAAAGTAAGGTAATCGCTTTGACGGTACACATTGGCACGGGTTAGTTTTTTGAGTACATCTTCTTCGGTGATTAGCAGGTTAACAATTTCTTGACTGAACTTCACTTGCTGCAGATCGCCATAAGCCGTGATGTATTGATTGGTAACCGCTTTTTTAAGGTCCTGTTCAGAAATTTTGGCGGCGTTATTTACCGATTGCGATAGTAAAGTGATGGCCTCCACCTGTGCGTTAACATTTCTTTTGCTCACTATAGCCTGGTTCACCGCTACTAAACCGTTTAAGGTATGCTCGTTCAAAATAGGCTCCGAATAACCATATCCACCGACAATAGGGGCGTAAATGCCGGCGCTTGTGGCATTCACCTGTGGTTTAAATCCAGCCTTCAACCGCAGGCTATCCAATTGGTTTGATGCTACCTGGTTGCGCAGATCTTTTAATAAAGGACTGTTGCTTTTCGCCAATTCAAGGTAATGATCTAATGTGTTGGTTTGAGCCAGCGAAGCAGAGTAGAAAAATGTGCACAGGATAACGCTAAAGAGCCACTTCATTAAGTATTCGGTATTATGCGGTTTGCTTTGCTAAAGTAAAAATTTAATTCTGGATAAATTTAGGATGCAGAAATCAAAACGTAATGATAAAACTATGATAACCATCCTCAAAATTATACTGAAGCGTAAATCCTAAATTCTCACATATTTGCCGCGAAATAGTTAGGCCCAATCCGCTTCCTTCCGAGCCGGATGACTTATGGAAACGGGTAAATATCTGGTCGTTCTGCAAGGGATCGCTTTCGCCGGTATTTTGGATCATCAACTGCTCATTAGTCAGTTTTATGCGTATCTCGCCACCCTTGTGGTTATGCCTGATGGCATTGCTCAATAAATTATTCAGTAATACATCTACCAGGTATGGGCTCGCATTTAATTCCTTATCAACCAGTTCGCAGCTTGTTTTTAATTCTTTATCCTGGAATATCTCCTCAAACTGTATTAGCATTTCTTCTACAGATTCGCGCAAATTGATCAGCTGGCCGCCCTCCAGCAAACGGTTCTCAATTTTAACCAATAATAGCAGGGATTGATTTAGCCTGGTCAGCCTGGAAACCGCGCTGTACAGATCATTCAGTAATTTACTTTGCTGCTGACTGAAGTTGTCGGTTTGTATCAGTGTATCTAACTTCGAATTAATGACCGCTATGGGCGTAAGCAACTCATGCGAGGCATTCTCGGTAAATGTTTTCAGGTCCTTATAGTCGCTTTTTACCCTCGACGACATGGATATGATAGCTTGGTTCAATTCCTCAAACTCATCAATGGTTGTGCTTACCACCGGGATATCCTTGCTGTCGGCTACATTGAATAGGCGCAGCTCTTTTAACAGGTTATAAAAGGGTTGCCATAAGCGGTTTAGCAGCAGCCGGTTGGTTACAAATAAAGTGATCAGCAATAATAAAATAAGCCCTGCTGTGATGGCGAAAATGATTTGGATAAGATCCTCGGTTTCTACTTTCGACTCAACTATTAGTATCTGGTAATATTTGGTGCCGACTGTAATGGAACTGATCAGCCCCCGGCCTGATTCATATTCTTCATGCCTGTGCCTGTGTTTCCTGGGGCGGTCATCATCGTCCTTTTTGTTACGGTAAACGGTATTAATAAAATGCCGTGTTACCGACCCCCGTTTTGCTTCTGTAAAGGTGATCTGCTGATCATTAGATTCAAAAACCTGCGGCAGTTGATGATTAAGGCCAACTGATTCAAATATCTCATTTTCTTCAACTGCCAGGTCCTTGTCCAACTGTTTGGTCAGTATCAGGCTGATTGCCTGGTAATAAATGATGCCGGTAATCAACATCACTACAATGGTGGTTACCAGGTTTACGCGGTTGTAACGGGCTAATAGCTTCATTCGTCGGTAAACTTATAGCCCATGCCGTATGATGCCTGTATATAATCGTTACTGCCGGCCTCGATCATTTTCTTTCTAAGGTTTTTGATGTGCGAATAAATAAAATCAAAATTATTGGCCATGTCGATGCCATCGCCCCAAAGGTGTTCGGCAATGGCATTTTTGGAAACTACTTTGCCCTTATTCGCTATAAAATAAAGCAGCAGGGCATACTCCTTACGGGTTAGTTTGATGGGCTGATTGTTGGCCTTCACTGTTTTGGCAAGCAGGTCGATAGCGAGTTCATTAAACTGGAGCAGGTTGCTGCCGTTAAAAGTTTTACGCCTGATAATAGCCGATACCCTTGCTTTAAGTTCGGATAAGTGAAAAGGTTTTACCAGGTAATCATCAGCGCCAAGGTCGAGGCCCTGCAAGCGGTCGTCCAATGAGTTTTTTGCTGAAATGATCAGAACCCCATCGGCATGATTATTTTCTTTAATAGTTTTTAGTATATCAATACCGCTACCACCGGGCAGCGTAATATCCAGCAGGATGCAATCGTAGCGGTAAAGATTTACTTTCGAAATAGCTTCGGGGTAACTGGATGCCGTTTCACAAATATTGCCGGCCTCCATAAAATACTCTTCAATACTTTCCCTTAAACCTTTTTCATCTTCAACTATCAGTATCTTCATCAGAATATTTTCAATAAATGTACAAACTCAATTTTGTAAACATTTTGTATTATAGATTTTATACAGGATGTGTGCCTACCTTAGCGAATATAAACATTCAATAATCACTAACTCAATCATTCACTAATTCAATAATTAAAAAAATGTGGTGGATATACGCTTTACTATCGGCAGTGTTTGCAGCACTTACCGCAATATTTGCAAAGGTTGGCATTAAGGGGGTCGATAGTGACCTGGCCACGGCCATACGCACTGTAATTATTTTGATACTTGCCTGGGGGATAGCCCTGGTTAAAGGAAGCGCGGAGAACATGGGCGCGCTAAATAGAACCAATTGGATATTCCTGGTACTCTCGGGCCTTGCCACGGGTTTTTCGTGGATATTTTACTTTAAAGCTTTGCAGCTTGGCAAAGTGTCGCAAGTGCAACCTGTTGATAAACTGAGTGTTGCACTGGCTATTATTTTATCCGTGGTTTTTTTGAAAGAGCCGCTAACCCTCAAATCGGCCTCCGGCGCTTTACTGATCATTGCCGGCACATTGGTGCTGATTTTTTAATAATTGTCTGCATAACAGTTGTGTAACAATAACACTACTGTGATCCAAAATTCAGTTTTAATCCAAAGTTTCTGTCCAACTTCGCATGATTTTAAAAATCAATGTTGCCATCTTATGAAGTATTTTTTGATTATTTTTTTATTATTGGGCTCGACCCTGTGTTTAAAAGCCCAACCAAACAGAGTGGCCGCCAAGGGCCAGATCACCGGTAAAGTTACCGATGCAGCTACCAAATTGCCTGTCGATTACGCCACCATCAGTATATTCAGAGATAGCAGTAAAAGCCCGTTTAACGGTGTGGTTACTGACCCTAAAGGAAACTTTGTGATCAGTAACCTAAACCCTGGTAATTATCGCATCACTATTGATTTTATAGGTTACCAAAAGAAAAGTATTGACCATGTGGTGATCAGCAGCACCATCCCCAACGCCTCATTAGGTACGGTAGCGCTTACACCCATTGAAAATCAACTAAAAACTGTTGATATAGTTGGCAAAGCGCCGGTTGTTGAAAATAAAATTGATAAAATGGTTTACAATGTAGCCAATGACCTTACCTCGCAGGGAAGCTCCGCATCAGAAGTGCTGCAAAAAGTACCGCAGGTAACCGTTGATATTGACGGTAACGTGGAGCTGCAGGGTAATGCCAATATCCGTTTCCTCATCAATGGTAAGCCATCCAGCATATTTGGCGCCAGTATAGCCGACGCCTTGCAATCTATCCCGGCCAGCCAGATCAAAAGCATCGAAGTGATCACCAGCCCAGGCGCAAAGTATGACGCCAACGGAACCGGCGGTATCATCAATATTATTTTAAAGGATAGTAAGATACAGGGAGTAAACGGCAGCTTTAACCTTTCAGCAGGAACAAGGCGCGAAAACGGCTCGCTTAATCTGAATATACGTAAAGGTAACTTCGGCGTGAATGCTTTTTTTAACGGTGGCGAGCAGATCAACAGCACTACTATTAATACGACGAATACCCTGTCATACAATAAAACCGGTGATACTTCAACTAATTTATTTCAAAAAGGAAATAGCTCGTTTACAAGGGGTGGTTATCAATCGGGCATCAGTTTTAACTGGGACATTACCAAAAAAGATCAGCTGACGGCATCGTTCGGTTACAATCATTTTGAGAACCACAATTATGGCCCAACCAACCAGCAAACAAGCGTTTTTGATATCCCGAATAACAAAATGATATCAGATACAAGCAGCTTGCGTCAATCAGATAGCCGTTTCACCGGGAAATATTTCGATTACAGCTTGGGCTACAAAAAAACATTTGATAAAGAAGGCCAGGAGTTGGATGTGTTGTTCACTTCCAGCTATGGTAATAACTACTCCACCTCTTTCCAGCAGAATTACCAGAATAGCGTTTACCCTTATTCGGGTTCACAAAGCACAAACCCCGGAACAGACCATTCAACAGAGATCTCCATAGATTATACCCAGCCGATAAGCAAGAATTTCACTTTGGAAACAGGCGCTAAAACCGTACTGGAAAACATCAATAATACCGTGGTTACAGATACGCTTTTGAACAGGGTATTTGTGCCCAACTCTAATCAAACTTATGGGTTCGACTATAACCGTAAGGTGTATGCTTATTACTTGTCGGCAACTTTCTCGTTATTTAACAACTTTATAGATGGTAAAGCAGGTTTAAGGGACGAATATACTTCAACTACTACTGATTTTCCGAATACGCGTATTCCGGGATATAACACCATTGCTCCCTCGATGGTGCTCTCTCACAAAATTGACGAAACGCAATCATTTAAGCTGAGTTACACTTACCGGATTGAACGCCCCGAGTATCGCGACATCAACCCCTTTTACAATATCAGCGACCCGCACAATATAAGCGCAGGTAACCCGAACTTAAGCCCGGAGATTGGTCATAATTATGAGTTTGGTTATAATAAGAATTTTGCACAGGGCGCTAATATTTATGTAGCGGCATTTTATAGATATAATACCAATGATATACAATCATATACCAAGCATTATGATACCAAAACCATTGATAGCGTTGTGTACAATAATGTTAACCTCACCCTGCGCTCCAATATCGGCACTGAAACCACAGAAGGGGTAAGCTTGTTCGCTTCATTACCGCTTACTCAAAAATTAAATTTGCGCACCAACATCATGCTTGGCGACAGGATAACCACCAACCCCGGCAACCCAACGGTAAGCGGATTTACATATCGTATCAATTTAAATGCTACCTACGATTTTCCGCATAACCTGACTGCCGAGGTATTTGGTAACTACAATTCCTCACAACGCACCATACAGGGAACCAGGCCGGTATTTGCATTTTACAACCTGGCACTGCGCAAACAGTTTATGAACAAAAAGGCCAGTATTGGCCTAACTGCTGCCGATCCGTTTAGCAAATACATCAATCAAACCACCACCACCAGCGGTACCAATTTTACGCAGACCAATCTGCGCCAGGTACCGTTCCGTTCTTTTGGTATCACGTTGAGCTATAGGTTTGGAAAGCTTGAATTTAAGAAGGAAAAGGAAAAAGAAGATAACAATAACGATAACGCTGCTCCAGCTGATAGTAACGGCGGCGGCGGTAAATAAAAACAGGTAGGCTCATCCATTATAGCTGCGGAATCTATACGCAACTGTAAACCTTTTTAACTTTTTTTGGTTATGTAAGCATAACCGGGGAAGAGGCCCCTCCCAAATGAAAAAAGCTGTTAAACATTACAAGTTTATTAATAGCGCTACCGGCAATATTATCAATTACCATTCGCTGGATGAAAGCCTGGAGGCGGAAAAGATCAAAGAGGAACTGGAAAAAGTAAAGGCGCAGGTAGCCATCAAAAACGGTATTTACCTGGCGACCATTTACTGGGAAGAAGAAAAGGATGAGGTTAAATAGGGTTGCGCCGTTTAGAGGACATTTTTAAAACCGCCTGCCAATAATGATCTTTAAGATGGCGCGGTCTGTAGCATTTGTTAGCCCCAGGCCAAAGCCACCGTTAAATTCCCAGTCGGGGTTAAAATTAAGATCGGTGGCAATAAATAATTGGTGCTGCTGCTGTTGTATGGGATCGTAATGAAAAAATGGCCCGGTACTGCCGTAATATTCAAACCCCAATGCCACCACTTTTGTCACATCGTAGCTTTCTTTTAAATTAGGCGAAAAGATCAGCCCGCGGTTTTGGTCGGGCCCTGCAAAGCTCTGATCTAATGTGGGGTTGAAGGATACGTACCATTTTCCCCATTTTTTATCTACTATCGGCCTGATCTCCAGCGTAGCGGTATTGGCAGAGTAGGCGCTTTTTTGAAAACCAAACTCTGTGGATATGCTTACGCCAACCGGCCAGTGCCAGTCGGCAGGTGCGGCAAACCTCGGCCTGATGTGCGAGCCTACATAAGCTGTGCGTTCGTCGTTGCCTATCGTATTAAAAAAATAGAAACCAGTCTCGAACCAGGGCGTCCACCCGTGGGTGATTTCTATCGTTTCATGAAAAACATGGTTGGTTGGTAATTGCCCGTCAATAATGGATTTGCTGCCATCCAGGGTGTAATTGCTGTGCAGCTCCAGCATGGTGCGGCCCGGTTCAACAGTTTCAGAACCATATACTTGTATCTCGTAATTATCCTGCGCCCTGAGGCCGGTAAATGCGATTAACAATAAAAAACTTAATAATATTGTTTTGCACATACGGTAGCTTGTTAACCCAAACCTAAAAAATAAAATCAGGAGATGTTTAAGAAATCTTTGTAATAAATCTGTTGCTGTTTTTAATGATATGAATTTTAAAACTTTTCAGATTTATAACAGTATTTATCTTTACTTTCCGATATCTGAAAGCTAACCCCAAAAAAACATGGCAGTTATTGAACCCCCAATTAAGGATATACAAAACCCAAAGCGTAACAAAAAATATTCGGCCCCCTTGCGTTTGTGGCATTGGCTAAGCGCAGCGGTTATCACGGGCTCGTTGCTCACTGTGTTGCTGGATAGCACACTAACTAATAGCCATACTAATGCTGGGATCATAAAAGCGCAACTGGCAGACAATAAAGTTTCGGTCACCAACGACCAGGCGCGCCAGGCAGCCCACGAAATAAGTGATAAAGTGTGGACAGTGCATACCTGGTTTGGTTATACGCTGGCGGCTTTACTGCTTTTCCGGTTGATCGTTGAATTTTTTCAGCTTGCAGATCAAAAGTTGATACGCAGAATAAAAAGTGCCTACCATCAGTATCATATCATTAAAAAAGATAGAGAGCTTGCACGGCACGAACTGGCGGTTAAGTTGTTATATGCAACGTTTTATATTTTACTCACCATCATGGCTGTCACCGGCTTATGCCTGGCCTTTGAGGATGATGTTCCGGCTTTGAAGGCCATACATGCGATACGAGAGATACATGGATTTTGCATGTACCTGATAATCGCCTTTATAGTTGTTCATTTAGCTGGTGTATTTTTAGCTGAAAGGAAGGATAGCAAGGGCATCGTTTCGGATATGATCAATGGGGGCAGCGAAACTATTTAGTGATCAGATAAACGCTATCCAATGCCTTGCTTCTTGTTGCCTTGTTTACAAATGCAGGTAGGATGTTTTCCTGTGGATAGTTTTGAAACGCTTTGAGCACTTTAAAATCAGCATGCGAGGCTACCAGCGAATCCATTGAGCGGTGGTTCACATAAAAAGCCGATGGGCTTGCAGGTTTAAACGCGGCAAAGGTATTAAGCGGGATAAAATCTATCGGTTTCTGGGTATAAAACTGGAACACATTATTCTCGGCCCGCAGAGTATAAATATGGTATTGATCAAAAGCCTTTTGGTTGATATAATCAGCAGCTTTTATCTCACCTTTATAACTTACAATTTCATCATAAAAAACGGTGTTGAGGTAAAAATTCACAAAGATGGCGGCAGTGCAGGTCAACAAGAAAACCTTTAGTTGAGGTGTTTGCACCTTGACCGCAATGAGAACGACGATCAAGCCGGATATCACGCAATCGATCACAAAAAATAAAACGTTTGCTGGTTTTAAGAAATAGTTAACCACCAGGATAGCTAAGGGCAATAAAATGATATAGGCCCATAAACCCAACTGCCGGTAAGATGTTCCAAAACGACTTAGTTGTTTATAGCAAAATGGCGCTGTAATAATGGCAAACAGTGGAAAAATACTATTGGTATAAAAAGGCAGCTGGAAACCCGATAAGGAAAAAAGCAGCAGCAGTAAAAGACCGCCGCTAAGGGTGTAATATTCAGTCAGCTTTCTTTTTAATACGATCTCTTTGATGTTTTCATAAATAGCATAATAGAAAAGTAAGCACCAGGGGGCAAAGCTCCAGAGCATGGTATGCAGGTAAAAAAACAAACTGCCCGATTGCCTTTTAATGGGCCCGCTATTGGCAAAACGACCGAACTGGCTGTCCCACAAAAACCATTTGATACCCGATACATGATGTTTGTTAAAAACCAATTTCTCCGGGTGCAGGTCAAACTGGATATATAAGGCATAAAACTCAGGCAGGGTAAATAGGAGGGTAAGCAGCACCAGCACAATCCATTTTACCTGGAACAGATGAAGAAACTTTTTTTGAAAAATCATTTGCCCCAATAATGCCCCATAAATGGGCACTATTAAAAATATCCCTTTGGTCATGATGGCGCAGGCGGTCAGCAGGGCGGCTAATAACAGGTCGAAAAAGGAAAAACGTTCCTCCAGCCGACTGGTGTGATAGATACTGCCGATCACCAAGCCCACCAGGTAAGGTTCGGCCCGCACATCAGTATTTGACATCATCACGTGCAGCGAGGTTGCCAGTATCAACACGGCTATCCATGCTATCTCGGCCCCATAATGTTTTTTGGTGAAAAGCCAGGTATAAAGCAAACCCAGCAAAAAGAAAAGCAACGCGGGCAAGCGGTAAGCCCATACGCTGATACCGAATATTTTAAAGCTCAGCATCGCCATCCAGAAGGGGAAATGCGGTTTATCAAGCCAGTCCTGGTTATAAGTAAATAATTCAAAAATATCTTTGCGGTAAAGTAAGTTTTTGGAGATGGACGCGTACAAACCGGGATCATCGGTAAAGAATTTCACATTGATCCCCGCGAAATTGACGGCAAGCGCAAGCACAAACAACAGGATGTAGAATAGCTTGTTTTTTTCTTTCATTAATAGCAATGCCTGGCCTTAGAGCCAAAGGTACATTGTTTACCGTTAAGATATAATTATAAAGGAACAATTGACGAATGACGGGATCATTCTAAAGCGGAAGCAATTCCGTAAGGAGTTGTTTATTGGTCAATACAAAGCAGGCCAAATTACAGGATGCGTTAATATGATTACTTAGTTTAACTGTGCAAGGGTTAACTGTAGCGTTTTTCTTTTGATATTTTCAAAAACGTTCTTCATCAAAGGCTTGGTAATGTACGAAGTAACAAATGGGTACCCTTTTGAGCGATTGATGTCCATCTGGAAAATAGAGGACGAAACGATATAGATCTGTATATCTTTTTTAAGCGTTTTATAGATCTTCTGGAACCCGTTCAAAAAATCCCAGCCGCTGTTATTAGGCATATACAGGTCGAGAAAAATAAAATCAGGAAGCGCGCTTATTTTCATGCGGTTCTCTGTAAGGTAATCCAGAACAAGGTTGCCGTCAAAAACATAAGTGGTTTCTTTTGCCAGCTCATTCTTTGTCAGCATAAACTGCACGATCTTGTGGTGAATGGGGTCGTCGTCAATTATTACAAGCTTTGACATATTATCAGTATTAGGTTAAATTATTAAGAGTAACAAATTCAATCGGCATTACGTACAAATATACTACGGCGACGTGTATTCTCTCATACACTTCGGGGTATAAATTACCCCATTTTATCAACATAATTTTCTAACACAATTTTAAAAAGCTGAATTTATTATAGAGAGAGTAATCTATTTTGCATTTGCAGGGCGATTGTTTACTCTACTACATAGATAGACATTCAACATCTATGCCAGTTTATTTGAGCAGGTAATTTTAATTGTAACAAACCCGTGACGGGAGCCCGGGTTATTCAGCAGGATAATCAGATCGTATCGAACAGACCTTTCCTGTTTTGTGTTGGTAGATTGGTCAGCTCTGACAACTGACTGTTTGCCAATATGAGTACATATTGATTTTCCGTAAGGGCATGGTCTATTTTCTCAACATCATTTTGCATATCATATATCGAAGCAAATTTGCGGGTAACCAATAAAAAGGTACATACAACAATTGCCTGGTCCCTCAGTAGTTTAAAAATTTCCAGATCCACGCTTAAAAATTAAATAGATATTTATATTATTTGTCAAATATAGCCATATTTAATTAATAATTAACTATTAATTAAATTAGAACGCAATTGCTATCGATCGTGATACGTTTTTGAAGGGAAATAGGTTGTGAAAAAAACGCATAACCTAAAAATTAATAAAAAAGCCCCCGCCATTACAGCAGGGGCCCAACTCACAACAATTGTTTAACCTTTTACGGTCAATTCCTAACTGCAATGTGAATCTGGAAGCTAAAACAATTCGCCTGCCACTTGGTTTTTATTTTCGTCGATAGTTTGTAATAAAAGGGTAACTTTTGTGTCTAACCGTCAGATCCGATTTCAATTTACATTTATTAAAAAACCAATTAAACTTATTATGAGAAAGTTATTTCAATTAAAGGCATTATCGCTGCTTGCGTTGGCCTTTTTAGTATCAACAACAGCCTTCGGTCAAGCAAGCCCCCGCGAGAACGTGAGCGGAACGGTTGCAGGTTCAATGATCACAGTTAATTACGGAAGCCCGAGCGTTAAGGGCAGAAAAATTTGGGGCGGATTAGTTCCTTACGACAAAGTTTGGAGAACCGGCGCCAACGAAGCCACGATATTCACAACCAGCCAAGCCATCAAGATCGGTGAAAAAACTTTACCTGCCGGTAAATACAGTTTATATACTATCCCTGGCGAAAAAGAATGGAAAGTGATCTTTAATTCTCAAACTGGGCAATGGGGAATAAAAGAAGATGGATCAACAACTGACGATGCATCAAAAGATGTTTTGGTAACCTCCGTAACGCCAATGAAATCAAAAATGTCTAACGAACGCATGGTTTTTAAACTGACCAAAAGCAGCGTTATACTGCTTTGGGATAACCTGGCCGTACCAATAAAGGTTAGCAAATAATTTATAATCTAATTTTATGGAAGCCCCCTGGTATTGTATCAGGGGGCTTTTTTGTTATAGGGTAAGGCTACTGACAAAACAGTGTCAGTACTTTCATCAAGCAGCTTGCGTAAATTTGTATATACCACCAACATTTACATGCCCCACCATCGGGTGGCTGGCATTCTATCATATATTGGATCAGTTGCGATAACTGATTCGCATTGTTCTTTGACATATTAATTCGCTGGGGCGATTTTAATTAGGTTTTACACGTTAGTCCGGATTTATAATCCAGGACTAAAAAGAAATAGGATTTGCAATCCGAGTAAGGCAGGAGATCACAAACAAAAAAAGAGCCACACTTTTGATGCGACTCTTTTATTCTTCTGCGGAATGGACGGGATTAATTTAATTGATCCCTTTTGGGGGAGCCTTCAAACCAATCACTGCCGTTCGTTTCACTCACTTGTATTTTTATTTTAAGTCATTTTTTCATACAAGTCTGAAAAATGCCCTAAAACAAAAATACCCGCTATCGCGGGCATTAATTGATTTGCGGAATGGACGGGATTCGAACCCGCGACCCCATGCGTGACAGGCATGTATTCTAACCAGCTGAACTACCACTCCGTTTGGGATGGCAAATATAGTCAGCATTTTTCAATCCGCAATGTTTTTTTTCAATCTTATTGGGAAAGGCAGAAACCCGTTGATTTTTACCTGTTTACAGGTTAACGGTGAGAGACGATCAGCAGATCAAGGTCCTTACAGGGGATACCAAAACGTTCGCCAATGTACTTACTGGTCAGCTGTCCCTCGTAAATATACACCGAATTACGCACTCCCGACTTCTGCCATATCACATTTTTAAGACCACCCTGTTCGCCAATATCTAATAATATCGGGGTAAAAATGTTGGTCAGCGAATAGGTAGCCGTACGTGCCACGCGTGAGGCAATGTTGGGTACGCAATAATGGATCACATCATATTTGCGAAAAACCGGGTGGGTATGGTTAGTTACTTCGGATGTTTCAAAACAGCCGCCCTGATCAATACTCACATCAATAATTACGGAGTTCGGCTTCATTCGGCTTACGGTGCTTTCGCTAACAATGCAAGGGCTGCGGCCATCAGCCGCACGCATAGCGCCGATAGCTACATCGCAGGTAGTGATAGCTTTCTCTAAAACTATTGGCTGCACTACGGATGTAAAAACCCTGCTGCCAATATTATTTTGTAACCTGCGCAGTTTATAGATCGAAGGATCAAAAACTTTTACTTCGGCACCCAGGGATATGGCTGTCCTTGCAGCATATTCGCCTACGGTACCGGCGCCCAGTATCACAATTTCGGTAGGGGGTACGCCTGTGATACCACCAAGCATCAGACCCTTGCCGTCAAATATGTTGCTCAGGTACTCCGCAGCTATCAGGATAGAGGTTGCGCCTACGATCTCGCTCATGGCCCTCACTACGCTTAACGAGCCTCCCTCATCCTGCAAATGTTCAAAGCAAAGTGCAGTGACCTTTTTATTGATCAGGGCATGCAGACAGTCCGCTTTCAGCGTTGATAATTGCAAAGCAGAGATCAATATCTGGTGAGGTTTCATCAGTTCGATCTCCTGCAAGGTCGGCGGAGCGATCTTTATAATAATATTGGCTTCGTAAACAGATTTGGTATCATATACAATGCGTGCGCCCTGCTCGCTGTAATCTTTATCTTTAAAATTAGCAGCCTGGCCCGCGTTGCTTTCCAGTATTACCTCGTGCCCGTTATTGATCAACAGCGCTACGGATAAAGGGGTTAAAGCGATCCTGTTTTCCTGGAACGAAACCTCTTTTGGGATACCAATATATAGCTTGTTTTTTTTGTTTTTGACCTCCAGCATCGACTCCTGGGTCTGCATCATCGCCTGCTTGGCAACATCAGAAAATCCACTGTATAACTCCGAACTCATTTGTCTATTTTTCCGAGTGTTGAAGATAGACAAAAAATAAATGATGTCGAATTAAATTTTTTCAAAAGTTAATAAGCGTTCGTCATGGTTTAATACCTGTATATCAACGCGGATATAATGCTCAGGCAATAGCCCGGCGATCTTTTCGGGCCACTCGATCAAACAGTAATTTCCCGAATAAAAGTACTCCTCGTAACCCATATCCAGCGCCTCGGTCTCATTTTTAAGCCGGTAAAAGTCGAAGTGATAGATTTTATTAGTCGCACCCTCATATTCATTTACGATGGAGAATGTAGGGCTGGTAACATTCTCCTCTGCACCTAAACATTCGCACAGCGATTTGATAAGCGTGGTTTTACCCGCGCCCATTTCGCCATAAAAAAGGAATATCTTATCAGCCCCACTAAAGTCGATCAACTTTTGGGAAGCGTATTTTAGTTCATTAATGCTTTTAACAGGCAAATTCATGGTGCCAAAGTTAAAACATTAATGAAATTTACTTAGGCCCGTAAGTAACTATCGGTATGATCATTTCCTCAAGTGAGATACCCCCATGCTGGAAAGTTTCGTTATAGAAATTAACAAAGTGGTTGTAGTTGTTTGGATAAACAAAATAACTATCCCCCTTCGCAAATACAAAGCTCGAGCTCACATGCAGCTTCGGCAGCATAATATCGTGCGGGTTACGTACGTGGAACACCTCCTTAGGGTTAAAGTTGAGGTTTTTGCCTTGTTTGTAGCGCAGGTTGGTATTGGTGTTGCGGTCGCCTATGATCTTGCTTGGGCTTTTAACGCGGATGGTACCATGGTCTGTAGTAATAACCACCCGTACCTGTTTCTGGGCCAAAAATTTAAGCAGATCGAATAAGGGCGAGTGCTCGAACCAGGATAAAGTTAATGAGCGGTAGGCCGCATCATCACTGGCCAGCTCGCGTATCATTTGCATATCGGTACGGGCGTGCGACAGCATATCCACAAAGTTATACACCACCACGTTCAGCTCATTATTCATCAGGTTGCTCACCGAGTCATTCAGCGCGCGGCCTTCGTCGATGTTTAATATCTTGTGGTAGGAATATTTAATATCCCTCTTTAAAACACGTTTAAGATGATCGCCTAAAAACTTCTCTTCATATAAATTCTTTCCGCCTTCATCCTCATCATTCTGCCACATATCCGGGAAACGTTTTTCCATATCCAAAGGCATCAAACCTGAGAAGATGGCGTTACGCGCATATTGCGTGGCAGTTGGTAAAATACTGTAATAGGTATCTTCTTCCTCCATCCTGAAATATTCAGAGATGATCGGGTTAATGATCTTAAACTGATCGAACCTTAAATTGTCAATCAGGATAAAAAATACCGGGCCCTTACCATCCAGTTTCGGGAAAACCTTCTTTTTAAATAATTGTGTCGAAGTGGTAGGCGCAGCATCAGGGTTCTGTATCCATTTGGTATAGTTCTTTTCAATAAACTTACAGAACTGCACATTGGCCTCCGCTTTTTGCAGGGTCAATATCTCGTGCATGCCTTCATCCTCCAGTTGCTCTAACTCCAGCTCCCAATAGATCAGCTTTTTGTAAACATCAACCCATTCCTGGTAGCTCAGGTTATCATTCAGCGTCATACCCAGCGTTCTGAAATCCTGCTGGTAGGCCATGGTGGTTTTCTCGGTTACCAGGCGTTTATTTTCAGTCAGCTTTTTTATGGTGAGTAGTATCTGCCTTGGGTTTACAGGTTTTATCAGGTAATCATCAATTTTAGACCCGATAGCATCCTCCATCAAATATTCTTCCTCGTTCTTGGTGATCAGCACGATGGGGACTTCGTTATTGATATTTTTAATTTGCGAAAGTGTTTCCAATCCCGTCAATCCCGGCATATTCTCGTCCAGGAACACAAGGTCAAAATAGCTACCTTTGAAGGCATCAACGGCATCATTGCCATTGGTAACCGTGGTTACATTGTAGCCTTTTTCCTTTAAAAAAAGTACGTGTGGTTTTAACAGGTCAATCTCGTCATCAGCCCATAATATTGTCGTTTCCTGCATAATAATTTATCTTACCCCGTTATAACCTCAAAGCAAGGGTTTTGTTACTGATTAATAAAGGTAATTAACAAAAATTAACAATTGTAAGCGGCATTGTTACTATAATTTGACATTTTTGCAGACCACAACACACATTGAATAAAAAGAAAATCATAAACGACCCGGTATATGGGTTTATCAGTATTCCTACCGAACTGATATTCGATTTGATCGAGCACCCGTATTTTCAGCGTCTAAGGTATATTAAGCAGCTGGGGCTTACTCACCTGGTTTACCCTGGTGCCTTGCATACCCGTTTCCATCATGCCCTGGGCGCTATGCACCTGATGGGCCTGGCTATCGAAACCCTGAAGAGCAAAGGTCACCATATCACTCCCGAAGAAGAGGAAGCGGTAACGATTGCCATTCTTTTACACGATATAGGCCACGGACCATTCTCGCACGCTTTGGAGCAAACTATTGTTGATGGTATCCCGCACGAAGATATTTCTATACTGATCATGACCAAGCTGAACATCCAGTTCGGTGGACGATTATCAATGGCGATCGATATATTTAATGGTACTTATCACAAAGTGTTTTTGCACGAACTGGTTTCAGGTCAGCTGGATATGGATAGGATGGATTACCTTAACCGCGACAGCTTTTTTACCGGTGTATCAGAAGGGGTGATCAGTTTCGACCGCATTATCAAAATGCTGAATGTAGTGGATGACCATATTGCGGTTGAAGAAAAGGGCATATACTCCATCGAGAAATTTTTAATAGCCCGCCGGTTAATGTACTGGCAGGTATATCTGCATAAAACCGTAATCGCTGCCGAGCAATTGTTAGCCAAAATCCTCAAACGAGCCCGCGAGCTGTCGCTTAATGGCAAGGTGCTTTTTGCAACCCCGGCGTTAAATCATTTCCTGGTAAATAAAATCAGCAAAGAAGCGTTTATGAATGACGACCATCACATCGAAACGTTTGCCAGGTTGGACGATACCGATATTATTTCGGCTATAAAAGTTTGGGCTGATGACGATGATTTTGTCCTTTCACATTTATGCCGGATGCTGATGCAAAGAAATCTTTACCAGGTAGATATCACCAATAAACCTACCGATAAGCAGCTGGTGAATCGCTTAATTGAAAATGCCCGGAAGAAATACCCGGTAAGTAAAGAGGAAGTAAGCTACTTTGTTTTTACCAGTACGATCAGGAATAACGCCTATAAATCGGGTGATGGCAGTATACGCATTTTGATGAAGGATGGCACCATACAGGATATTACCACCGCCAGCGACAATTCAAACCTGGAAGTATTGGCTAAGACTGTGAAGAAGTATATACTTTGTTATGCAAAAAACTTGTTATGAGTTTTGAGCAGAGAGTATTGAGTAAAGAGCTATAAAATCTATTACTCAGGACTTAAGACTCAGAACTAACGACTTATATATAATTTGCCACTTTAATATTAACACTTAAATTTGCCCGATGCAATTTACTGCTCAGGATATTAGTTTTCTGCTAAACGGAACTGTTGAGGGTAACCCCCAGGCAATAGTTGACCAGTTGGCTAAGATAGAAGAAGCATCAGCGGGCTCGCTTTCTTTTTTGGCTAACCCAAAATATGAGCAGTATTTATATACTACAGGTGCATCCATCGTCATTGTTAACAATGACCTCGTTCTTGCTGAGCCTGTGAAAGCTACACTCATCCGGGTTGAAAATGCCTACAGCGCATTTTCGGTTCTGTTGGAACAATATAATACCATAAAATTAAATAAAACAGGGATAGAGCAGCCAAACTTTGTACATCCATCGGCCCAGGTGGGTGATGATTGTTACATCGGTGCATTTGCTTATATCGGCCCCGGTGTTAAGGTGGGTAAGGGATGTAAGATATATCCGCATACTTATATCGCCGATAACGTAACTATTGGTGATAATGTGACATTGTTTCCGGGAGTAAAGGTATATTTTGATTGTGTGATCGGTAATAATGTGATCGTACATTCGGGTGCGATAATTGGCAGCGACGGCTTTGGTTTCGCACCTAAACCTGACGGCACCTACAGCAAAATAAGCCAGATAGGGAACGTTATTTTAGAGGAAGATGTAGAGGTGGGTGCCAATACTACGATAGACCGGGCCACTATGGGTTCAACCATCATCCGAAAAGGTGTAAAACTGGATAACCTGATACAAGTGGCGCATAATGTGGAGATCGGGGCTAACACGGTAGTAGCGGCTCAAACCGGTATATCCGGCAGTACCAAAATAGGCGAGAACTGTATTATAGGCGGTCAGGTGGGCTTAGTGGGCCATATCAGCATCGCCAAAGGGTCACAAATACAGGCTCAATCCGGCGTAAGCCGCACCATTACAGAAGAAGGAAAAAGATGGGCCGGTGCGCCTGCGGTTTCCTATCTTGGAAACCAGAGGTCGCAGATCATTATTACCCGTTTGCCTGATCTGGAAAAAAGAATAATAGAATTAGAAAAAATAATTGCTGAATTTAAGAAGTAAAAAATCATCTGAATTTCATCTGTTAGTGGGAATTTAGTGGAATTTATTATGAATGTAAAACAAAAAACAATTAAGGCGCCTGTTTCTGTTTCAGGTACCGGCTTACATACCGGCGAAAGAGTGACCATGACTTTTAACCCGGCGCCTGAAAACCACGGGTATAAATTCAGAAGGGTTGATATAGAAGGGTCTCCCGTTATAGATGCTGATGTTGATAATGTAACCGATACTTCGCGCGGTACTACCATATCACAAAACGGCGCAAGTGTAAGCACTATTGAACACGTACTTGCTGCTTTGGTTGGGATGGAAGTTGATAATGTGCTGATAGATATGGATGGGCCCGAAACCCCGATAATGGACGGTAGTTCTGTGCAGTTTGTTGATGCAATTACCAAAATTGGTTTTATCGAACAGGATGCTGACCGTGAATACTATCATATCCCTTACAATATTCATTATTCTGAACCTGATCGTAAGGTAGAAATGGTGGCTATGCCATTGGATGATTACCGCTTTACTTGTATGGTTGATTATAACTCGCAGGTATTGGGCAGCCAGCACGCCAGTATTTCAACCATTTCGGAGTTTTATAAAGAAATAGCATCGTGCCGCACCTTTTGCTTTTTGCACGAACTGGAAATGCTGTTAAAGCACGACCTGATAAAAGGGGGCGATTTGAACAATGCCATCGTTGTAGTGGATAAAGAGGTAGATGAGGAAGAGTTGGCTCACCTGGCAAAAATATTTAACCGTAAAGATATTAAAGTAGCCCCGCAGGGGATATTAAATAATATTGAATTACGCCACCAGAACGAACCAGCCAGGCATAAACTGCTGGATATGATAGGCGATCTGGCATTGGTTGGTGTGCCTTTAAGGGGTCACATAATGGCGGCAAGGCCCGGCCACGCTGCTAATGTTGCTTTTGCCAAAAAGATAAAGGCGCTGATCAAAAAAGAAAGAAGCCGGAAGCATATAAAAGTTTACGACCCTAATGCAAAACCGGTATATGATACGGTGGAGATCATGAAGATATTGCCGCACAGGCAGCCGATGCTGATGATCGACAAAATATTGGAATTGAGCAAAAGCCATGTGGTGGGTTTGAAAAATGTGACCATGAACGAGGATCTTTTTGCAGGGCATTTCCCTGGTCAGCCCTTGTTCCCTGGTGTATTGCAGATCGAAGCAATGGCGCAAACCGGTGGTATCCTGGTATTGAATACCGTGCCTGATCCTGAAAATTATATCACTTTGTTTTTGAAGATAGAGAATGCAAGGTTTAAAGATAAAGTGGTGCCAGGTGATACGCTGATATTCCATTGCAGCCTGTTAGCGCCCATCCGCAGGGGTATTGCCCAGATGAAGGGCGTGGGAATGGTTGGGTCGAGAATAGTAGTTGAAGCTGAGCTGATGGCCCAGATCGTAAGAAAAACAAAAGATTAAAAAGCATGATACAGCCTTTAGCATATATACATCCGCAGGCCAGGATAGCCGACAATGTGACCATTGAGCCTTTTGTCACCATCCATAAGGATGTGGAAATTGGCGAGGGTACCTGGGTAGGTTCAAATGCCACAATAATGGATGGCGCCCGTATCGGGAAAAACTGCCGTATTTTTCCTGGAGCGGTTATATCCGCACCGCCACAGGATCTTAAATATCGCGGCGAACAAAGTACCGTAAGCATAGGTGACAATACCACCATCCGCGAATGTGTTACCCTTAACAGGGGCACAGCGCTTGATAAAAATACCACCACTATCGGCAGTAATTGTTTGCTGATGGCCTACGTACACGTAGCGCACGATTGCGTGATCGGTGATAATGTGATCATCGCCAACTCTGTTCAGTTAGCCGGACACATCAATATTTACGATTATGCTTTTATCGGCGGTACTTCAGCCGTGCACCAATTTGTGGAGATCGGTACACATAGTATGATATCCGGTGGGTCGCTTGTTCGTAAGGACGTTCCGCCGTTTACAAAAGCTGGTCGCGAGCCGCTATCTTATATCGGTATCAATTCTGTAGGCTTGCGCCGCAGAGGTTATTCAGCAACCACCATTAATGAGATACAGGAAATTTACCGCATCATCTTCCTCAAAAAATATAATGTAACCAAAGCCCTTGATATTATTGAGGCTGAATTTGCACCCACTGTTGAACGGGACGAGATCATTAACTTTGTATCCAACTCGCAGCGTGGTATCATGAAGGGATTCGGTATTTAGTTGGCAGTAGGCAGTTCCCAGTTGGCAGCGAAAATGAAAACATTTAATTTGATATATAAAACAACTGCAAACTGCCCACTCAAAACTGCAAACTGAATGAAGATCACCCTCCAAAATATTGGCCGCCGCTTTAACCGCGACTGGATTTTCAGGAATATTGATTACACATTCACCTCTGGCGAAACTTATGCCATACTTGGGCCCAATGGCTCGGGTAAATCTACTTTGCTACAGGTTTTAAACGGTAGTTTGTCACCCTCTATAGGCAGTATCAGTTATGCTCTGGATGATAAGCTGATAGAAGCGGAGGATATTTTTAAGCAGCTCAGCCTCGCGGCGCCGTACCTTGAATTGATCGAGGAGTTTAGTTTAGATGAAATGACCGACTTTCATTTCAAATTTAAACCCTACCTGCAAGGTATGGATAAAGAAAGCCTGATCGCCCTGCTAAATCTGGATGGCAGTAAAAATAAGCTCATCAAATACTTCTCCTCCGGGATGAAGCAAAGACTTAAATTGGCGCTGGCTTTTTGTTCGGATACCCCAATGCTGATGCTGGATGAACCCACATCCAATTTAGATACCCAGGGTGTAGATTGGTATTTAAACCTGGTAGAAAAATTCGCTCTTAACCGTCTAACCATTATCTGCTCCAACCAGGAGCATGAATATAGCTTTTGCAAGCATCGGTTGAATATTTCGGATTATAAGAAATAGCATCTGTAATAAATGCGAGGCTCCCGCAAGCGTCCCGCTTGTGGAAACTATTTAGTTAAGTGATCGTTTGAATGTCACGGTTTCCACAAGCGGGACGCTTGCGGGAGCGGAGCGGAGGTTGAAACTATTTAAGCCAATAATGCAAGAAAATATCCTTATAATTATATCCTAACAATATAAAAACTCGATGAACTCTTAATTTTAAACATATAAGTAAAATATGATATACGCAGGGAGGCAGTTGTTTCAATTTTTGGGATTGATAATAATTTATATAATTATTGCAATTTTGTATCTCTATAAGGCGCTGCGCTCTTACATACTAAGAAAAGAAATCCCGTCATTTAAAAGTCAGTTTGTCTTGTCGGATTCAATAAAATCTTTTAGTACTATAATCGGTATTCTATTTGTATTTATTATAACTTTTATAGATTATCTTCATTTCAAACATTAATTTTGTTTATTAATGTACATATCATGTTAGTCCGGATTTAAACCCGAGTTAGTCCGGATTTATAATCCCGGACTAAGAAATAGCGGATTTGCAATCCGCTGATAGCTCTAACTCGGCGGCATAAACTCCAGCTTCCTGCTAAAATACACATCCCAGCTATGTTGCTGTGCGCGGTTGGTCATATGGGCGGTATCTTCGTCGTAATCCTGGTTCAGCTGTTTGTATTTGGCATCAATACGGTCGAATATTTCCTGCGCGCGTTGCTGGTAATCGGCTCCGAAGCGGGTTTTACCTACCTCGCGCAATAACTCATGTTGTTCTAAATAAGCAATAATATAATGGCCCTGCTCGTGCTTTAATATCTCGGCCAGCATTTCGGGCGAGGTAACCCTGCTCTTATCCATCCATGATCTGTCCCTGTTCATCATCAGTTTGATATCAAAATCTAAGAGGTAATAACCGTTTTTGCGGAAAGCCTGGTAGCGAAAATCAATACTGCAATTGGTATAGGCAATTACCCCGGTATGTGACCGGGGCGCGCCTTCAAAATCATCAATGGTTAGTTGCTGATAGGGTTGCGCAGAAGCCATCTGGATACTTCCCAAACAGATCATCCACACACACAATATCCGCCCTAAGTTAATCTTCATAAAATCAATTAAGTAAAAATTTTACTTTTTGACTTTCTCAGGCTGCAAAAGGTTTAAACTCATTACTTCTTTCATGGTGCGCTCCATGGATGCGGTCGAGCCATCAAGGAATATCACATTGCCCTGCGAGTTCTCAGCAAAATGTTTGATAGATTCCGTCCACATAGTAAACAGGATAACCGAAGTATCCATGTGGCCGCCTTCCATTTCCTTAGCAGCGGCAGTCATACCTTTTGCTACTTCCTCGCGGAATAAAGCTATACCCTGTCCGCGTAATTGAGCAGCCTGGCGCTCAGCTTCAGCAGCTATCTTGATGGCATTACCTTCAGCTTCGGCAGCCTTTGTTTTGGTGATCAATAGCGCCTGGCCTTCGTTTTCAGCGGCGGCTTTCAGGTTATTTGATGCCACTACCTGGCTCATCGATTTCATGATCACATCATCAAAAGTAATATCGTTCAGTTGCAGGTCCATTAAATGGTATCCCCATGTTTCCAATACCTGGTCGAGCTGCTCCTTTACATGGTCCACAATATCGCGGCGTAATATCAGTACATCAGCCTGGCGTTTGGTAGCCACGTAGGCCCTGATGGACCCCTCTATGGTACGCACCAAAGCTTGCATCAGGTTACGCTCGTCGATAAATTTAAAGGCCACATTTTTGATGGCTTCTTCCGATTGATCGAGCACGGAATAGAGCAGCATCGCCTTAAAATAAACATTGGCCTGGTCAATAGTAACCGCCTGGAACTCCAGTTCAACGGAGCGGTTTTGGATGGATATGCGCGAATACACTTGTTCAATCAGCGGTATTTTAAAATTCAGACCCGGCGCTAATATGCGGCGGTATTTTCCGAAAACCGTAACAACGGCAATAGTGCCCTGTTTTACAGTCACAAATGAGGTAAATAGTATAACTAATCCTATAAAGACAAGGATCAATACGGGTATTCCAATTTCCATAATTCAATGTTTGTAGGTAATAAATATAGGTTTTATTTTTTTGGTTCGCTATTTGTTTTAAATATATAAAATCGACCACATCATGAACTTAAAGCGCACTTTCGGAGCTATACTTACCGTATTAGGTATTATTGGCCTGATCTACACCGGCATCGGGATTATACAACATGGTGGCAACTATACTACACTGATAGTTGTAGGAATAATAGCTATATTGTTTTTCTTTTCAGGGATCGGCCTGGTAAAGACAACTACCGATACTGACCAGACTAAATAAACTTCTGGAATATCGAACACCGAATATCGATTTAATACTTCAACATTCTTTATTCCTTGTTCGATATTCAATATTTAATTGCTTGGTGTCAGCAACCCATCGTCATCAATATCCAATCCCGATATAGGGAAATCTTTTTCGGTGAGCAGTTTGATCCTTTTTACAACACGATTTAGCGTATCCCTTACCAAGCCATTTTCATGCGTTTGCCTGAAGGAGATAATATTTCCATTCAAAAATTCGCCTTTTTTGTTGAGGTTGACTTTAAGTAAAGGAGCCATGCCGCAAACACCAGCCACGCTTACACTTCTGTAAGTGCAAAAATTACCCAGGCTGTAAGCGATCAAACGCCCTTTGTATTGTTCCATTGCCCGGCTCACATGCGGACCGTTGCCTAAAACAATATCCGCACCGGCATCAATCGCCGAATGTGCAAATACATGTACATCTCCCCGTTTGCCATTCAGATATGATTCCATTTTAAAGGGGATATGCTCATATAATGGTCCTTCGGCCCCGCCATGAAAGGATACGATCAAAATATCGCATTCTTTTTTTAGTTCGCGGATAATGCGCCGGGAATTTCTCAGATCAAGCAGGGGCACGGTATGAGCATTGGGAGCAAATGCGCAGAACCCGTACTTTACGCCATTACGCACGAATATGGTAGTAGGACAACTTTCCAGCCCGGCATAATGAATACCATAGCTGTCCAATGTTTTGGTAGTGCTGATGCTTCCCGCGGTATCAAAATCAGTAATATGATTATTGGCTATGCTTAGCAGGTTAAAGCCCGCATCTTTTAAAACTTGCCCATAATGGGTTGGCATACGGAATAAATAAGCGGTTTCGAGCTTCTTTTTATAGGACGCTGGCGTTCCCGAATCAAGGAGGGTGCCTTCCAGGTTGCCAAATACGATGTCGGCTTTATCCAGGTACTTTAAAACCGGTTTAAAACTGTCTTTTGCGCTATCAGGAGGTAATTTGCTATTATCCGGGTAAGAGGAGCCAAGCATGATATCGCCTACCGCGGCAATACATAGGGTATCGCGGGTACTATCATGGGCAACAATTACTGCTTTGGGGGGATTGGATTTTTTATGATGAACAGGATGATAATTTGCTACAGGCTGAGGTTGCTGGCATGAAGCCAGGCACAGGGTCAATCCAACAACAAGCAACCAATGTATTTTCATGACAAAAAAAAATCCTTTCGGTTTAGAAAGGATAGAATAATATATTAAAAAGTCTCCCCTACCGGGGGAGATTTAGAGGGGGCTAATGGGCGTCATCCGGCGAATCTTCTATCTGCTTTTTGAAAGCATCAAGCAATCGACCGCCTTTATAAAAGTGCTTACCGTAATAGTCGTCATCCAGGCTGTTGATAGCCACACCTCTTAACGAGGCATGTGCAAACCTGTTGTTGCCTAAATATATGCCTACGTGGCTTATACTGCGGCTGTGTATTTTAAAAAAAACCAGGTCGCCTTCTTGTAACTCTTCCCTGCGAACCGGGCTTACCATACTAAAAATATCGCGTGAGTTACGTTTGATGGTAAGATTGAATACTTTACTGTACAATTCTTTTGTAAATGCCGAGCAATCGATGCCTTTTCTTGAATCGCCGCCAAAATGGTATGGTGTGCCGATCCAGTCATATACAAATTGAAAAAGTTTTACGTTAGAGGTGGTCGATAAAGCGACACCCATTATTTGAGAGAAGTAGTCTTTTACTAAACCGTCCTGTTCATCGGTGGTTTTTTCAGGCTGGCTCGGTGCATTTTTTGTCTGAGCCTGCGCTACAAATATACTGAGGATAAGGACAATGGCTAATACAATTTTCTTCATTTAATCTTTTTTCTTTGTTGAGTTAGGGACAACAGAGTGTTATTAAACAAGACATTTTGTCTTTCGTTGGCTGCAAAACTATTCTATTTTTTTAGAATTACAAATTAATGACAGCTTTTTTTAAAATATCGTAATCCCTTATACGAAGAGAAAATTAAAATGGTTACACAATTAAAAAAATTAACTAATTGTTTTGTAATACAATAGCCTTATTGTGACCATTTGACTCGCTCCAAAATAAATCTTCACAACAAATTTGTTGCAGTTTCGATATTTTCAAGGATATAATTAGATTTGCGCTTTCTCCATAACAGAAATTGATCGTTTAACAAATGAGTTCAATCGAAATAAATAAAGACACCTACCTGATGTGGTATGAGTCGATGCTACTGATGCGCAAGTTCGAAGAAAAAGCAGGACAGTTATATGGCCAGCAAAAGATCCGCGGATTTTGCCATTTATATATAGGGCAGGAAGCAGTGCTTGCCGGTGCAATGTCGGTACTTAAACCCGAAGATAGTTTGATCACCGCTTATCGTGATCATGCCCATGCGATCGCCAAAGGCGTTTCGTCCAATTCCATTATGGCCGAACTGTATGGCAAGGCTACCGGTTGCTCAAAAGGCAAAGGTGGTTCCATGCACATGTTCTCGAAAGAGAAACATTTTTATGGTGGCCACGGTATTGTGGGCGGCCAGATCCCGTTAGGGGCAGGTATCGCATTTGCTGAAAAGTATAAAGGCACCGAGTTTGTAAACGTAGCCTACATGGGCGACGGAGCCGTACGCCAGGGAGCCCTGAACGAAACGTTCAATATGGCTGCCCTTTGGAAACTGCCGGTAATATTTGTTTGCGAAAACAATGGTTATGCTATGGGTACCTCGGTTGAACGTACTACCATACAAACCGATATCTATAAACTGGGCTTACCTTATGGTATCCCCTCATCAGCAGTTGATGGTATGGATCCGGTAGCAGTGCATAATGCCATGGACGAAGCTGTTGCACGTGCGCGTGCAGGTGAAGGGCCGACTTTCCTTGAAATGCGTACTTATCGTTATAAAGGGCACTCGATGTCTGATCCGCAGAAATACCGCACCAAAGAAGAACTGGAAAGCTACAAGGCGAAAGACCCTATCGATGCCGTTAAGCATACCATATTAACAGAGAAATATGCTGACGAAGCATGGTTTGAGCAGATAGAAGAAAAAGTGAAGGCCGAAGTAGATGAATCTGTAAAATTTGCAGAAGAGTCGCCATGGCCTGAGGCATCCGAACTGTACACTGATGTGTATGTAGAAAAGGATTACCCTTTTATCATGAGCTAATTTATAATAACAAAGATTTAAACAAACTATTCATCAATAGTATATGGCCGAAGTAGTTAAAATGCCTAAAATGAGCGATACCATGACCGAAGGGGTATTGGCGAAATGGCATAAAAAAGTGGGTGACAAGGTAAAATCGGGCGATGTATTGGCCGAGATCGAGACTGACAAAGCCACGATGGATTTTGAATCGTACCAGGACGGCACCTTATTATATATTGGTGTAGAAGAAGGTAAATCGGTACCTGTTGACGCAGTTATAGGGGTGATAGGTAAAGAAGGCGAGGATTATAAAGCAGCATTATCAGCTGATAGCCCTGCACCTGCCGCCGAAGAAAAGAAAGAAGCTGCCCCTGCACCTGTTGAAGATAAAAAGCCTGCTGCTACTGCAGCTCCGAAAGTTGATACTTCTAAAATACCTGCTACCGTAATACGCATGCCTGCCCTGAGTGATACCATGACGGAAGGCGTGATCAATAAATGGAATTTTAAAGTTGGTGATAAAGTAAAATCTGATGACTCATTAGCTGATGTGGAAACCGATAAGGCTACTATGGAAGTTGTGGGTTACGAAACAGGTACACTTTTATACATCGGCCCTAAAGAGGGAGAAGCCGCACCTGTGAATGGTATCATCGCTATTGTAGGTAAGGAAGGTACTGATATTACACCTTTGTTGCAAGACGGAGGGGGCGAGGCGCAAGGAGGAACTGCTCCGGCAGCTGAAGCAGAAGCACCTAAAGAAGCGGCTGCTGAGCCCGCCAAGGAAGAAGCACATGCTGCAACATCTTCTGATGACAGCCGTGTTAAGGCATCACCTTTAGCACGTAAAATAGCTAAAGATAAAGGCATCAACCTGAATGATGTAAAAGGCTCTGCCGAAGGCGGGCGCATCATAAAAAAGGATGTTGAAGAATATACACCTGCGGCTAAAGCTGCTGCTCCGGCACCAGCCGTTGCTGCAACTACTGCTTCCGCTCCTGCAGCTAAAGAAGCTCCTGCTGCTAAACCAATCCCGCAATACATCGGGCAGGAAAAATATACCGACAAGCCGGTTAGCCAGATGCGCAAAACCATCACACGCCGCTTGACTGAAAGCTTTGTTATCCCGCATTTTTATATTACCCTATCGATAGATATGGACCAGGCTGTTGCTGCCCGTGCTAAAATGAACGAGTATGCACCTGTTAAAATATCCTTTAACGACCTGGTGCTGAAAGCCTGTGCGGTTGCCCTTAAACAACATCCTGCCGTAAATTCATCATGGCTGGGCGAAAGCATCCGTACCAATGAGCACGTGAACATCGGCGTTGCTGTAGCGGTCGAAGAAGGTTTGTTGGTTCCGGTGGTACGTTTTGCTGATGGTAAATCATTAAGCCAGATATCTGCCGAAGTGAAGGACTATGCACAAAAAGCCAAAGCCAAAAAGTTGCAGCCATCTGATTGGGAAGGTTCAACTTTTACCATATCTAACTTAGGCATGTTTGGTGTGGATGAGTTTACTGCCATTATCAATCCGCCTGATTCATGTATCTTAGCAGTTAGCGGTATCCAGCAGGTACCGGTTGTGAAGAACGGCGCTGTAGTACCAGGCAATGTAATGAAAGTAACCCTTACCTGCGATCACCGCGTGGTTGACGGCGCAACAGGTGCCGCATTCCTGCAAACACTGAAATCGTTGTTGGAAGAGCCGGTACGTTTACTGGTGTAGGTTTGTAGAACCAAGAATCAAGAGCCAAGAATCAAGATAAGAAAAGAGCGATAGGGTTAACCTGTCGCTCTTTTTTGTCTGAACCATGATTTACCCGATTCAAGGATTTTCATGATTATTTTAGATCATAAATCAAGGTAATCTATAAATCAGGTAAATCATGGTTCAGACTACTCCACCAGCACCCCGATATAATAATTAAAGGTATCTACCTCAATATTATCTTTTGTTGCACCTTCGATACTTACGGGTGTAAACTTGGTTGTAGGGCTGATAAACTGGTATTCCCCGCCCTTTAATTTTACCCTAACAGCCATATTAAAGCCTTTAGCATCGGCTATCCATCGGCTATAAAGCTTTCCATCACGGGTTATAAATTCCAGTATCGGGATATTTCTATAATGCAGGTATTGGTCAAACAAGGGCGACAGATTAATACCTGCTTCTTTGTTGATATAATTTACAATATCATCATAGGTAACTGTCTGGTGATAAAAGGTTTTGTTGAGGCCACGCAGGATATTGCGCCATTTTCCGTCATCATTAATGATCGTACGTATCATATTGAGCATGTTACCGCCCTTGTAATACATATCGCCAGAACCTTCTTTGTTGACATTATATGGGCCGACGATCGGGCGGTCATTTGCGATCCTGGTGCGTGTGCCATGCACATATTCCTGCCCAGCCTGTTTGCCCCAGCGGCTTTCGATAAACAACGATTCGGAATAATTGGTAAAGCTTTCATGAATCCACATATCACCCAGGTCCTTTGAGGTGATGTTATTACCGAACCACTCGTGCCCGCTTTCGTGCACTACGATGAAGTCCCATTTCAACCCCCAGCCCGTGCCTGAAAGATCGTTACCTAAGTAGCCGTTATGAAAATGGTTGCCATAAGCGGTTCCGCTCTGGTGCTCCATGCCGAGGTGGTGCGTTTCTATTAGCTTATAGCCATCCTCATAAAAAGGATAAGGGCCAAACCAGTGTTCAAAAGCGCTGAGCATGGGTTTTGTGTTTTCGCCCCATTGCTTTTTGGCTTTGTCCAGGTTATAGCTTAGCGGCCAGAAATCCAGTGTCAATTTTCCCTTTTCACCATCGTAAGTATCACTATAATGGGCATAGTCGCCAATATTGGCTTCAATATCATAATTGTTGATGGGATTAGCCACAAACCAGTCGAACCGTGTATACCCATCTTTTAGTTTAGTCACTTTACGCAAGCGTCCATTGGATACATCTTTCAATCCTGTTGGTACGCTGATACTGATGAGGGCGCTATCCACCTCGTCGGCTTGCTGATCTTTATTGGGCCACCAAACACTGGCACCCATTCCCTGGCAAGCTGTGGACACCCACGAATGACCTAATGAATCAACATTATATTCTACCCCGCCATCCCAGGGAGCGCGTTTAGCTATGGTTGGGTTGCCGGAATAGTAAACGGTGAATTCATCCTTGCTGTCTTTAACAATAGTTTTCGGGAAAGTTATAAATACGGCATTGAACTCGCGGGTATAAGTCAGTTCTTTTCCTTTATAAATTATCTTTTCAACTTTAAGGTTTGAAAAAAGATCGAACTGCAATTTGGTAAAATCCTGTGTAGCCGTAAACTTAAACAGCACGTTGCCGCTGATGAACTTATTTGGGATATCAAACTTCACATCCAAATGGTAGTAATTGATGTCGTAACAGGTACGCAATGGCGATAAATAACCACGAAGCGAATCAGCGCGCGTGAAGGTTTCTTTGTCGGTGCCGAGTTGGGCAAATGAATAATTGCTCAGAAGAGCTGCCAATAAAAAGGTTAAAAAGAGATTTTTTTTCATTTTTGTTTTATTACTGAACACGATGTCATTTCGAACGATAGAGAGGAATCTTAAACGACATGCATAGTCCGCATTTCAATTTTATAAGATTTCTCCTCGTTCCTCGTTCGAAATGACATTTTTTTAAAGCCCCTCTCCACCCGGAGAGGGGTTGGGGTGAGGCTTCACCCACCTTTCCCAATACCCGAAAGCTTGATATAGTAATTGAAAGTATCGGCTTCCAGATTATCCTTATCGGCTCCGGGCAGGTCAAGCGGTTGCAGGGTGGTTGTAGGGGTGATGAATTTGTATTCCCCACCCTTTATCTTTACCCGTACCGGCATAGCAAAGCCTTTGGCATCGGCTATCCATTTGCAATAAGGTTTTCCATCCTGCCAGGTAACTTGCAGGGTTGGCAGGCCTTTATAACGCAGATATTGATCAAATACCGGTGATAAATTCATGCCAGCCTGTGCGTTGATATAATTGATGATATCATCATAAGTAACCGTTTGATGATAAAAGGTTTTATTTAAACCACGCAGGATATTGCGCCATTTATCATCATCATTAATAATAGTACGAACCATATTGAGTAAAACAGCACCCTTCGGGTACATATCCTCGGCACCTTCTTTGTTTACGCCATAAACACCTACGACAGTGCTTTTATTTTGAATCCCCTGGCGAAGCCCTTTCACATACTCCTGCCCGGCCTGTTTACCAAACTGGCTCTCAACAAATAAAGATTCAGAGTAGCAGGTAAAGCTTTCGTGTATCCACATATCGGCCAGGTCCTTCGCTGTAATGCTATTGCCGAACCATTCGTGCCCGCTCTCGTGTATAATGATATAGTCCCATTTTGCCCCCCAGCCCGTACCTGACATATCAAAGCCCAGGTAACCGTTCAGGAAATGATTGCCATAAGCCACCGCGCTTTGATGCTCCATACCCAAATAAGGGGTTTCTACCAGTTTATAGCTATCCTCATAAAACGGGTACGGCCCAAACCAGTGCTCGTGCGAAGCCAGCATAGGTTTTACATTGGCCCCAAACTGGGCCTTTGCCTTTTCCAGATCCTGCGGCAGCACCCAGAAATCGAGATCAAGCTTACCTTTCTCGCCATCATAGGTATCCTTAAATTCGGTATAATCGCCAATGTTAGCGGCAACGTCATAATTGTTAATAGGGTTGGCTACAAACCAATCAAATTTGGTATAGCCATTGCCCAGGTCGGTTACCTTACGTAAACGACCATTGGATACATCTTTGAGTCCAGTAGGCACGCTGATGCTGATCATCATACTATCCACTTCATCGGATAAGTGATCCTTATTTGGCCACCAGGCACTTGCCCCAAGGCCTTCACAGCTGGTAGCCACCCAGGGCTTGCCTAATGTATCTTTGGCATAACTGATGCCGCCATCCCAGGGTGCGTTTTTTGCAACGGTAGGATGGCCGGAATAATAAACGGTAAATTCCTCTTTGCTGCCTTTACTGATTTTTTTAGGGAAGGTCACAAACACTGCATTGCCGTCACGTTTATAAATCAGGCCTTTACCTTTATAAATTACTTTATCAACAGTAAGATTAGCAAACAGGTCGAACTGTAGTTTAGTAAAATCCTGTGTTGCGGTAAACTTGAACAGGTTGCTGCCACTGATCAATTTATTATCAATATCAAACCTCACATCCAGGTGATAATAATTAATGTCGTAGCAGGCGCGTAAAGGCGAAAGAGTGCCCCGCAAAGTATCGGCATGGGTAAATTTGGTTTTCTCTTCTAAAAGTTGCGCCTGAGTATAGCTACAGAACAGGCCCAACGCCGCCACAAGAGCGATCAATTTCTTCATATTATGGTTTTTAATTCGAACGGCCAAATTAATAAATATAGCGGTGGGTTTCAAACCCGCCGCTATACCGAGTTATCGGTGTAATCTTTCCAAAATCAGTGTAATCAAAATATAATTATTGTTCTAATACAGTAACCTTTACGTTTGAAGCCGCCTTGGTGTCATGATAGATCCTGATGGTTGCTTTTTGAAAATCAGCATCCGTAGCATGATAAATATCTATGAATTTTTGCGGGTTACGGTCGGCTAAAGGAAACCATGAGTTTTGTACCTGTATCATAATGCGGTGCCCTTTTTTGAAAGTATGGGCCACATCGGGCAGGTTGTATTTAACTTCGGTTACCTTACCTGGCACAAAGGCCTCAGGTTTCTCAAACGAGTTGCGATACCGTCCCCTGAATATTTCGCCGCGAACCAGCATTTCGTAGCCGGCCATCGTCACGTTTTTGGTATTTGGTTTTGGATTAGGGTAATTATCAGGAAAAACATCGATCAGTTTCACCACGTAATCGGCATCAGTGCCCGTAGTTGACGAAAACAGGTCGGCCAGTACCGGGCCTGTTAAAGTAATATCTTCTTTTAAAGTATCGGTCTGGTAAACCTTAACATCGGGGCGGCGACCTGCAAAACGCTGATCATCCAGCATATATTCCCTGGTCCGGCGCTCCTGTATGCCATCCTGGTAAGGTACCGGCGAGTTGGGGTCGCTCACATATTCATCATAACTAACGGCGGTTTTTGGACTCTCAAATGATAGCTTGCCATTAGCCTGCAGATACATTGTTTTTTCCGTTGTGTTTTTTGGAGGCCAGGTGTTAAACTTGTGCCACTCGTTTGAGCCGGTAACAAATATGGCAGCCTCCGGCAGATCCATAGCGCCTTCGTCTTTCAAATAATAATTAAAGAACGGCAGCTCCATATTTTCCCTGAACCATTCGCCGGTTTTTTGTCCGAAGTTTTGATCACCGAAGAATTGACCTTCGCCTTCCCATCCTCCGTGGTACCAGGGCCCCATCACCAGCATATTTTTATGTGTTTGTGGGTTTTGCTCTTCGAGGGCTTTGTAAACATGCAACGCGCCAAAGCAATCTTCAGCATCAAACATGCCGCCTACCACCATTGTGGCAGGTGTAATGTTTTTTAAATGCGGGCGGATATTCATCCCCTGCCAAAACGAATCATAATTAGGATGCGCCATCATATTATCCCAAAATTTCACCGAATCACCAAAATATCGTTTCTTATAATTTGGCAGAGGACCCATATCAAGATAAAATTTATAGTTGTCCTTTTCGTGAAATTTGATGCCATTTTTAAACTGCGAACGCATCAGTGGTGCAGGGCGCGGTACGCCAAAGCTGGTAATGAATGCGAAGGCGTCCATTAAAAAAAGAGCGCCATTATGGTGGAAATCGTCACCGATGAACCATTCGGTTACCGGGGCCTGCGGCGAGACAGCTTTAAGCGCCGGGTGCGCATACGGCAACGAAGCGGTGGAGTAAAAACCGGGATAGGAGATACCCTCGATACCCACGCGCCCGTTATTATTGGGCAGGTTCTTTATCAGCCAATCGATCGTGTCATAAGTATCCGAGCTTTCGTCAACATCATTATTGGTTTTTTTGTTATCGATGATCGGGCGCACATCTATAAAATTGCCCTCACTCATCCAGCGGCCGCGCACATCCTGGTAAACAAAAATAAAGCCCGATTTTGTAAACAGCATATTCTGCCCAAGCATTTTTTTATACTCATTTTCGCCATAAGGGGCCACAGAATAAGGCGTGCGCGTCATCAGTATGGGATATTTTTTAGACTGATCTTTAGGCAGATAAATGGAAGTGAACAAACGCTTACCATCACGCATGGTGATGTACTTTTCCATCTTGGTATAATTCTGACGGATGTAAAGCGAGTCTTGGGCATAAAGGTTGCCGCAAAGTAGCGCCAGCCCGATCAGGAGGAGAATTTTTTTCATAATCAGTTAATTAAAGAGTTCTAATGTAGTAAGTAATTCATTAATAAAGTCATTGATGATAATACTGTTACAAATGGCATAGTTTTGAATACCGAGTAGGGAATGATGAATATCGAATATCGTTTAGTGTAACCTATGAATTTCTTACAGCGTCTAAAAAACAAAATGCTCTAAAATGAAAATGAATTTTACACGTGCACTCGTATTATTTTTTGTTGCATACATTATTGTAACCATCCTGGCTGTCGCCACAACAGTAACTTATGGAATGGTCTTCAAAATGCCAGAGGCATCGCCCGGCCAAAGTGCTTTACAGGCGCCTGTATTTGTGGCAACGGTGCCCTATCATGTATTAATTATGCTGATCGTATGGCCCGTTTTTGCCTGGATATATTTCAAAAAACCCGAACAGAAAAATCCACTGCTGCAATCGGAAGAAACCTGGTACCTTGCCTTTCTATGGCTTATATCAGCTATGGTTGTCGATTTCGTTGGTTTTGTATTGATCAAAAGCCCTTACTCGCTAACACCGCACGAATTTTATGTTATCTACCAACCCTGGATCAGCCTGATCTACATTGCTATATTTTTAAGCCCCCTGATCCGCCTGTGGTTTTCGAGATCGCTGGCTAAGTGAAGTAGAACGCAAATCTTTCTGATAACATTATAATTCGCAAGTCAACTAATCACTAATTAACCAATCTCTAATCTCTAAATTTCCTACCTTTGCCGTCAATAAATTATAAGCTATGCAATATGATGTTATCGTTATCGGTTCGGGTCCAGGTGGGTATGTAGCGGCTATTCGCTGCGCGCAACTGGGGTTAAAAACCGCCTGTATTGAAAAATATGCCACTTATGGAGGTACTTGCTTAAACGTAGGCTGTATCCCTTCCAAAGCTTTACTGGATTCGTCCGAACATTATTATAATGCTTCCCATGCTTTCAAAACGCATGGTATCAACCTGGATAATTTGTCGATTGATATGGAGCAGATGATGAAGCGTAAAGTGGATGTGGTGGCAAAAAACACCAGCGGTATCAGCTTCCTTTTCAAGAAAAATAAGATAGACGGTTACCAGGGCATCGGCTCATTCAAGGATAAAAATACCATCATCATAAAAAAAGCTGACGGTACAGAGCAGGAGATCACCGGCAAAAACATTATCATAGCTACAGGCTCAAAACCATCAAGCCTGCCATTTATCAAGATCGATAAAAAACGCATCATTACCTCGACCGAGGCTTTAACCTTAACCGAAGTACCGAAGCATTTGATATTGATCGGCGGCGGCGTGATCGGTTTGGAACTGGGTTCGGTGTACTCGCGGTTGGGCGCTAAAGTATCCGTGATCGAATTTATGGATTCCATCATCCCGACTATGGACAGGGGATTAGGCAAGGAGCTGCAAAAAGTACTGACCAAACAAGGCATGGAATTTTACACCGGCCATAAAGTAACCGGGGCGACTGTAAAAGGCAAAGAAGTGACCGTAACATTTGATGCTCCAAATGGAGACAAAAAGGAATTGAAAGGCGATTATTGCCTGGTTGCTGTAGGCCGTATAGCTTATACCGATAATTTAGGTTTAGATAAGATCGGCATTACTGTTGAAGAACGTGGACGGAAAATTACCGTTAATGAGCATTTGGAAACCAGCGTTAAAGGTGTTTACGCCATCGGCGATGTGATCCGTGGCGCGATGCTGGCCCATAAGGCAGAAGACGAAGGTACTTTGGTAGCCGAAAGCATTGTCGGCCAGAAACCACATATTGATTATAACCTGATACCTGGCGTAGTATATACCTGGCCCGAAGTTGCTGCAGTTGGGCAAACTGAGGAGCAATTGAAAGAAAAAGGCGCTAAATATAAAGCAGGTTCGTTCCCTTTCCGCGCAAGCGGACGCGCGGTAGCTAGCGGAGATATGGACGGCTTTGTAAAAGTTTTAGCTGACGCGACAACTGATGAAATATTAGGCGTACACATGATCGGCCCACGTGCTGCGGATATGATAGCCGAAGCCGTGGTAGCGATGGAATATCGTGCATCAGCCGAGGATATTTCAAGAATGAGCCATGCACACCCAACCTATACTGAAGCATTCCGCGAGGCTTGTTTGGCCGCTACGGATAACCGGCCGATACATATTTGATTTCGGAATTCGGATTTACGATTTCGAGATTATTGAATGTGGGTGTGGGATTTTGAAATTGACAGCTTTAAGTGGCAGTTAGACCATTTCGATATGAATGACAATTCAGTAGTATCCCAATCTGATAAAGCACAATTATTTAAATCGCTTCATGAGCGGCCCGGTTGTTTTGTGATCCCCAATCCATGGGATGCGGGGACAGCCAAAATATTGGCTGCTATGGGATTTGAGGCGCTGGCTACAACCAGTGCCGGACTGGCCTTTTCATTAGCCAAAAGCGATAGCTCAGGTTCGGTGACATTGCAGGAAGTACTTGATAATGCAAAAGAAATTATTGCAGCTACACATTTGCCGGTGAGCGCTGACCTCGAAAGCGGCTACAGCGTTTCTGCAGAAGGGATCGCGAAAACGATCGCTTTAGCGGCTGAGGCAGGATTGGTAGCAGGCTCTATAGAAGATGCAACGGGAATAGCCAACGCCCCGATTTATGAACTGGCGGAAGCTACAGAACGGATAAGGGTTGCTGTTGAAGCTGCCCGGAAACTATCCTTCCCATTTTTAATTACCGGCAGGGCCGAAAACTTTCTTTATGGCCGGACTGATCTCAAAGATACAATCAAGCGCCTCCAGCATTTCCAGGAAGCAGGGGCCGATGTGCTGTTCGCTCCCGGCCTCAGGCATAAACAGGATATTGAATCGGTATTGAAAGAAATCGATCGTCCGCTTAATGTGATCATGGGGCTCGCTGGTACCGACCTGACCGTAGATGACCTATTCGCTATGGGCGTTAAACGTATAAGTTTGGGCTCGTCATTATCCCGCGCTGCTTTTAGGGCATTTATCAGCGCGGCGAAGGAGATTAAAACTAAAGGTACTTTCCAGTTTGCCAATAGCGCTATTCCTTATAAGGATTTGAACGGGATGTTTTAGGGGATTAACAAAACTTACGAAGTCTTTAAGACTTCGTAAGTTTCAATACAGCCGCAATTTCAAATTAAATTCCGAAATTCACCTTCCGCAATCCGTATTAAAACCCCCATGCTTCAAAACCGTGTAACCCCTTATGGTCAGCTTATTAAAACTCCGGCTCGCGGCGCATGGATGGGTAACCGCGGAATAATACATGATGAAGACCAGCATATATTGGGTTCCTTTAAATTAAAGGCCTGGCTTACTTGCCTGCTCGAATTCAGGGGACGAAGAAGAACGGTAATGGCTCCCCGGCGGTACACCGAACTGTTTTTTTACGACGAGGCCACCGCTTATGCCGCAGGCCACCGTCCTTGTTTTGAGTGCCGGCGAGCGGATTTTAACAAATTCAAATCCTTTTGGTTAAAAGGAAACACGGAATATGCTTTTGCTGACGATGTTTCCATACAGCAGATCGACGCTGTACTACATAAAGAAAGAATTGATAAAAACGGATCAAAAGTAAAGTATGAAGATCGGTTAGCTACACTCCCGGATGGCACTTTTATCGAACTGAACGATAAGCCTTATTTACTATACAGCGGTTCAGTTTTTCAATGGTCGCCGTTTGGTTATGCCGAAAGGGAAGGACTTCCAGATACGAAAATGGTAACCGTGCTTACACCAAAGTCAATTGTGAATGCTTTTAGGGCAGGACTAACACCGCAGATAGAGCTGATTTGAATCCCAGGCACCCAATCCAAAAATAAATTCCGAAATTCGACCTCCGAAATCCGAAATTAAAACCGCATGCTGCAGATACTCGAAAACTTTTCGCTGAAAAACTTTAATACGTTTGGCATTGATGCTTCGGCGCGGTATTTCGTTGAGATCAACCACGAAGATGAGTTGGTTGAGCTATTTATGGACCCGCAGTGGCTGCAAATGCCAAGGCTTATCCTCGGCGGCGGCAGCAATATGTTGTTTGTGAAGGACTTTGACGGATTGGTGATCCGGATAAACATCCGGGGTATCGAGCACCGCATTAACCACCAGGAGGTTTTTATTGAAGCGGGCGCCGGCGAGGTTTGGAATGACCTGGTTAACTTTTGCGTTGCCCGTGATTATGCCGGTATAGAAAACCTGAGCCTGATCCCCGGTTCAGTTGGCGCATCACCCATACAAAATATCGGCGCTTACGGGGTGGAGCTGAAGGATGTGTTTCGCAGCTGCCGCGCTTTTGAAATAGCCACCGGTGAATTTAAAACCTTTAGCAAGGAGGATTGCCAATTTGGCTATCGCGACAGCATATTCAAAAATGAACTGAAAGAGAAGCTTATCATCGTATCGGTAAAATTCCAATTGTCTCTTATTCCAAACATTAATCTAAAATATGGGGCGATAGAGCAGGAGCTGGCTAACCGCAATATCAGCAGCCCTACCATTAAAGAGGTATCACAAGTAGTTTCCCATATCCGGGTATCCAAACTGCCCGACCCATCTACCATTGGTAACGCGGGCAGTTTTTTTAAAAACCCGGTTATTGCTGATGAGCAATTTCACGAAGTACAATCAAAATTTCCGGAAGTGGTGCATTATCCCGCAGGGGATGGCCTGGTAAAACTGGCTGCCGGATGGCTTATTGAACAGTGTGGATGGAAGGGGAAAGTAGTTGGCCACACCGGAACATGGAAGAACCAGGCACTGGTTTTGGTGAACCACGGAGGCGCAACGGGCGAAGAAGTGTACAGTCTTTCGTCGCAAATCATAGACAGTGTGTACACTAAATTTGGCATTGTGTTGGATAGAGAGGTCAATATTATTAGTTAAATTTATTTCATTAAAGGCAGGTTTCGGCCCTCAAATACTCCTTGTATTTTCCATAAAATCTTCCCGGTTTATTTCCATAAAAGCTGACAATAATATGATAAACAGTTGTTTTTAAGGTTTTTATGAACCTTTTCCTATCCACGATCTACCCTCTGCTTTTTTGATTTTCTGATCGTCCTTTTTAGTGTTCAGCTTTGGTGTTTTTAGAAAGCGGTATCATGTTTGTCTACTACAACATACAAACATTAACAATATGACAGCAATCGAGTTTAACACCATGGTACTACGTCAGGCGACTTCACTGAGGTCTTACGCACTTCACTTCACCCGCGACGCCGATGATGCTAACGACCTTGTTCAGGATACAATGTTGAAAGCCATAACTTATTATAATAAGTTTAAAGAAGGAACCAATTTAAAAGGATGGTTATACACTATCATGAAAAATACATTCATCAACAATTACCGTCGTTTTGTTAAGATGAGCACATTCGTAACCAAGTCGGAAGAGATATCTTCAGCCAACCTGGTTTTCAGCTCAACTAAAAATAGCGGCGAATCAAAATTTGTAATGGATGATATCAAAAAAGCTTTAGACAGGCTGCCGGATGATTATTACGTGCCATTCACCATGTATTTTGAAGGCCATAAATATCATGAGATAGCCGACCATTTAATTATCCCTATCGGGACCGTTAAAACACGCATCCACGTAGCACGCAAGCTTTTAAAGAAAAATTTGAAAGCCTATGATAATGGTATCAAAAAGCCGGTTTACGCCGAGGATTAAAACAATTAAACACCATATATCCGAGAGGAACCCGTTACGACTGGTTCCTCTTTTTTTGTGGGCCTCACCCCGGCCCTCTCCGGGAGAGAGGGAGTTAAATAAATTAATGCTATATTTCAAAGCTGTTTCCCTGGTAAACAAGCATAGCAGAATGAGCGACTTACCTCTTTATACCAAATCACAACTGGCATTACGCAATGGGCAGGATAAGCCCGAAATATGGATAGCTTACAAAGGATTGATCTATGATGTGAGCCGGAGCCGCCTATGGCGCAATGGTAAGCACTATGAGCATTGGGCAGGACAGGACCTTACGCATGAGTTACCCGATGCACCGCATGATGAATGGGTATTTGAGCACTTTGACGTGATAGGGAAATTAAGATAGAGCCTTCGCCATTTTTTCCAGCGCCTCAATAAATTTGGGCGAATCATTCAAACTTTCTACCAGTTGCACATGCTCGCCTCCCAGTGCTTTAAACTCGTCGCCGTATTCAACAGTTACTTCGTAAACCGTTTCCAGGCAGTCGGCTACAAAAGCCGGGCAAAATACTAGCAGGCGTTTTTTCCCTTCTTTAGCCAGTTTGGCTACAATCTCACTGGTGTAGGGTTGCACCCAGGGATCGCTGCCCAGGCGTGATTGAAAGCAAATGGTGTATTTTTCTTTCGGGATATTTAACTTTTCGGCAATCAGTTTGGCGGTATGATGCGATTGCGCCGAGTAACAGAATTTATTGGCATCAATAATGGTAGCGCAACAATCATTTACTTTAAGGCAATGGTTATGGGTATGATCCGATTTTATAAGCTGCCTTTGTGGCAGACCGTGAAAACTGAAAAGGATGTGGTCGAAACTTTCGGGATCATACTTCCTGGCGTTATCGGCAAAGGTTTCGATCATCAGCTCATTATCATGGAATGAATTGATAAAAGACACATTGGGTTTTGTGGGCCAATCGATCAGTAGTTCCATCACTTTATCATAAACAGAACCCGTACTGGCCGAAGCATACTGCGGGAAAAGCGGGATCACTTTGATGTCATCAACCAAAGCCTCTTTTAGCCTGATCAGTGCCGAAGCGATGGAAGGGCTTTGATAACGCATGGCCAGTTCGACCGTATAATCGTCACCCAAACGCTGTTGTAATAATTGCTGTTGTAAAAGGCTGTAATGCAATAAAGGTGAGCCGGTTTTTTCGTCCCATATTTTTTGATACAGTTTAGCCGATTTCGGTCCGCGGGTTGGTGCGATAATACCTTTAACCAATAGCGTACGCGACAATGGATTAATGTCGATCACCCGCGGGTCCATCAAAAACTCCCTGAGATATTTTCGCACATCCGCAGTTGAAGGACTATCAGGTGTGCCTAAATTGACTAATAAAACTCCCTTTTTACCCATAATAATTTTGTGGTGGCAAAAGTAAAATAATTTTGGCCCCTAACCCCCTAACAGGGGAATTATTACGAATTGATGAAAAAATAGAAACTTGTCATTTCGAACGGCAGAGAGAAATCTTATACAACTTGCATGACCCGCTTTTCGCTTCTTTAAGATTTCTCCTCGTTCCTCGTCGAAATGACAGGATGGGTATTTGGGCCTAGTATTTCTCCAACTCAGCCTTAACCTCTTCCATTAACCACATGGGGGTGGATGTGGCCCCGGCTATGCCCACTTTATCGCCGGGAGTAAACATGGAGCTATTGAGCTCATCAGAAGATGATATAAAATAAGTGTTGGGATTATGTTTGCGGCAAACCTCGAACAACACTTTTCCGTTGGATGATTTACGGCCCGATACAAATACGATCTTATCAAACTTTGTCACAAATGCGGGCAGGTCCTTATCCCGGTTGGATACCTGGCGGCAAATGGTATCATTCGCCCTTACATCATATCCCCTTGATATCAATTCGTTTTTGATATTGTAGAATTTTTCGGTGCTTTTGGTGGTCTGGCTGTATAAGGTGATCTTTTCAGGCAGTTCAACATTGTCCAGTTCGGCAATATCCTGGAAAACCAGCGCCTCATTATTAGTTTGCCCGGCAAGCCCAATCACCTCGGCATGACCATGCTTGCCGAATATCAATATTTTTTCGTCGCTGTCGTGCGAGGTCTTTATCCGGTTTTGCAGCTTTAAAACTACCGGGCAAGAGGCATCTATCAGCATAATATTATTCTCTAAAGCTAAACGATAAGTTTCCGGGGCCTCGCCATGCGCGCGGATCAGTACCTTTTCATTGTGCAGGTCTTTCAGGTCGTCATGCTCAATGATGCGCAGGCCTTTGGCTTTCAGCCTTTCCACTTCCTCATCATTATGCACAATATCGCCCAGGCAATACAGGTAGCCATCTTCGGCCAGTATCTCTTCGGCCATGTCAATGGCATATACCACGCCAAAGCAAAAGCCCGAATCTGCGTCAATACTCACCTGTAAGTTATACTTGCTCATTGCGTTGCAAATTTACGGCAAAAAAAATGGTTTGAACCAAGGTTTTTAACACCCGGTCTCAGTGTTTTACATTTACCTGTTCTTTCAGCGCTTTTTTATGATGATCGTTGATTAAAACCTTTACCTTTTCATAATCAAAATCATGGTTGGTACCGCAGTTTAAAAAATGAATATACACTGATGGCTTCAGGCTCTCAAAATACTCGATGAAGGCCGAATAATAGATGACCTGGCAATCGCCTTTTATTTTTTTTACGATATAATCGATACCACGCTCTATATTTATTTCTTCTGTATGATTGGATACCAATTCCCCCTGCGGGAAAATGGTAACCAGGTTCTTAGGATCACCAAGCAGGGTTGCGGCATACTGTAAAGACGTAATCACTTCTTTTGATTTCCTATTGATCGAGAACCCGCCCAAACGATTAAAGAACATCCTTTTTTTGATATGATCTTCTTGCATCATAATATGAAAATCGCGGTGCAGGTAAGTATGCGTTAATTGCCCGGCCCAGAATCCATCCCACCAGCTAAAATGATTGCATAATAACAGGATGGAATGCCCCGACATGATGTCCACCCCGTCGTGTTTAAAAACATGGAATGCCTTGCGCAGCTTGTATGCCAGGTATGGTGCAAACAATTTGGTAATAAATGTACTGCGGCGTTGTGGTATCATCCAGACAAATCTAATAAATAATGAACTAAGGCCCCTCTCCATTGGAGAGGGGTTGGGGTGCTAAATACTCGTCCAATGTGGCAATAACCAGCCAATGGCCTAAAGGCACCTCATGCACCTCGGCATTATCCAGTTGATTAATAAAGGGCATCGCAGCTGATTTTGGGAATAATTTATCATCCCTGCCAAATATCAATATACACTTAATTTGATGCTGATTTATCATCCCTGCTACTTTGTTCGCGTCCGGCTTTAGCATCCTGATGATGTTGAGGGTATAATAAACATCCAATCTTTTCTTTCCGGTATCTACTTCATTATAAGCGATGTTATAAAGACTTTCATCAATAAAGCGTACTTTCCTCAAATTTTTAAGCAGCGACGGGGCAAGCCATTTGCTTTTGGTAGCCAACCCAAAAAGGTATTTACCGACAGGCTTATGCACCAGGAAATGAAAGCCTTTGTAAACAGATAATCCATCGGGTGCCATCAAAATGATGTCTTCTATCATCTCAGGATATTCCTCAACGAGTATCAACGCCAGGTTTGCGCCGATGGAATAGCCCATCACCGAAACCTTTTGTTTGCCATGAATTTTAAACCATTCGTCCAGGTAAGCGCGAACCATAACTTTAGGCATACCGGCTAATATCTGCTGTTCGGTCCAACCATCCAGGTCACTTTCGCCATGGAAAAAATGGTCGAAGCCATAAACATGATACTCGGGTAAGACAGAGTTTTTTAATACATGGAACTGTTTCCCGGTCATGCCATAGCCATGAAAAGCCAGCAGCGGTTTTTTACCGCTGCCATATTCATGAAAATGCACCTTGCCTAAACCCGGAATTTGTAAAAAACCCATAGTTGGCAATATTAAGAATTTATTAAATAAACCATAATAGTTTCCGTAGCTCCCGTATGATTTCTTACATAATCTGTTGTTTTTTGGCTGATGGAATGATGCCTTTTTTCATCCTCAACCAAGAAAGAAAAGATTTTCTTCAATTCACCCTCATTGCTGATACTGAACCCGGTTTGTAAAGCGATCAGGTCTTTCGCCTCTTTAAATTTATCGTAATTGGGACCGAAGATGACTGGCAACCCAAAAGCCGCTGCCTCCAGCGTATTATGTATGCCTGCACCAAAGCCACCACCGATGTAGGCGATATCAGCATATTGATAAAGAGACGATAACATGCCGATATTGTCGATAATAAGTGTTTGGTGAGTGGTGTTTGGTGAGTTGCCAGCAGTGAGTTGTGAATATTTGATGGTATTTGCGGGTAGTAAGCTGATTAAGTTAGCTATCTTTTCTTCACTGATTTCATGCGGGGCAAATATGAATTTCCAGTGAGGGTGATCTTTTACCAATTGCGCTACCAACTGCTCGTCTTCGGGCCAGGTGCTGCCTGCTATGAATAGCTTACGCCCGTTTTTAAATTCATTGATGCCGGGTACTGATTTAGGTTCCTTTGCATTTGCCCACACCCTGTCGAAACGGGTATCGCCGCTAACGGTTACCTGGGTGATACCTAATTGCTGCAAAAGAATTTTGGAATCCTCATCCTGTACAAAAAAGTGGGATACAAAAGTCAGCATCCGGCGGTGCAGGCCGCCATACCATTTAAAAAACACCTGGCCGCGGCGGAAAATACTTGAAATCATATACAATGGAATGTTGCGCCGGTGCAGTTCATTAAAAAAATGGTACCAGTACTCGTATTTGGTAAAAACGGCTATGGATGGATTTATAGTGTCAATAAAATGGCTGGCATTGGCGGCAGTATCCAGTGGCAGGTAATAAACAGCATCGGCATAAGGTGTATTTTTCCTGATCTCGTAACCAGATGGTGAAAAAAACGTTATAACGATTTTAACGTTGGGATGATCTGATCTGAAACGAATTAATACAGGCAAACCCTGCTCATATTCACCCAGTGAGGCAAAATGAAACCAAGCACTTTTCTGGAAATTTTGGTAATTGACTTTTTTTCGCCCATTGATCCAAAATTTTGCTTTTTTATTAAAAAAAGAAGCAATAAATATCAGAATGAAATAAAATCTAACTACTAAGTTATAAATCAGCAACATTGAATTTGAAATTCTTACCTTCGTCGGGGATAAAAGTAATAACAATAAAAAGATAAATACGTATGAAACCATCATGGTTGCCCCTAAAAAAATAAAGAGCCATGATAGCTTCATATCCATTAAAAAACAAATTATACTATGAAAATTGCTGTAGTTGGTACAGGATATGTGGGTTTGGTTACCGGTACTTGTTTGTCCGAAACCGGGAACCAGGTTACTTGTGTTGACATTAATGAAAAAAAGGTTGAAATGATGAAGGAGGGTAAGCTTCCTATTTATGAGCCCGGGCTCGAGCTTTTGTTTCACCGTAATATTAACCAGGGCAGGTTGCATTTTACCACTAACCTGGCCGAAGCTATAACTGATGCAAAAATCATTTTTATGGCGTTGCCAACTCCCCCTGGAGGAGATGGTTCGGCTGATCTGAGCTTTGTATTGGGCGCCGCAAAGGATATTGCCAAAATAATTACAGAATATAAGGTTATTGTTACCAAATCAACAGTTCCGGTTGGCACTGCTGATAAGGTTAGGGCAGTATTGGAGGAGCATACTGATGTTGAATTTGCCGTGGTATCAAACCCAGAGTTCCTGCGAGAAGGTGTAGCGGTAGATGATTTTATGAAACCAGACCGCGTGGTAATAGGGACACTTGACGAACGGGCTCGTAAATTAATGGCCGAAATATATTCGCCTTATGTACGCCAGGGTAACCCTATTGTTTATATGGACGAACGTTCGTCCGAGTTAACAAAATATGCCGCCAATTCATTCCTGGCCACAAAAATATCCTTTATGAATGAGATCGCTAACCTTTGCGAACTGGTGGGTGCTGATGTGGATATGGTGAGGCGCGGCATTGGGGCCGATGACCGTATTGGCAAACGATTTTTATTTTCGGGCATAGGTTATGGGGGCAGTTGCTTTCCGAAGGATGTGCAGGCGCTGGCTAAATCGGCTCAGGAAAATAAATATGACTTTAAAATCCTGAACGCAGTGATGGGCGTAAATGAAATTCAGAAAAAAGTGCTGGTTGAGAAAGTGAAGAAATATTTTAAAGGAGATATTAAAGGTAAAAAGTTTGCCTTGTGGGGCCTTGCTTTCAAACCTGAAACAGATGATATACGCGAAGCGCCATCATTGTATGTAATTGATGAATTGCTAAAAGAAGGTGCTACCGTAAGCGTTTTTGATCCCGAAGCGATGAACAATGTAAAAACTTTGTTAGGAGATAAGATCAATTATGCTGCCGACCAGTATGATGCGTTAAAAGATGCCGATGCATTATTGATCGTTACAGAGTGGTCGGTTTTCAGGACGCCGGATTTTGATCTGCTTGAAAAATTCCTGAAAAATAAGGTTATTTTTGACGGTCGTAATTTGTATGATCTGGAAAAGATGATCGATTGCGGTTTTTACTATAATAGTATTGGAAGAAAAGTAATTGCATAATGGCTAACCGCAAACGTGTATTGATAACCGGGGCCGCCGGATTTTTAGGTTCGCACCTTTGCGACCGCTTTATTAAAGAGGATTACCATGTTATTGCAATGGATAACCTGATCACAGGTGATCTGCGTAATATTGAGCACCTGTTTAAACTGGAGAACTTTGAATTTTACCATCACGATGTTTCAAAGTTTGTGTATGTTCCCGGTGAACTGCATTACATATTGCACTTTGCATCGCCCGCAAGCCCTATAGATTATTTAAAGATACCCATACAGACTTTAAAAGTAGGCTCGTTAGGTACGCATAACCTGTTAGGTTTGGCACGTTCAAAAAAAGCCCGGATGCTGATCGCCTCTACATCCGAAGTTTACGGCGATCCAAATGTAAATCCGCAACCCGAAGAATATTGGGGTAATGTAAACCCAATCGGGCCGAGGGGTGTTTATGATGAAGCCAAGCGTTTCCAGGAAGCCATTACAATGGCCTATCATACTTTTCATGGCCTCGAAACGCGCATCGTAAGGATATTCAATACTTACGGGCCGCGTATGCGACTGAATGACGGGCGTGTTTTACCTGCCTTTATAGGCCAGGCTTTAAGAGGCGAATCATTGACCATGTTTGGCGATGGCTCGCAAACCCGTTCGTTTTGCTATGTGGACGACCTGGTAGAAGGTATTTACCGATTACTTTTCAGCGATTATGCGTTGCCGGTTAATATCGGCAACCCCGATGAAATTACCATACGCCAGTTTGGCGAAGAAATTATTAAGCTTACAGGGACAGATCAAAAGCTGGTGAGTTTGCCGCTTCCGGTTGACGATCCGAAACAGCGACGGCCAGATATTACTAAAGCAAAAAGTATATTAGGGTGGGAGCCTAAAATTTCAAGAAGCGAGGGTTTAAAGATCACTTATGAGTATTTTAAATCGCTTCCCGAAAAAGAAATTCTGCATAAAGATTTTACTTACTACAATAAACAATAATGTCAAAAATATTAGTTACGGGTGGTTTAGGGTACATAGGTTCGCACACAGTGGTTGAGTTGATCAATGCGGGCTACGAGCCGGTTATTGTGGACGACCTTTCAAACTCAAGCCCTAAAATATTAGATCAGATAACAAAGATCACGGGCCATAAGCCGGTATTTTACCAGATAGACCTGAGTGACGATAATGAAGTAAAAAACCTGGCTACGGCCGAGCCTGATATTACGGGGATCATTCATTTCGCAGCTTTTAAAGCCGTGGGAGAGTCCGTAGAGCTACCCTTAAAGTACTATCGCAATAATATATATTCATTAATTAACTTATTGAATGCGTATTACGGCAAGCCATTAAATTTCGTTTTTTCATCAAGTTGCACCGTTTATGGCCAGCCTGATGTATTGCCGGTTACTGAAAAGGCCCCAACAAAAAAGGCGGAATCACCTTATGGAAACACCAAACAGATAGCCGAGGAAATACTGACCGATCTGGTAGCATCTGGCAGCAGCTATAAAGTAGTGGCATTAAGATATTTTAACCCGGTTGGTGCGCACTCTTCAGCGCTGATCGGTGAATTGCCAATTGGCGTACCTCAAAACCTGGTGCCTTTTATCACACAAACGGCTATTGGCAAACGCGAAAAGATCACTGTTTTTGGTGATGATTATGATACCCCTGATGGCAGTTGTATCAGGGATTATATCCATGTAGTTGACCTGGGAAAAGCACATGTTGCCGCGTTGAAACTGATGGAAAAAAACAATTTCGCCGGTTATGATGTCTTTAACATCGGCACAGGGGTGGGTAATTCCGTGCTTGAAATAATTGCCGCTTTTGAACGGGAAACGGGCGTTAAGCTGAATTATCAAATAGGCCCGCGCCGCAGTGGCGATATCGTAAAGGTTTGGGGCGATGTTTCCAAATCAGCCGATCAATTACAATGGAAAGCAGAACGGGGTATAGGTACCATGATGGTATCAGCCTGGGAATGGGAAAAATACATATCAAATAATCCTCTATAAATAAATATCTGCACGGTATGCGAAAAATAATCATTACAGGTGGCGCAGGTTTTATTGGTTCGCACGTTGTTCGCCGGTTTGTAAAGAACTACCCCGATTACACCATTATCAATTTGGATAAATTGACTTATGCTGGTAACCTGGCTAATTTGAGGGATATTGAGCATTTACCAAATTATCGCTTTGTAAAAGGAGATATAGTTGATACCGATTTTATCAATCAGCTTTTTGAAGAAGAACAACCTGACGCCATCATACACCTGGCCGCCGAATCGCATGTGGACCGGTCAATTACAAATCCCATTGAGTTTGTGATGACCAACGTGGTGGGCACAGTAAGCCTGTTAAATGCCGCGAAAAATAATTGGAAAGGGCGCTATGATGAAACCCGGTTTTATCATGTCTCGACCGATGAAGTATATGGCAGCCTGGGCGAAACAGGTATGTTTACAGAAGAAACGGCTTATGACCCACATTCACCATATTCAGCTTCAAAAGCTGGCTCTGATCACTTTGTGAGGGCTTATCATGATACTTATGGGTTAAACGCAGTTATCTCTAATTGCTCAAACAATTATGGATCATATCATTTTCCCGAGAAACTGATACCGCTTGCCATTAACAATATTAAACAAAGCAAACCCGTTCCTGTATATGGAAAGGGTGAAAATATCCGCGACTGGTTGTGGGTAGAAGATCATGCCCGTGCTATTGACGTTATATTTCATCAAGCAAAAGCAGGTAAAACCTATAATATAGGCGGCCATAACGAATGGAAAAATATCGATTTGATCCTTTATTTATGCCGTATCTTAGATAAAAAATTAGGCAGGGAAGTGGGGGAATCAGAGAAACTGATCACTTATGTAACCGACAGGGCGGGCCACGATCTTCGTTACGCGATAGATGCCACCAAAATAAAAGATGAATTGGGATGGACCCCCAGCATTACTTTTGAAGAGGGGCTTGAGAAGACCGTTGACTGGTATCTTGCCAATGAAGAGTGGCTGAATAATGTCACCTCCGGTAACTACCAGCAATATTATAATGAACAATATACTAATCGTTAAAGATGTTTGATTTCTTTAAAAAGAAAGAGGTTAAGAAAGATATTACCTTAGATTACAGTTCTATACAGGTGGACATGCATTCGCATGTGCTGCCGGGAATTGATGACGGCGCGAAAAATCCGGAAGAGTCGATCGTGCTGATCAAAAAAATGATGCGGCTGGGGATCAAAAAGATAATCGCTACACCCCATATAATGGCCGATTATTATAAGAATAATGAAGAGACGATAGGGAACGCGCTGAACATACTTAAAGCTGAATTAAAAAGACAGCAAATTGATATAGAGGTGGAAGCCGCGGCTGAGCATTATTTTGACGAAACTTTAGAAGGCCGTATAAATAATCATACGTTGATGACCATGGGCGACAATTATGTGCTGTTTGAACTTTCATTTATAAGCCGCCCCAAGAATATTTTTGAGATCATTAAAAAGATGAAGGATTTAGGGTATAAGCCTATTCTTGCACACCCAGAAAGATACTCCTATATGGATATTGCACAATTGAAAGCGATACGCGAGAGTGGGTGTGATTTGCAACTAAATACCATATCATTAACAGGCTATTACGGCAAGGATGCCAAAAAAACAGCAGAAAATTTGGTGGATAACCAACTGATAGATTTCATGTCAAGCGATATGCACCACCCAAGGCATGCGGAAGCATTTGAGAATTCCTTAAGGATGCCTTACGTAGAGAAATTGCTGAAGGATTACCCGTTGAAGAATATAATGCTTAGGTGATTTCGAAATTCGGATTTTCGATTTCGGATTTATTTTGTTCATTCTCTAATTTCGAAATTGAAAATTCGACATCCGAAATTATTCATACCTCAACGCTTCCACCGGATCAAGCTTTGAGGCTTTTTTTGCGGGATAAAATCCCGAGATCAGCCCGATCAAAGTACATAAGACTATAGCGCAGAACAGCCAAACCCAGGGTACAATAAATGAACTGCCAAAAACCCCGATGGCTATTAAGTTCCCGATGGCCATCCCCAATATAATTCCCAAAATTCCACCCATCAGGCATATCACAATGGCCTCAATTAAAAACTGCTTTCGGATCACAGCAGGTGTGGCCCCAATGGCTTTACGTATGCCTATTTCGCGGGTACGTTCGGTAACGGAAACCAGCATAATATTCATCAAACCAATGGCAGCGCCTATTAAGGTAATTATCCCGATCACGGCTCCCCCCGCTGTCATACCCGCCAATTGACCGGATAATTCATTTTGAATAGAATCACTTCTGGATATCTCAAAATTATTGGCATTAGCAATATTCAGGTCGCGCACATTCCTGAAAAGTGATGTAGCCTCGCCGATAGATGCATCGAGTGCGGCTGGGCTGTTCACTTTGATGGTTACGGTGAACGTGGGGTTTTTCGTTGTATCCATCTGCTTGGCCTTCAGTACCGGGATGATACAAAATTTATCACTGCTAAAACCGGAGCTCGATCCTTTCGAGACAAATACCCCAATGATCTTAAGTCGGTTGTTGCCTATAAATACAAATTTATTGATCGGGTCTTCATTTTTATAAAGTCGCTTCCTTATCTCATCACCAATAATTACAACGCTGGCGCCATGTTCGATTTCCGTTGTAGAGAAATTACGCCCGTAACCTAATTTGCGGCCACCGGTTATTAAGTAATTTTCGTCAGACCCGGTTACAGAGATATTAGGATTGGTTTTTAAACTATTGTATTTGGCAACTGCCGTTCCGGTAACATCATGATTAATGGCCATTACAACAGGCAGTTTAAATAGCTCTTTAAACCGTGATGCCTGCGGATAAGTGATGGCCGGATAAACCTTTCTGTGCCCGGCGTCACCAAAATTAAGCCCTTCGCCGCGGTTTTGCAGGGTAAATGAATTAGCGCCCAGGTCAGAAAAAGCATCGTTAATGTTGTTTTTAATTCCCTCAATTGATGTTAAAATACCTACCAGCGCCATAATACCGATGGCAATGATCAATGCGGTAAGCGAAGTGCGCAACCTGTTGCCAGCAATGGACTGTAAAGCTATCGAGATATTTTCTTTAAGACTAGTTTTTACCGGCATCTGGAAATTTAAAAATCTGTTGTATGACTAATGTATGTCCCGGTTTGTTACAGGCGCCATTGATTTAAATACGCTTTTCCTGCGCAGGGTCATCATAGAGAGCCCCTGCGAGGACGTGAACACTACCTCAGTTTATTTGGGGATCACATTTACCGCTATCCTGCTGGCACTACCGCCATTTTATAATTCAGCCCGGCAGTTGTGCCGCAGGTTGCATCAATGGTGCCACCGGTAATACTGCCTGCCATATCCGATGCCAGGAATACCATGGTATTGGCTATATCGGCCATTGGAGGAAGTCTCTTGAGCATGGTGTCTTCCTCCATCTTGCGGAGAATGGGCGCTACCACTTCCGGGTTTTGAGTAAGGGCATCTATAAAAAACTTCGAATCCGGAGAGCCGCCCGACCTTACATTTACCACACGCACACCATAAGGCCCTAACTCTGTAGCCAGGAGGCGCGAAAAATTTTCAATAGCTGCGCAGGCTACGCCAAAGCCGCCTGTTAATGGATAAGCTACTCCTGCAGGCGTTGCCGTAAGCGTTAAAATAACGCCCGACTGCTGTTTCATCATTACCCTGCCCGCAACTGTTGCAGTTAAAAAATTGGTTTGCACGCCGATATTTACCGGGCGCACAAAATCGGCCATAGCCATATTCACAAGGGAGATACTTTGCACATCCTGCAGGTGAATGGCGTTGAAGGAGATATCCACGCTGCCCGCCCGTTGTGCCACCCCGGTGATATGGTCATTAATGGCGTGTTCGTCCATAGCATCGACTATGGCAACTTCGGCGCTGCCGCCAGAAGCAATAATTTCATCGGCTACAATTTGTAAGGGGCTAAGGTTACGCCCTGTTAAAAATACCCTGGCACCGGCTGCGGCCAGCGCTTTGGCAACTGCGCCGCCTAACGAGCCACCGGCGCCATATACAATCGCATTTTTGTGCTGAAGTAACATGCTGTTAAAATTTAGTTTTTGAAGAATTGTGCTTTAAATTATGTTAGTCCGGATTTGCAATCCCGGACTAAATAAACTACCGGGGATTTGCAATCCCCGTACTCATACCCGATCTACCTATATTTAAATCCTCAATTATTATCACTTCAAGCAGGGCATTATATTCACCAGCATATTGCACGGCCGAACTCATAACATAATCTTCGGCCCGAAATACTATCCCGGCCTCAACAGGATTTTGATGTATATAATTTATTTTTTGATCTATGAATTTCGAACTTGTCAGTTCTATCGAATGCAAGCCATCCTGCCAGAATTTATAATCTTTGATCTTCGGGTTATACTTACCGGCATAAGCGAAATGATTTAACAACCAATCCCTCCTGCTTTCAGCAATCTCACTGATCGTTTTTACAATTAGCTTGGAGGTATATTTCTTAAAATCCCTCATTACATCCGAAAGGCTGCTTTGTTCATTTTCAACAGCGACAACCAAATGCAAATGGCTTGGCATGAGGCACCAGGCATAAATTTGCAGGTAGCTTGTTTTGCTGGCAGAACTTTAATGAATCTGTAACGATCCCGCAAAGTTCTTTTCTTGTAAAAACATCTATCCAGTCAACAACTGTCAGGGTTAAAAAATATTTTTCGTTGGTGGTTATAGTGTATTTGAATCCCATACATAAATATGGGGCATTTATACGCGGATTGCAAATCCGCTGCTTTTTTAGTCCGGAATTATAAATCCGGACTATCGTGCTTATAAATCCGGACTAACGGGTTTCATTGTAATGAATCATTAATGGATGCTATTATATAGTCAATTTGTTCCTGCTTAAATCCGGTGAATACCAATAAATATTTCTCTCCTTTATTTGTATAGATATCTACTTGGGTAATCCACCTTGGTTTTGGACTGCCGTATTGAAACCCTTTTATATTCTTTAAATTAAAATAGTAAAATGCCTTTTCTTCACCAGATCTGGCACACAAATCTTTTAGCTTTAGAAAGGTATACTGTATTATCGTATTTTCTTTAGAGAGGTTAAAAAAAGAAATATTAGTCGGCGTTTTATTATAGGTTAACAAGAGCAGATCGAAATTTGAGGTGACCTTATTGCCTCTAATATAATTTCCTATAATGTTATTATTAGAATGTTTTATTGAACTTAAGATTTGAATAAAATCCATGTTGATGGAATCTTTAAAAACCTTAAGTTTTGAGCTATCCGCGAAATAGAAGGCTCTATAAACTTCCCTTAGTTTAAATGTCTTAAAAGTATCAGTTTTGGGAATATTAAATTTAATTCCAGCTAATGAAGAATATAAAGAAGCAACTGCAATTCCATGTCTTATATCTCGTTTTACCGGCTTGATTTTTAAATACGCAGAATTGATTGAGGTGTAATCTCCCAATATCTTTTGGCCAATTATGAAGTTATTTAGTTTTATTCCAAAAAACAAAGCTAAAACAGCAATTAAACTAAGAATAATGATTTTCCTGCTCATAAAAAAACGGGTTTTAGCATGCTAATTCGAATTCTATAATATAGGTTATCTACAAGGGATTTGCAATCTAATAATTCAACCAATTATTTGAAGATATCAAAAAATACCCCAAAACAAAAAAGCATCCGCCAACTGGCGGATGCTTTTCAAAAATCTTATATAAATCTACCTTATACCGAAAACGAAGTGCCGCAGCCACAAGTGCTTGCAGCGTTGGGGTTATTAAAGGTAAACCCGCGTGCATTTAATCCATCCTGGAAATCGATCAGCATACCGGCCAGGTACAGACCGTGCGCTTTGTGCATATAAACTTTGATGCCATTGATATAATGCTCCTGGTCGCCGTCTTTTTTCTGGTCGAAACCTAAAATATAGGTCATGCCTGAGCAACCACCGCCTTCAACACCAACACGCAGACCGAAATCCTCGCCCAACTCTTGCTGATCTTTTAATTTATTCAATTCTTTTACGGCGCCTTCGGTAAAACTTACCGGAGCCATTGCATTGTCAACAGCAGTACTCATCTTATTTTAAATTAACTATACAAATATAAGGTAAATTGCAGAGTTTTGTTTCCGAACAATTATTTATGACCCCGGCCTAACATTAATCAAATGCAGATACCAAATCTTTTACTGGATATTGTAAAACTCACTATTGCCGGCGTCGGCGTCATTTATGTAGCTTTTTATCTGTTGAAACCGTACCTCGACCGGTCGGAACAGGTACAGCTAATGGAACTGAAAAAGACCATCAGCAATCAAACCCTGCCCCTGCGTTTCCAGGCTTATGAACGCATCGTGCTGTTTGTGGAAAGAGTTAATCCCGCTAACCTGCTGATCAGACTAAGTGGCTCGGCAGGGTCGGCTGCTGAACTGCACAGTATGGTGGTGGCCGAAATACGGAACGAGTTTCAGCATAATATCACCCAGCAAATTTATGTGAGCAGCAGGGCATGGACGTTGGTTAAGCGGGTGAAGGATGATACACTAAGCGTGATCAACAACGCGATCAAAGCATTGCCCGAGAATGCAACCGCACTTGAACTGAGCAAAACCGTGCTGGCCCATTTGAGCCACCTACAGGATAATCCTTATGATATCGCCCTTAATATTATCAGGGAAGATATGGAAGCTTTTTTTTAATATCGAACATCGAATTTTCGATTTCGAAATTAGGCTAATAGTTTCTACAGATGACGAATTAAAAAATCCGAAATTGAACATTCGAAATCCGAAATTAACCAAACATGTCCGGCAAAAAATTTAAAACCACCTCTGGTATAGAGATCAAGGAAGTTTATTGCCAGCCATCGGCGATGAATGAACTGCCGGGGGAATTTCCGTTTACCCGCGGCATACAGAAGGATATGTACCGGGGCAAACCCTGGACGATGCGCCAGTACGCCGGTTTTTCAACCGCCGAAGAATCAAACAAACGCTATCATTACCTGCTTGGACAGGGCACCATGGGCCTGTCGGTGGCTTTTGACCTGCCTACACAGATCGGCTATGATTCGGACAGTGAATTTGCCGAGGGCGAAGTGGGCAAGGTTGGTGTTGCCATTGATTCGTTAAAGGATATCGAAATATTGTTCGACGGCATCGAGCTGAAAAACATCACCACCTCCATGACCATCAATGCTACCGCGCCTATCCTGCTGGCCATGTATATCGCGTTAGCAAAAAAACAAGGGGCTGATCTTGCACAACTATCCGGCACAGTACAGAACGATATATTAAAGGAGTATGCCGCCCGTGGCACTTATATCTATCCGCCGGGGCCCTCCATGCGGCTCATTACGGATGTGTTTGAATTTTGCAGTAAAGAAGTGCCTAAGTGGAACACTATTTCTATCTCCGGCTATCATATCCGCGAAGCGGGATCAACAGCTGTTCAGGAGTTGGCTTTTACCCTGGCCAATGGCAAAGCCTATTTGCAGGCTGCCTTGGCCAAAGGGTTGGATATAAATGTATTTGCCAAAAGATTGTCCTTCTTTTTTAATTGCCACAATAACTTCTTCGAGGAAATAGCCAAATTCAGGGCGGCACGGAGAATGTGGGCGCATATCACCAAAGGATTGGGAGCTACGGATGCCGGTGCGCAAAAGCTGCGTTTCCATACCCAAACCGGTGGCTCAACCTTAACGGCGCAGCAACCGATGAACAACATTGTACGGGTAAGCACACAGGCACTGGCAGCTGTGCTTGGCGGTACGCAATCCCTGCATACCAACGGTTATGACGAGGCATTGTCGTTACCCACGGAAGCAGCAGCTAAAATCGCTTTACGTACCCAGCAGATCATCGCGTTTGAAAGCGGGGTGACCGATACGGTTGATCCATTAGCGGGCTCGTACTTTATTGAGGCGCTTACGGATGAACTGGAAAAAGCCGCGCAATTGTATATCGACAAAATAGACGCTATGGGCGGCGCGGTAAAAGCCATTGAGCAGGATTATATTCAGCAGGAGATCGCCAAGTCGGCTTACGAATACCAGAATGATATTGAAAGCGGCGAAAAGGTGATAGTAGGGGTAAACCGCTTTACCCAAACAGAAGCGCCAGCCGAAAATGTGTTCAGGGTGGATGACTCCATCCGGAAGATGCAGATCGATAAATTGGTCAAACTAAAAATTGAGAGAAATAACCCGGCTGTTAATGATGCGCTGGCGCAACTCTCAGCAGCGGCTAAAGGGCAGCAAAACTTGGTGCCTTTTATATTGACCGCAGTAGAAAGCTATGCTACTTTAGGAGAAATTGCGGACGCACTGCGCGCCGTATTTGGCGAATACTGATAATTTGTGGCATTGATCTCCCTGCCTGATGATGAGAAAGCCCTTGTTGTAACGACTTAAAATTTCATATTAATAAATTATTACTTCTATTAATAAAAAATTAACTTTTATTATATCTTTTGGGGCTCAACAATTGCGAGATCGATAACGTAAAAAGAATGTCAAATAGAATAATAAGTGATTAAAAAGCGTGGTGGAAATATAAAAATGGGTTTTTTAGAGCATTGCGCCCACTATTGAGATTTGGTGCATAATATAATATTTTATTTATTAAACCGGCAACAATATCCTTTAATATATTATGAAATTATTCAATAAAAATTTGAAATTTAATTTTTTAATTAGGTTTTTTTTCGAATATTCGATGTTCCGTAGCGGCCTCATAGGAAGTATAGCTGCAGGCTTGTAAATCAAGATTTTAATAAAAACTATATGGATAAAACTTGTACTAACGTTTGGAATAGCTGCCTTCAAATCATTAAAGATAACATACCAGCACAAAGCTTTAAGACTTGGTTCGAACCGATCAAAGCTTTGAGAATGGAAGGAAGCGTCCTTACAATACAAGTTCCGAGTTTGTTCTTCTACGAATGGCTGGAAGAACATTATGTAGGCCTCCTGCGTAAAACAATCAAAAAACAACTTGGGGAAGAAGGACGTTTAGAGTATAACATTGTTGTGGAGCAGTCCTCATCGAGTAAACCATATACTACTAATATGCCTTCTAACGGAAACGGTGCCGAATCTAAAAATCAGTCGATGCCTGTCCCTATCTCTATTAACAAGGATATTAAAAATCCTTTTGTAATACCGGGTTTGAAGAAACTGAATGTAGATCCACAGCTTAACCAGAATTACACTTTCGAAAATTTCGTGGAGGGTGACTGCAACCGCTTGGCCCGTTCGGCAGGGTATGCCGTGGCAGCTAAACCAGGTGGTACTTCATTCAATCCATTAATGATATACGGCGGCGTTGGTTTGGGTAAGACGCATTTGGCCCAGGCTATCGGCAACGAGATAAGGGTTAAACTACCGGATAAATTAGTGCTGTATGTATCCTGCGAAAAATTTACCCAGCAGTTTGTAGATGCGCTTAAGCATAATAATATTAATGATTTTGTGAACTTTTACCAGGCCATTGATGTGCTGATCATGGATGATGTGCACAACTTTGCCGGGAAGGAAAAAACACAGGATTTCTTTTTCCATATATTCAATCATTTACACCAATCAGGCAAGCAGGTAATTATCACTTCTGATAAAGCGCCTAAGGATCTGGCCGGTTTGGAAGAACGCTTATTATCCCGCTTTAAATGGGGCCTTTCGGCTGATTTGCAGGTGCCCGATTTGGAAACCCGCATGGCTATCCTTAAAAATAAAATATACCAGGATGGTATCGAGCTATCAAATGATGTGGTTGAATATGTGGCCCATAACATTGATAACAACGTGCGCGAACTGGAAGGTGCGATGGTATCCCTGCTGGCACAATCAACATTGAACCGCAAGGAGATCGACCTGAACCTGGCTAAACAAATGTTAAAAAACTTTGTGAAGAACTCTTCCAAAGAAATCTCAATGGAGTACATCCAGAGCCTGGTTTGTGAGTATTTTGAAGTGCCCATAGAAATGGTAAAATCACAAACCCGCAAGCGCGAAATTGTACAAGCAAGGCAGATATCCATGTACCTGGCTAAAGCCCATACCAAAAGTTCACTAAAGTCAATCGGCAGCTTCTTCGGTGGCCGCGACCACTCCACAGTGATCTATGCCTGCCAGACTGTTGAGGACCTAATCGATACGGATAAAAAATTTAAAGGCTACGTAGCCGATATACAGAAGAAGTTGAAGATGTCGTAACTTGACTATTACAATAAGCATAGTAAAACGCTGTTGCCAAAAGCAATGGCGTTTTTTTATTGTCATTTTGAATGATAGAGAGAAATCTTAAACTACATGCAGGTAGCCTTTTCGCTTGTTTAAGATTTCTCCTCGTTCCTCGTTCGAAATGACACTTGGTTTTGAACAGATTTACGAAGTTTTAAAAACTTCGTAAATCTTTAGCTCGTCAATAAGCAAGGCATGCTAATATAGACTGTTCATCTAATTGCGGGAAATCGCTGAGTATTTGTTCGTGGGTTAAACCAGAGGCCAGCCATTGCAAAACATCGTAAACAGTAATGCGCGTGCCTTTTATAACAGGTTTGCCAAATCTGATACCCGGATCAATTTCTATGTAATTTTTATAATCAACTTGTGACATATACAAATTTACTTAAATTGTACTAACATTAATCAACCTTCATCATGAAAAAATTATTCATCATCTGCTTGCTAATGGCTTCATCAGCCCCTGCTTTTTGCCAAACACAAAGCGATACGGTGAAGAAAGTAATCAATCGCTTTTTTGAAACAATGCGCAATGCGGATACCACCGAGATGAGATATACCATAAATGATGACATGATCATACAGTCGTTACATCCCAGGAAGGGCCGCAATGATTCTTTAGCGATGATAAAAGCAGATGATTTTATAAAAATTATAGGAACGCCGCACAAAGATGTTTATGATGAGAGGGTAACTTTTGGAGACATCAACATCAACAATAATATTGCCACTGTTTGGGCGCCTTATAAATTTTATTTAGGCAAAAAATTCAGTCATTGTGGCATCGATGTTTTCCAATTGATGAAAACAAACATTGGTTGGAAGATCGTTTCTGTATTTTACGATATACGTACAGGGAACTGTCCGGATTAATTTTATAGCTCCCCGAGTTTGATCAAGGCGTAAAATAAACCAGTGCAATGCAAAGCCTGGGCTATTTTGTTATCGGCTAATAACTGTTTTACTTCAGGGATGGTGAAAGTCTCTACTACAATCTCTTCCTGTTCATCCAGCTTTTGTTCCTGCACCTTTTTACCGCCACGGGCCAGGTAGCAATAGGTATGATTGTTTGCGGTTGAGGGATTGGCATACACCGTGCACAACAATTCAAAATCATCAAACTGATAGCCGGTTTCCTCCAATAGCTCGCGGCGCAGACCTTGTTCGGGGGTTTCGCCATCATCAATTACCCCGCCGGGGATCTCGAGCGAAACAATACCTGCCGCATGGCGATATTGATGCACCATTAGAACTTTATTATCTTCGGTAATAGCAACCGCGTTTACCCAGTTACTGTACTCTAATACATAATAATCTTCAACAATGTGGCCGCTGGGCATTTCGCAACGGTCAGACCGTAACGTGGCCCAGGGGCCTTTATGTAAGTAGTGAGAGGAAAGTTTTTTCCACTTAAGATCTTTGTAGTTCATGGTTGATAGTTCATAGATGATGGCAAAATACGGCTAATGTAGTAAATACCCATTACAAGAAAAAGCTCCCTGCTATGATCTATTAACTATCAACCATTAACTTCTCCCTACCAGCTTCCGCTTGATCCGCCGCCGCCGAAGTCGCCGCCGCCAAAGCCGCCGAAACCCCCTCCGTCGCCGCCGCCATCTCCGCCACCACCCGAGAAACCACCCCAGCCACCACTTTCGCGGCCGAGCATAGCACCACCCAGGAACCACCAGAATGGGCTGGCCCCGCCGCGACTGTCAATGATCTGACCACCGCCGCCACGGTTACGGAATATGAGTACCAGGATGATGATCACTATAATAACGATGATCCCGGCGCTTCCGCCGCGTCCCTGGGCTTGTGGTTTTTTATCTCCTTTGAACTCACCTTTCAGATATTTGATAATATCAGTTGTGCCTGCATCCAAACCAGCATAATAGTTTCCTGACCTGAAATTTGGCTGGAAATCATTCTGGATGATCTGGTGGGTAATAATATCGGGCACCCCACCTTCGGTACCCAAGCCGGTTTGTATGGTTACCTTGCGGTCGCCAAGGGCCACCAAAATAAGGATACCATTATTTTTACCTTTTTGCCCTATGCCCCAGGCGCGGCCAAGCCTTTGCCCGTAATCATTAATATCATAATCGCCAACCGACTTCATCATCACAACGGCAATCTGTGTGGAGGTAGAGTCGCTATAGGCTTCCAGTTTATGCTCCAACTGCTGTTTGTCATCAGCCGAAAGCGTATTGGTAAAGTCAGTTACCAGCGTATTTGACCTTGGGGGGAGTTCCTGTGAGAATGCCAGAAAAGCACACAGCACAAAACAAGTGAACAATATAATTTTTTTGAACATGGGTCTATTTTTTAATCGCCATCCATAAAGGCAATGTCATCAGATAATTCATTGGTGTCACCGGCATGGTGAGGGAAAAATTTCTCCAGGTGATCGCCCGCTATTTTCAGCCCGGTAACAATACCTTCAACCAGGTCACCATACTTAAAATGGTTCAGCATATCTTCCTTGGTATCGTCCCAGAAATTGGCAGGTACAACCTTGTTGATCCCCCTGTCGCCAATGATCGCAAATTTACGGTCGACAGTAGCCAGGTAGATCAATACGCCATTCCGCAGCTTGGTTTTATGCATATCCAGCTTATGGAAATACTTGGCAGCGCGATCGAGCACGTTTTCGCTGCAGTTTTTTTCAATACAAACGCGTATCTGGCCCGAAGTATGCTTTTCGGCATCCTCTATTGCTTTACGAATACGCTGCTGTTCTTCATCGTTAAATACTGCCATGGTTTATAATTATTGAGTTATCGAATTAGTGAATTATTGATTTAACTATTCAGTCATTCAATAATTCACTAAATCAATAATTGGATTTAAAATTGAACTTTAGGTGCGTTTGCCGATGCTGCATCAGCCTGGAAATATCCTTTCGGGCCAAATCCAAACATGTTAGCCATAATATTGCTCGGGAACGACCGTACTTTGGTATTATATTCCTGCACAGCATCGTTAAAATCACGTCTTGATACCGCTATGCGGTTCTCTGTTCCTTCCAACTGGGCTTGTAAAGCGCTAAAATTGTCGGTCGCTTTTAATTCCGGGTAACGTTCCGAAGCAACCAGCAAACGGCTCAGAGCGCTGCTTAATTGCCCTTGGGCTGCCTGATATTTTTGGATAGTTTCAGGAGTAAGTTTGGTAGGATCTACCTGAATTGAAGTAGCTCTTGCGCGTGCGTTGGTTACGTCAACCAAAGTGCTTTTTTCGAAATTGGCAACACCCTTTACAGTTGCAACCAAATTAGGCACCAGGTCGGCACGGCGCTGATAGTCGGTTTGTACGGTCCCCCATTTTGACTGGGCCTTTTGATCAAGGCCTACTATTGAATTGTAGCTTGAAACACAGCCGCAGCCACCTATAAAAAGGATAAATAAAATTACGCCTATTACTATATACGAAGTTTTCATGTTTTAAATGATTTTAATTTAATGGTTGAATTTACAACTTTGATTACAAAACCTATACCGTTGTTACAGAATGACCTTTTTAGTTGTTTTAAAACAGAATTTCCTGTCATAATGGCAATATCCATATAAAGCAACACTAAATTATTGGTAAAACCAATTGTAAATAATTGATGATCAATAAAGTTTTATATAGAATTTACTTTTTTGTTGCTATATTAACATCCGCTATCAATGGCGCTGCTCTTAACAAGGAATCCGTAAGCGGTAACGATCGGATGTTGCATATTTGCTTACAATATTAAAAAAATTGTTTCTCATGCCGCATAAAATACTATTTATCAAACTGGGAAGCTTTTCATTCATTAATGACAGTATTTTAAAAATATTACAGACCGAATTTCAGGATCATGAGGTTGATGTGCTGGATGTTAAAGATATCTGGAAGAAAAACATGTCGTATTTCTCTTACCTGATAAATATCTATTACTTTTTTAACGAATATGGGCTGGATATGATCAGGGGCCATAAAAAATGGAGCGATCTGGCTACCTGGTTTTTTGGAACATCTTATATGTCGCTGAAAACTGATCAATGTATCCGGAAATTAGTTGGAGACACAGATTATATGTTTACTTTCCAGACACAAACTTTATTTAATGCAAAGCTGCCTGGTAAACCGCACTTTATATACACAGATCATACTGCCAAAGCAAACTTATTGTATCCTGACATATACAGCAGCCATTATATGAGGTCGGCCAGGTTTATTGATAATGTTGAAAGCAAGATATACCAGGATGCAGATATAACGTTTACTTGCGGCAGCCTGATAACCTACTCCTTATTAAATCAATATAATGTTCCCAAAGAGAAAGCGCTGACAGTATCTGCAGGAAGTAATGCTACAGACAGTTTTATTGAAAACAATGATAAGTACGCTTCAAAAAATATATTATTTGTTGGAGTGGACTGGGAGAGAAAAGGTGGCCCGATCCTTATAAAAGCATTTGAAAAAGTGTTGCAAAAACACCCCGATGCCACTTTAACCATTATAGGTTGTAATCCTGCGAATATCAATTTACCTAACTGTAATATACTCGGCAAGCTACCACCAGGGGAGGTTGCTGCGTATTATAATAAAGCGGCAGTTTTTTGCTTGCCAACATTGAGAGAGCCTTTTGGAATTGTATTTGTTGAAGCCATGCATTACAAATTACCCATTATTGCTAACAATATCGGCTCAATACCGGATATGGTTATTAATGACTTTAATGGGTTTCTAATTGATAATGATGTGGATGGTTATGCTGATGCCTTATGTAAGCTTTTTGACGACCCGTTAAGAGGAAAACTATTGGGAGAAAACGGCTTCGATCACGCTCAATCAGAATTTACCTGGGAGTTGGCGGGTAAGAAGATGAAAGCTGAAATAGTAAAATATTGCCTTCCAAGAGAAACAGCTAACCCCCAATAAAAATAGAAAAACGGGTGAATTAAACTGGCATTTAGTTGAATAGATTGATTGAACAGCAGTTCATATATAAGAATTCTATCGTGACAGTATATTTATTGGCTATAATTCCTACCTTGTAAAGCCAATTACTTATTGTACCCTGTACACGATATGCATACCGAAAGAACCCGGAAATTTATTATTGCCACGCATGGCACTTTAGCCGCGGGTATAAAATCATCCCTGGATATTATTATCGGCGCTATGGAGAATGTATTTTTAATACAGGCTTATGTGGACGAAAATGTAACCGTTGAGGATGAACTTAAAGCCATTTTAGCGCAGGTTACCGATGATGATGACCTGGTGATCTTTACGGATATCCTCGGGGGCAGTGTTACTAACCAGGTGCTGCAACATGCTTTAAGGTCGAATGTTTATATCATATCGGGGGTAAATCTGCCTTTGATCATGGAGATCATGCTGGCTGATACGGGTACGCCGTTGAATGAAATTATAGAAGAATCCATCAATAATGCCAAAGAGCAAATGGTGTTTGTAAACAAATTATTAACCGCCGAGAACAAGGAAGACCAGGATGATTAAACTAACCCGTATTGACGACCGTCTGGTGCACGGGCAGGTAGCGTTTACCTGGGTGCCCGCATTAGGGGTTGATTGCCTCATCATTGCAAATGATAAAGTAGCGAAGGATGAGTTTATGAAGATGACCCTGGGTTTAGCCAAACCTGCCGGTACTAAATTGCTCATCAAGTCGGTTGCTGACGCCATCATTTTTTTGAATGATGAAAAAAGCAAGGGCCTCAAAATATTACTGATCATCAACAGTGTGAAAGATGCTTATGCTATTGCCAATGGAGTGGAGGAAATAAAGTCGGTCAATTTTGGAGGGATCAGGATGAAGGAAGGCGCTAAACTGATCTCAAAAGCGGTGGCAATTACCGAAGATGATAAGCCATTATTGCAGGAGCTATTGAGTAAAGGAATAGAATTGGAGATAAGGCAGGTGCCAACGGATAGTAAGCAGATGGTTGGGAGCCTGATTTGAATTTTTAATAAACAATACAACTCTGTGTGCCTCTGTGAAAAATCTCTGCGCCCTTTGTGGTTAATTTTTACCACAGAGTTCACAAAGAAAGAGCACAAAGTTCACAAAGCGTTAAAACATAAAAGCCACCTATAACGTGTCACTAACCTACTTGCTTATTGCGCTTATCGCGATGTTTGGTCATTCGGAGGATTTCCTCGGTACCACCTTGCTGAGCCGCCCTTTGGTACTGGGGCCGCTAGTGGGCCTGGTGCTTGGGGATGTTACACAGGGCATCATCATCGGTGGTACGCTGGAATTGATATTTATGGGCAACATCAAGGTGGGTGCCGCTATACCTCCTGATGTAATCACCGGTGGGGTGCTGGGCACGGCATTTGCCATTATATCGGGCAAGGGCCCTGCCATTGCATTGGCTATTGCTGTTCCCGTTTCTATCCTGGCAGAAATGGTGATCAGCGGACTTTTCGTGTTGCGCGCCATACTTAATAAAAAGTTCGATCAGTATGCGGATGATGGCGATTATAAAGGAGTGCAACGATTGCACATCTTGTCAGGTTTGCTGCGGCCATTGTTTATGGGAGTTATCATCTGGCTGGCCCTGCAATTAGGTGCAGGTGCCATGAAATCTTTTTTAGATATGATACCTGCCTGGGTACAATCGGGCTTGCAGGTGGCGGGTAATATGTTGCCTGCGCTTGGTTTCGCGCTGCTAATGAATTTGATGTTCAATAAAAAGGTAGCACCGTACTTTTTCCTGGGATTTATGCTGGCGGCTTATCTGAAATTGCCGGTTATTGCCATCGGCGGCCTGGGGGTGATCATCGCGTTTATCGTAACTCAAGATACATCAAAAGAAGTGAGTGAAGACGAGGATGATTACTCGGACGTCAACACGGAAACTGAGAAACCCTCGCCCAAACTAACCAAAGGCGATGTGCGTAGCTTGTTCTTCAGGTCATTGGCATTGGAAGCTAATTTTAATTTCGAGACCTGGCAAAATACCGGGTTTGCTTTTTCGATCATTCCGGCACTAAAGAAATTGTACACCACTAAGCAAACCATGGCTGCTGCTTTAAAAAGGCATTTACAGTTTTTTAATACCAGCCCGTATGGATCAACCCTGATCATCGGCATAACTGCTGCCATGGAGGAACAAAACAGCCGGAATGCCGATTTCGATGCAGAATCCATCAGTTCGGTTAAGCTGGGTTTGATGGGGCCGTTGGCGGGTGTATTTGATTCTTTATTTTGGGGAACATTTAAAGTGATCGCTGCCGGGGTTGGGGCATCATTGGCTCTCAAAGGGAATGTTTTGGGCCCTATACTTTTCCTGCTGATATTTAATGTGCCGCATTTGCTGCTACGGTATCACCTGACATTTATCGGCTATAATACCGGCACCAAATTCCTGCAAAACCTGGCCAAAAATAATGTGATGGATAAGCTGACCAAAGGCGCGGCTATATTAGGGCTGATGGTGGTAGGGGCAATGCCCGCTACGCTGATGTCTATCACCACGCCGCTTACCATCGGAGCGGCGAAATCTGGCAGTGCAGTGCAGGGGATTTTGGATCAGATCGTTCCGGCGATGATCCCGCTGGGATTGACGTTTTTGGTGTATTTCTTTGTGAAAAAGAATGTAAAAACCATCTACTTGCTATTGGGGCTGCTGGCACTGGGTTTTGTTGGAAGTATGATACATTTATTCACATGATCAGATGAAAGGAATTGGCGTATCACCGGGTATATCGATAGGCAAGGCTTTTGTGATTAAAAAAGATAAAACATTTGTTACAAGCGTCCTTTTAAAAAATGACCTTGAAATATCTTCTGAGAGCGAACGCTTTAACCTTGCAGTCGACCTCGCGATAGCAGAAATAGAATCGATCAAAACAAACAGGGAATTAATACTGACTGAGGAAGACATCGCCATTTTAGAAACACAAATTGAGTTCATAAGCGATCCGCAGCTAAAGGAAGATGTCATCGAGAAGATCAGCGGTGATAAAAAAAATGCCAATGATGCTTTAATAGAAGTCACCGCAAATCTGGTTGAGCTGTTTCTGAATATGGATGATGCATATATGCGGGCACGCGCAGCAGATATACAGGATATTGGCAGCCGGATATTGAAGCATTTGAATGGATCGGTTAAGTCTGACACTCAACAATTTGAACCGGATACCATTATCATTGCGGAGGACATTGCGCCATCGGATACCATAACGATGGATACCCGCTATATCACCGGCTTTGCCACACAAATGGGCAGTAAAACTTCACATGCGGCTATTATCGCGCGGTCGAAAGGGATATCGGCGGTGGTAGGTTGTGGAGATAGTTTGAAGTTGATAAAAGATGGTGATGTAATTATTTTGGACGGGATAAGCGGGCAGATCTATATCAATCCTGATCAGCAACTTATTGATGAGTACCGCGCAAAAAGAGAAGATTTTATAAAACAGTCTGAAAAGCTAAAAGCATTAAGGGATGTTCCCTGTGTAACCACCGATGGCGAGTCCATCATGCTGACGGCCAATATCTCTGGTGCGGATGATCTGGCTGATGTTTTTGAAAATGGCGGAGAGGGTGTGGGCCTGCTACGTACCGAACTGCTTTTTATGAACCGGGATACCTTCCCATCCGAAGAGGAGCAGTTTGAATTTTATAAAAAAGTAGCGCTCCAATCAAAAGACAAGTCGGTTATTGTGAGAACAATTGATATTGGCGGCGATAAACAATTATCTTATTTTGGTCTGCCGATAGAGCAAAACCCGTTCCTGGGTTACCGCGCCATCAGGATATGTCTCGACAGGACGGATATTTTTATCACCCAACTCAAAGCTATTTTAAGGGCAGGTGTTTTCGGCGATCTGAAGATCATGTTCCCGATGATCTCAAATGTAGAGGAGGTAAGGGCAGCTAAAAATATCCTCGCGGAAGCAAAAAAGGAATTGCAGGAAGAGCATATTCCATTTAATGTTGATATTAAGGTTGGCATTATGATCGAGATACCATCCGCGGCTATAACTGCGGATATATTAGCCAAAGAAGTCGACTTTTTTAGTATCGGTACCAACGACCTTTGTCAGTACACCCTTGCTGTTGACCGGATGAATGAAAAGATAACGCACCTCTACGATCCCTTTAACCCAGGGGTATTAAGACTGATCAGTAATGTAATTGAGGAGGGATATAAACATAACATCCACGTTGGCATGTGCGGCGAAATGGCAGGCGACCCATTGGCTACCTTATTGCTATTGGGCATGGGTTTGAAAGAATTTTCCATGAGCGCGAGTGCTATCCCGGCTATCAAAAATATCATCATCAGCCATAGCTTATCATCGGCGCAGGAAGTTTGTAAAAAAATAATGGAAATGGACAGTTCATCAACTATTATCACCTATTTGCAGGATTTGGCACAATGATCACAACAGACTATATCATCACCGCGCCGCAGGGCATGCACGCACGCCCGGCTACTAACCTGGTAAAGCTGGGCAAAAATTTCCAGTCGGTTATCAGCTTAAAAAAAGGGGAGAAGACGGTTCGCATCAATAGCCTGCTCAATATACTTTCGCTGTCTATTAAAGGTGGCGAAACCATTTCCGTAATGGTTGATGGCGAGGATGAAGCCGATGCGGCAACCGCAATCGGCCTGTTTTTTACACAACAATTAAAGGATCAATAACCCATGAAAATAACAATTGCAAAAAGCGAGCACGAATTTGATGTAATGGCAGCCTGGCGCATCATTGCCCAGATGCTGGAGAAACCGGATGCCGTGATCGGGCTTTCGACCGGGCAGACTACCCTTAATATGCACGCCATTGTTTCCGAAATCTTTAAGAAATATCCTTTCGATGTTTCGCGGATAACGCTGTTTAATGTGGACGAGCTGACCAACCTTTCGCGCGAATATGCGGGCAGCTGCTATACCATGATCCTGAATCAGATTGCCGGGCCGCTGGGCATACCGGAAGAGAACTTTATTATGCCGCCTACTTTATCGGATGATTTTGAGGCCGAGGCCCTGCTGTTTGAAAAACGCCTGGCAGAACGCGGGGGTGCCGACCTGCAAATGCTGGGGCTTGGCAGTAACGGGCACATTGGCATTAATCAACCGGGCACGCCGTTTGAAAGCGAAACCTGGGTATCGCCAATGGACCCTGATTTCGAGGCCCGTGTGCGCCGGGAAACACAGGTGCCGCCCGAAACAGAATTAGGCGGATTGACCCGTGGTATCAAAAACATTATGCATACCCGCAAGCTGATCCTCATAGCCAAAGGCGCTCATAAAGCAGAGATCGTTGAAAAAGCGATACTTGGGCCTATCACCACGGATATGCCGGCATCGGTTGTGCAGCTTCACCCCAATTGCGAGATATTGCTGGATGCAGATGCAGGGGCGAGAATCGCTGCTTATGCGGAAAAGCGAGGGTTTAATTTTTAAGATTATTAAGACTTACGAAGTTTAGAAAACTTCGTAAGTCTGTTAGGTGTGGGTTTAATTCTTATCCACAAACTTCCAATTAGCTTCGCTATACCTGTCACCTGTATCGGGGTATTTTAGTAGCAATGCCTCGATCTGCTGCAAGTCATCAGGAGATAATGTTACATCCACGCTGCCAGCATTATCCCGCAGGTTACGGCGTTTTTTGGTGCCGGGAATCGGGATGATGTTATCCCCCTGCGCCAGTACCCAGCCTAAGGCTAATTGTGCCGGTGAGCATCCTTTTTGTTCGGCAATTTCAGCGAAATCTGCTGCCAGGTTTTGGTTATTATCCTGATGTTCCTGCTGGTAACGTGGTAAGGCTTTGCGGAAATCATTATCGGCCAGTTCATTCAATTTAAGCGTGTTGGTCATCAAGCCTCTTGCCAGCGGACTGAACGGCACAAACGTGATCCCCAACTCTTTACAAAGCGGCAATATCTCTTTTTCTACATCCCTTGTCAGCAGGGAGTACTCGCTTTGCAAGGCGCTGATGGGATGCACCGCGTTTGCCCTGCGAATAGAGTTGGCTGATGCTTCTGACAATCCTAAATATCTCACTTTTCCTTCCTTCACCAACTCAGCCATGGCGCCAACCATATCTTCGACGGGTACATTGGGGTCAATGCGGTGGGCATAGTACAGGTCGATGGTGTTGATCTTTAAGCGTTTCAAACTGGCTTCTACCGCTTGTTTGACATAGGCCGGGCTGCCATCAAAAGTGCTTAATCGGCCATCCGCATTTGCCCTGAAGCCGAACTTGGTAGCGATAAATATTTTATCCCTGTTGGCGCGTAGCACGTTGGATAGCAGTTCCTCGTTTTTGCCGTTGCCATATACATCGGCGGTATCCCAAAAGGTAATGCCAAGGTCGAGCGCGAGGTGCAGGGTTTCGATAGATTCCGGGTCATCAGGAACGCCGTAGGCATGGCTCATGCTCATACAGCCGAGGCCGATAGCTGATAATTGTTCCTTGTTTGCAAAAGTTCTGTATTTCATGGTGGTAATGTATATTTTTATGCGGTGTTGCAATATCCCTATAAAAGCACAATTGGATTTAATTGGTTTGTAAAATTTCGGATAAAATTGAGTAGTACAGCAGGTTCCCCTCTCGAGAGGGGCAGGGGTGTGTTATTCCTGCGGATGGCGTATAAACCCACCCCTGCCACCACACTTTTCCACCGCGCCCCCTCCCAAGAGGGGATTTTATTTTTAGATTTGAACTCTCTATGAAAAGAATCATCAACACCGCCATTATAGGCTTCGGCAATTCGGGGCAAACGTTTTTCGCACCATTTATAGCTGCTAATCCCGGCTTCGACCTGAAAAAAATAAGTACATCTGACCCGGTAAAGGCAGCGAAAGCCAATGCTATCTACCCAAATACCGAAGTTGTGGACGATGCTGAATCCATCATTAAGGACGAATCCATCGAATTGGTTTTTATCGCTTCGCCCAATACATCGCATTTGTATTTGGGAAAAAAGGCGTTGCTGGCAGGTAAGCATGTGGTGGTAGAGAAACCTTTTACTGTTACTACAGCCGAGGCGGATGAACTGATCGCATTGGCAAAACAACTTAACCTGGTATTGAGTGTACACCATAACCGACGTTTTGATAGCGGGCATAATACCGTGAAGAAAGTAATTGCCGGTGCGGGATTGGGCCGGTTAGTGGAGTACGAGGTGCATTACGACCGTTTCCGCCGCGAGCTGCGCCCGGGTGCCTGGCGCGAGAAACCGCTGCCCGGCTCGGGGATATTGTATGATCTCGGCGCGCATTTAATTGACGGTGCGCTCGACCTGTTTGGCCTGCCCGATGCCATTACTTGTATGATGCTGACCCAACGTCCGGGACTGGAGGTGGAAGATAATTTCGAGATCATCCTGACTTATCCCGGTTTAAAAGTGACACTGAAAGGCGGGATGCTGGTGAAAGTGCCCGGCCCGGTTTATACGCTTTATGGCGATCATGGTACGTTTATCAAATATGGGATGGATGTGCAGGAGGAGGACCTGAAAAAAGGTATAAGGCCTGGTTCGCCCGATTGGGGACGCGAACCAGAATCGATCTGGGGCAAGCTCACTTCCGAAGAAAATGGCGTGGACGTAACCCACACCATCGAAAGTGAACCCGGTCGTTACCAGGATTATTTCCAGAATGTGTATGACGCTATTGCCAATGATCAGGAACTTATCGTAAAACCTGAACAGGCAAGGGAAACTATAAGGATTATTGAATTGTGCTTTCAGAGTAACAGGGAAAAGCGGACGGTGGGGTATTCTGTCTGAACCATGATTCGCACGATTTAAGGATTACCGTGATTGTTTGATAAACCCCGGCCAAAATCATGTGAATCATGGTTCAGACAAATTAACGCACTCTGCAGACCATAACAAAGCCCCTCAGAAATCAATCTGAAGGGCCCGCTCAGAATTGAGATTGATTACTTATTTAATTTAGCCGTATTATCGCTTTTCAATTGAAAATCAGGATGTCCGCATTGCCACAGCACAAAAGCAAACTGATCGGCAAAGTTGGCAAAGGTGACGTTCTTATCTTCGGTAAAGTGGCCGTCATCATAGTTTACTTTCAGTATAACCGGCTTGCCCGATGCGGATGCGTTTTGTAAAGCTGCCGCAAATTTACCAGGTTCCCACGGTACCACTCGTGGATCATTCCACCCTGTAACACAAATAACAGCAGGGTATTTAGTACCCATAACCACATGCTGCATGCCATCCATCTCATACAGCGCCTTACATTCCACGCTATCTTTTACAGTCCCAAATTCGGGAGTGTTTACCGGGCCGTTGGCGCTAAATTCCCCTCTCATTGCGTTAGCACAGCCTACATTACAAATAGCTGCGGCATACAGGTCGGGGCGCTCGGTAATTGCACGGCTTATTAAGATGCCGCCTGCACTGGTGCCGGTTCCGGCTAATCTTGCAGGATTGGTATATTTTTCAGCTATCAGGTATTCGGCGCAACTGTTAAAATCTTTCCAGGTATTTGGCTTGGTGGTTTTATAGCCTGCTTTGTACCATGTTTCGCCCTTTTCGCTTCCACCCCTTACATGCGGATAGGCAATAACTACACCTTTTGTAGCAAGCCCGGTTTCTACATAATCAAAATAGGGGATCATGCTGATACCGTAGGCGCCATAGCTGTCCATCAGGCAAACATTGTTGCCATCCAGTTTTGTCCCTTTTTTGTAGATGATGGAAAGCGGGATCATCACCCCGTCGTGGCCCTTCACTTCCACTTCTTTCACCTCTAAGTTTTTATATTCAGGAGGGAATACGGGTTCCTTGTTAAAGGCCCCCGGTTTATATACCTCTGCCCTGGCGTTGAAATCGAATTCTGTATTAGGTTTGATCCACGAGGTAATGCCGACTGTACACTCATTGGTGGTATTATCGAGGCAGAAAGGGTAAGATGTACCCGAAAACGGTAGTTTCAGCGCCGACATTTTGCCGGTTGCCAAATCGTATTTTGAAGTATGGGTGTTGATGCCATCGCTATAGGTTAGCAATACATAATCTTTGCAGTGTGTGATAGCCTCCAGGGTCTGATCCGGTTTTTCCTCGGCTACAGTTTTGGCATTCTTCCAGTCAGGATTCTTGATATTGGTAACTAATAATTTATAATTTTTGACGCCCTTAGAGGTAATAGCAAATACCTTATCGCCTACCATCTCAATACCCCGCACCAGTTTATCATCCTTTGTGCAGAGTGGTTTCCATTGAATTTTGCCCGAATAGAATTGTGATATCGGCGCATAGTATAATTGCATTTCGTTTGCAACCGTTCCTATACCTGCAAAAACATAGTTTTTATTATCGTTGGTAGTATACACATACGGGTATGCTTTGGCATCTATCTTCAGGTCGGGATAACTGCCGTTACTAAAAAAATCAATATCGGCGGCCGTACCTGCTGTACCAACCTTGTGCAGTTTGGTTTTGGGGTTCAAACGAGCCTGCGGATCTTTATTGTCAGCGCTTTTTAACCACATATATAAAACCGATTTGTTATCAAAGCTCCACCCCTCAACACCTGCGGTTGGGTACATTTTATCTTTCAGGAACTTTTTGGTAGCAACATCCATTATTTTTACCGTACCTATCTCGCCGCCACCTTCTGTATAGGAAATAGCTACATATTTAGCATCGAAGCTAGGCGAAAAGTTTTGGATCGATAATGTTTTTCCCTTAATATAGGTCTGCGGGTCAAATAATAGTTGCTCGGTTCCGGTCCACCCTTCACGATAGTATAATTTGCCAACCTTTTGGCCGGGCAGGGTTTTGCGGTAAAATATGCGGCCCTTCATGTAGGTTCTTTCATTGATATGGGCAGGCTGCAGTTTGTCGAGCTTTTTCCATTCGGCAATCAGTTCATCCCGGCCCGTGATGTTGTTTAACATAGCTTTGCTATAATTGGCCTCCTGCTTAAACCATGATACTACGGAAGTATCCTTAATATGCTCCAGCCATCGGTACGGATCCTTATAGGTTTTGCCGAAATAGGTATCGGTACTGTCAACTGTTTTGGTTAAGGGCAGTTTTACTTGTGCGTACGCTGTAAAAGAACACACACATGATGCTAAAATGATCAGCTTTTTCATATCGGTAAGGATTTAAGAAATGAATCATTAATCAGGTGGGTAAGTTTATATAAATATCGTATATAATTAATTGACAATCAAAATAATATACAGAAAAAAATGTTGCCTGTACTGTTGATTTAGACTCGTTAATTCGGGTTTATAATTCTGGAACTAACAAATAAAGGGATTTGCAATCCCGGCCTGGGACTATGAACATCTGCGTATCACTTGTATCACGCATTGCAGGTATGGGATGGTGATACAAGTGATACAAGATAAATTTTGAGAAATAATGCCTTATCAGCAGGGGATGCTGACGATAAATTTACTGTATTCACCAGGCTCCGATTTGACTTCAATTTTACCGTTCAACTGTGTTACCGCATCTTTTACCAGGTAAAGGCCTATCCCCGAGCTTTTCTTGTTATCGCCCGACATATAAAACTTATCAAAAATACGTTCCTGGTCCTTTTGGCGTATGCCCATACCATTATCTTCCACCTCAATTACCATATTAGCTTGTGAACGGTATGTTTTAATTTTTACAAATCGTTCGTCTTTTCTCGTGTCGCTATATTTAACAGCGTTCGATATCAGGTTATTCAATATTACCTGCAGTTTCAGGGCGTCGCACTCAATACTATCTAACTCCAGTTGTTTGTAAAACTTAACCTCTTTGCCGCCGTTGCCGTGATTGTTTTGAGAAACTACATTATCAATTATTGTTGCAAGACTGCACTTGTTTTTGACTACACCTATATGCTTGCTTTTTACAAACGTCAGCATTTCATTGATAAACTTGTCCTGTTTCTCCAGGCTGTCTTTCATCATCAGTGTATATTCTTTAATTTGCTCCAGGTCGGTTTCATCGTCTATCAAATCGATCAACCCTACAAGCGTAGCCAGAGGCGAACGCAGATCATGGGTCACATTATAAACAAATTTGTCCAGCCCGGCATTAATCACATGCAGGTTATCATTCTGTTCAATTATTTGTCTTTTAGACTTTGCCAGGTTCCGGATCATGATAGCCGCATAGAATAGTGAGCTAAACAAAATAACCAGGCTGATTAATACATCGCCAATAAAAACATAAAAACTGATGGTACGGGTAATGGTTCCCAGCGTGTCAGAAAAGTCTTCCTCTTTAATGGTCAGTTTCGCCGAGATATTACTGATTTCAAGGATCAATGACTGCTTCTCTGCCGCTGAAATTTTCCCTGCACTTATTTTTTGATTGGCCCGTTTGCCAAGGCTATCCAGCTCTTTGACCATCGCATCACCATCGGTCCATATCCCTATGGCTTTCCTAAACATTTTCAAATGCTGAAAATTGTAAAAAAGCCATATCATATTGTCAATATCTTCCGGGTGGTTTTTCCCCTGCAAAAAACCTTTCCTGGCAATTTGATAATCAGCGGGCTCAGATTGTAAAGCAACCCTGGCAATGTGATCGCCTATAGGTACGCTGATGGCTTTTTTGAATGAAGTGTAGTCAGAATTATTCTCAAGATAAATATAGTTGAATAGATAAGCTGAAGCATCTTTCTGGCCTTTTGAGTATTGCGATTCCCCGTTAACATAAGCCCGTGCGCCTGAAAGTACTTTTATGGTATAAAAGTTAACAACAATAATTGCCACTGACGAAAGGCCCACAACCAGCAATAAAGCCAGGGCTGGTCTGGCCCATAGTGATTTTAGCCAGTCAATAGTAGCATGTAATTTGTTTTTCAAAACCGGGTAGTATTAACTATTATGATATTATATATTTTTTAAGTCGATATCTTTCATTAGTAAAAAAATAATTGACTGAATACTTTATGTTTGAATGGCTATATCTGCTATTTTATTCTAAATGTGCTCATTTTCAGAAAGAAAACAGATGGGTTGCCCATTTATTTCCTATGGTAAACTATTAAGACACGTGATAGATTAAGCAAGTAGGTATACTCCAATAGGTATCGTTTGGTTACATTTTAAGCAAATAATAATTTCTTTAGAAGAAGAAAGATATATTTTGCAATTCTAATTACCCCGCCTGTTAGTCCGGATTTATAATCCAGGGCTAACATATAAAGGGATTTGCAATCCCAGTCCAGGGATTCAATATGTCAAAGAACGTTTCCATTGTTTTCACAAACAATGATATATGATAGAATGCCGGGCAATTAATTTACGAGGCATGAAATAGTTTGTTGTATGGACTATCGGCAAGATGCTTGCGACAGTACCCGATCCCGAAACGGGGACATATACAAATTTACGAAACCCATTTCATCAATGTACTGACACTGTTTTGTCAGTACATCATAATCACGAAATCGTGTTATATTTGACGCAATGAATCCATCATGAGCATCCAATAAAATAAATACGCTCATGATAGCTTCATCACCGTTGAAAAACAATTTAAATTGATGAAACCTCTGTTCCTCTCAATAATAGCCGCCCTGCCATTGCTGGCTTCGGCACAACGCAAAACTTCGGATAATCTGGTTCAGTATGTGCACCCTATTATCGGTACGCAGCGTATGGGGCATGTGTATCCCGGCGCTACGGTGCCTTTCGGGATGGTGCAGCTGAGCCCCGAAACGGATACCGTGGGTTACGAACTTAACGGCAAGTACAACCCCGACGTGTATAAATACTGCGCCGGTTACCAGTATGATGATAAAACCATTGTGGGCTTTAGTCATACCCATTTTAGCGGGACAGGTCATTCGGATTTGGGCGATTTCTTGATCATGCCTACGGTTGGTCAGCTAAAATTAAATCCCGGCACCGCGGATAAACCCGGCAGTGGTTATCGTTCCGGCTTTTCGCACGACAACGAGGTGAGCGAGGCCAATTACTACAAAGTAAAGCTGGACGAAAGCAATATCACAGCCGAAATGACCACCACTACACGTGTTGGTTTCCATCAATATACTTTCCCAAAATCAGATAACGCGCATATCATCCTCGACCTGATGGCGGGCATTTACAATTATCCTGACAAAAACGTGTGGACGTATATGCGGGTGATCAACGATTCGACCGTGGTGGGCTATCGCTCTACCAATGGCTGGGCCAGGACACGCACGCTGTATTTCGCCCTGAAGTTTAATAAGGCGTTCATCGGCCACGGCTATAAAAACTACTCCAAACGCGAAGTGTATGGTGGTTTCTGGGGACAATTTAACCGTACGCCTAATTTCCCCGAGATAGCAGGCAGGCAGTTGAGAACTTACTTTGATTTCAAAACGACCGAGGGTGAGAAGATCAAAATAAAAATGGCGTTATCGCCTGTGAGCATGGATGGCGCCATGGCCAATATGCAGGCCGAAGCACCGGGGTGGGATTTTGAAAAAGTAAAAGCTGATGGGCAGGCACAATGGGAAACCGAGCTGCACAAGATCGTGATCCAGGGCAGCGAGGCTGATAAAGAAAACTTTTATACCTCGATGTACCACGCCATGATCAACCCTACCATCTACATGGATGCGGACGGGCAGTACAAAGGGCTGGATCAGAATATTCACAAAGCCGATGGCTTTACAAATTATACCACGTTTTCGCTATGGGATACACACCGCGCGCTGCACCCGCTGTTCAACATCATCGAACCAAAACGCAATGCGGATATGGTACAAAGTATGCTGGTGCATTTTGACCAAAGTCCAGAGCATATGCTGCCGATATGGAGCAACTCGGCTAATGAAAACTGGTGCATGAGTGGCTATCACGCCGTATCGGTACTGGCTGATGCCGTGGTAAAAGGCAATGCGCCATTTGATGCCAATAAAGCTTTGGATGCCTGCGTCACGATGGCCAATCACCGCGAATACGCCGGGATAGGCTATTATATCGACATGGGTTATATCCCTGACGAAAAGAACGGCAACTCGGTATCCTCAACCTTAGAGTATGCTTATGACGATTGGTGCATAGCGCAGATGGCCAAGAAACTGGGCAGGCAGGATGTTTACGATGTGTTTTTCAAACGTTCACAGAACTGGAAAAATGTGTATGACCCTAAGAGCGGTTTTATGCACCCCAAACTGATGGATGGCACTTTCCGCAAGGCGTTTGACCCTTTCACCACCATTAACCAGGGCTTTATCGAAGGCAACGCCTGGAACTATACGCTGTATGTTCCCGAGGACCCTGCCGGGTTGATCAAAGTGATGGGTGGCAATAAACGCTTTGTGACTTATATCGATTCCTTATTTAGTTATGACCTGCCGGATAAGTATTTCGCCGAAACGGAAGACATCACAAAAGATGGAATTATCGGCAACTACGTGCATGGCAACGAACCCTCGCATCATGACGCTTATCTGTACGACTGGACGGACAAACCCTGGAAAACGCAGGAAAAAATACGGCTGATATTACCACGCATGTATAAACCAACCCCTGACGGTCTCGGTGGCAACGATGACACCGGCCAGATGAGCGCTTGGTATATCTTTAGTGCAATGGGCTTTTATCCTGTAGCGCCGGGATCGGATCAGTACGCGATAGGTAGTCCGGCTGTGGACAAGGCGGTGATCAACCTGGATAACGGCAAAACCTTCACCATCAACGTAAAAAATCAAGGCGATAAAAATGTTTATGTGCAGAAGATCATCCTAAATGGCAAGGTGCTGAATGGCTGGTTTATCAGTCATGAGGATATTATGAATGGCGGGGAGATGGTGTTTTATATGAGCTCGAAGCATAAATAAGGTTCAGACAATATTCCGTCCCGCTCATAGCCGCGGGGGCTTAGTTACTTTTGTCGCGACAAAAGTAACCAAAAGCGCTTGTCAGCAGAAAGGCTTCTTTGCCGCACGAGGCCTCTGCGCACAATCAGGCAAAACCACGGGCTGCAAAATGTTGCCCTACTTCGTTCGCTCTGGCCTGCGCTTCAGCAACTATTGCTATGCCCCTGCCGACGCGCAAGACCACCATTGTTTTGCCTGATTTGGGCCGAAGCTGTTCTGCTGACGATAAAGAAATTATTCCGGGAATAAATATAATTTATAAAACCATGAACAAAAGCGGGCAAAGGCCTGACAGAAAAGCGGGCCGGGCGTATGGCGGGAATGCCGGTTTAGCTTTTGCTATGTGCGGAGCACTACAAAAGCGTAAAGAACCGGCAGGGCGGGCTGAAGCTTTTTTCTGTCTTGATTTTTTGTTACTTTTTGATCAAGCAAAAAGTAATAGGCCCTCCCGCGGCTATGAGCGGGAACGGAGGATGTCATTTTACGAAATTACATTTGAGGGAAACAACCTATTTTACTTCTTTCTAAACAAATTAAAAAAGGCCAATACGCTGAAGATCATAGTTACGACAAAGAATATGCTCACCCACATGAGATTCTTGTTTTAGATCAGCTAATTATCCTGCCAGGCAGTATTGCTCTTTTGAGGTTAGTTGCATCAGTTTCTCTTTCAGGATATTACGTGCACGGTAAAGCGTGGTGCGCGATAATAGTTCGCTTATTCCCAAAGTATTACCGATCTCCTGGTGCGAGTAGCCTTCAACCGCATACAGGTTAAACACCGAGCGATACACCTGTGGCAGTTGCTGTACCAGTTTAAGCAGGTCCTTCAGTTCCAAATTATTGGCGTTTTGTGTGGATGTGGTATTCATGGGGCTATCGGCCATGTCTTCCACCAAAACCATTGGTTTCAGTTTGCGGTAGCGCGATATAGCGGTATGCACCATAATACGGCGTATCCAGCCTTCCAGATTCCCATCGCCACGGTATTTATGTACATTGTTAAACATCTTGATAAAACCCTCCTGCAAAATGTCCTGTGCTTCGTCTTTATCATTTGCGTAGCGCATGCAAACCGCCATCATTTTAGGGGCCAGGGTTTTGTATAATAGTTCCTGTTGCTTACGGTCGTTTTGCAGGCATCCATCCCACATCCGGTTCAAATTTGTATCAGTATTCATGGTATTGTGATTTGATGAACCTATGCCAATGTTGATGCCATTTAGTAAAGTGTTGATTATCAAATAAATATTTTTTTATTGATCTACGAAACTGTTCGTTTTCGTACGGTTGTGACACAAAGGCGGACGATTTTGGCCCGTACCAATGCTAACCATCCCCAAAAAGCGGCTTTAAATTCATTACGTGCCTGTAAATTATATAACTGGATATCAACTGGTTTACATAAATGATGTAACCAGTTGTAAATCATCTTCGTAAACAGGATAAAACCAAGATGATATGAAAGCTAATTTATTTCTGTTGTTTACTGTCGTAGTATTGGCAAGCAGCTGTAAAAACGAAAATGTGCAACCAACTAAAGCCCAGGTTACTACCTCGGCTGTACACTCGTCATTGGTGGCCAGATGGAACATTGCGAAAGATTCAATAGCTGCGAGTTTTATAGGGCCAGTGCACTATAATGTATATGTTGGCACAGCGGACGATTATTATGATTTCAGGGCTGACGGCAGATGCTATGTCAAAGAAAATGGCGCTTTCGATACGATATCCTATAAGATCGTCACCGACACCACCGTTGCCTTTAATGGTAGCCTTTACCCAAGCGAGGTTAACCCCTTGACCAGCCATAGTGCCAGGATCGATTTCATGCAACCACAAGGCCCGGGCGGCGGCACTTACAGTAAAACGGTATTTCTGAAAAAATAGATCATCTTTACCTCTTCACATAGAACAAACACAACCCTCTTTGCGGACTGCCGTATAGAGGGTTTGAGCTTTCTATAATGGCGAAAATTATACCGGTCATTTTTTTAATTTTGTGAAGACTATTATATCAATAATCAATAAATGAGTTCTACGAAAAAACTGAGTAAGAATTGGAGAATTACCGAGAATGTAATTTTCGTATTCGCGTTTGGTTTTATCATGTATAGCCTGATCTCCACTTATGGGCTGTATGTTTACGACTCCATAAAAGGCAAAGGCTATATCGGTGCCATCATTGATCCTATTTTATCTCACCAGTACTATTTAAGCATCGTATCGGTCATTATTATATTAAACTCCACTTGCGTTTTATGGGAAATGGTGCTGTTTATTATACACCTTTCAAAACAGGAAAGCGGCAACATGCATTGGTTTGATAGGTATAAATTCATCTTTAAAAAGGTACTCGTAAACTATAAACCATCTTTTTTGGCTTTGCTGATCTATCAGCTTTTACCGAAGCTGATTTTGCTCCACATGTTTTGGATCTGGCTGCCGCATGTTCAGAGATTTGCGCTGTTCACCGTCAATTTAAAATGGTATAGCTGGATATACGCCTATTTGTGCTGGGAGCTTTCCACCTGGGTGTTCCATTTTACCTCTCACCGCGTGCGGTTGTTGTGGTGTTTCCACTCTCCGCACCATGCCCCCTCTGAACTAAATATGACGGTAAATTGGGTTCATTTTATTGCGGAGGTTTACTATTCTACCTTCATCCATTTGATTGTCTGCATCGTTTTGGGGGTTAACCCGTTGATGTTTATCGCCATTATGGGGATCGATAGCGCATGGGGAACGTTTGTGCATATAAGCGAAAGAGCTTTAAAGAACGGACACATGGGCATATTACAATATTTGATCATCACACCTGCACATCACCGGGTACACCATGCAAAAAACCCGTTGTATGTGGATACCAACTTTGCATCGGTTTTGCCGTTTTGGGATTGGATATTCGGCACACTGCAACCGCTTAAAGAAGAGGTGAAAGTTGATTACGGTATTACAAGGGATCTGGATGTCACCAATTTTTCGGATCTGTATTTTGGGGAACTATTACTCCTCTGGAGGGATATAAAAAATGCAGAGGGAATAAAGAATAAGGTATTATACGTTGTAAAGCCACCCGGATGGACCCCTGCGGGTGTCACTGAAACGGCCTCGGCCTTAAGGCAGGATTTTTTGAAAACAAACCCTGCATTGAGTGTCACCAGCAGAAATAGATTTTTAACGGCAATTAGATCCGGCTTAAAAATGGATAAGTTGGAGGATGGTGATGCGTTTGTATATATATCAAAACAAGAATAGTAACCTAATCTCTTGTCTCTAATCACTAATCTCTAAATCATTACCTTTGTCCCATCCCGGATAAAAACCGGGCACTATCATGATCAAAGAAATAGAAATTGTTTGTTCTCCTGAACAGCATGAAGATAATGTCGCTTTACAAAGACTGGCAGCCGCAGCCTTAAAAATATCAACCCAACAAATTACAGGTTTAAAAATTCTTAAACGTTCCATTGATGCCCGTGGCCGTAAGGTGGTTTACCGAATGCAGGTGAGGGTTTTTGTTGGCGAACCCTATCAACCGGAAACGTATTTGATTAAATATCCTAACGTTAAGGATGCAAAACCGGTTATTATTATAGGCGCTGGTCCGGCCGGGTTATTTGCGGCTTTGCAGTGTATCGAATCAGGATTGAAACCCATCATATTAGAACGTGGCAAGGATGTAAAACAACGTCGGCGTGACCTGGCCAATATCAATAAACAAGGCCTGGTTAACCCCGAGTCCAACTATTGTTTCGGCGAGGGTGGGGCAGGGACTTACTCTGACGGCAAGCTCTACACGCGTTCAACGAAGCGTGGCGATGTGAACCAGGTATTAAAAACCTTTGTGGCACATGGTGCGGAAGAAGATATATTGATAGACGCACGACCACACATCGGCACTAATAAATTGCCGGGAATTATTACCGCCATCCGCGAAACGATACAGAATGCCGGGGGCGAGATACATTTCGACACCAAAGTAACCGGCCTTATAGTTGATTTTGGAAAGATAAAAGGAGTAAAAACCCTTGATGGGAAAACCTGGAAAGCAGATGCGGTGATATTGGCTACCGGTCATTCCGCCCGTGATATTTTCGAAATGCTGCACCGGCAAAATATACTGATCGAGGCCAAACCATTTGCGTTGGGTGTGCGAATAGAGCATCCGCAGGAAATAATCGACCGTGCGCAATATCATTGTGATGACCGGGGCGAATACCTGCCGCCATCCTATTATAGTTTGGTGGAGCAGGTGGATGGTCGTGGTGTTTTCTCATTTTGCATGTGCCCGGGTGGAATCATCGCACCCTGTTCAACAGAAGATAAAGAAATTGTAGTAAATGGCTGGAGCCCATCCAAACGGAATAATCCTTATGCCAATTCGGGTACGGTGGTACAGGTAAATTTGGAGGATGTACCCGTCGATAACGCAGATCCTTTTAAACTGCTGCGTTTTCAACAACAGGTAGAGCAACTGGCGTTTACAGCCGGAGGCGGAAATTTAGTTGCACCGGCACAGCGCATGGTGGATTTTGTGGAAGGACGTACATCAACTGATCTGCCCAAAAACTCCTATCTTCCCGGTACCAATAGCGTCGACTTAAAAAATGTATTACCCAATTGGATAGCGGCAAGCCTGCAAAAAGCTTTACCCATATTTGGTAAAAAGATGAAAGGCTATTATACCAACGAGGCTGTATTGGTTGGGGTGGAATCACGCACTTCATCACCCATAAAAGTGCCGAGGGATAAGGAAACTTTACAGCATCCGCAGGTAGCAGGTTTATTCCCCTGCGGGGAAGGCGCGGGCTACGCAGGTGGTATTATTTCTGCTGCTATAGATGGGATCAATTGTGCTTTGGCGGCGGTGAAGGCATTATAATAAATATATGGGTGTCATGCTGAGGCTCTCGAAGCATGGTGGGTGGGCCTTACCACACATCCTTCGAGAGCCTCAGGATGACAGCGCTCAATTAGGAAAGGTAATAGAATAAATACGTCATGACAACATCAGAAAAACTCAGCCTTGAATTGCAAAAAATATTATCCGGCGATCCCTGGTACGGCAGCCCCGTTTACCAGGTGATTGAGGCGGTAAGCTTTGAGGCTGCCTTTGAGAAAGTAGCAGGCGCATCGCATACCATCGCCGAAATTGTATTGCACATGCTGGCCTGGACAGAGGAAGTACTCGATCGGATGAACGGAAAGGAAGCAAGCCTGCCACTCAGCGGCGACTGGCCACCAACAGGCACACCTGATGAACAAAAATGGCAGAATTATGTCAATGATCTGAAGCTGGTCAACGTAAATTTGCTGGGTCTTATCCAGAACTTCCCCGAGGAACAATGGAGTGAGCCAATGAACGATGAAAGAAACCGCGAACTGGGTAATGGCGTAACTTATGAAGAGCTGGTGAACGGATTGATACAGCATCATATTTATCACTCAGGGCAGATCGCGATATTAAATAGAATAATAAATGGTTGATAAAAAAACACTGATTTTAGGCGCTACGCCTGATGAAAGCCGCTACGCGAACCTTGCATCAAACAGGTTAGTGCGCAGTGGGCACAGTATAGTAAACGTGGGCTTAAAAGCTGGCCAGGCAGCGGGCGTGCCTATTGAAAAGCCGGAAACCATCCACAGTGACATAGATACCATCACCCTGTATGTTGGTCCGCACCACCAGGAAGGCTTGTACAATTATATATTGGATACGCACCCCAAGCGGATCATCTTTAACCCCGGTACCGAAAATTCAGAACTTCGCCGAATGGCGAATGAAAAGGGAATTGAGACGGAGTATGCTTGTACGTTAGTGCTATTGTCGATAGGGCAGTATTGAGCCCTGCGGGCAGTGATTAGAGATTAGTTAATTAGAGATTAGGTTACTGCCTTAAAAAACCTTTCAGCTTTGACCTTTTAGCTTTCCGCCTTTGAAAATATCCTTATCTCCTTCGGATAATAGTTATTGATGCGGTTTGGCAGCAACTTCGCCCAGCCTAAAGCATGCCCTTCAAAGTTCATTAAGCTCCAGCCTTTATCTGTTGTATCAAGGCCGGTGATATCAGCACGCTGCAGGTATTGAATAGCCTGGTCTTTTGTTAACTCAGTTTGTAAAAAGCGGTCTTTATTTACAATCAGGCTTAGGGCAAGTTCATGATCAGGTATCAAATCCCTGCCCGCCAGTTTACCCATCCGCACTCCTGATTTTTTCAGATAGAAATACTGCTGCAGAACACCGAGACTGTGCCTGTGCTCGCGGTCGATCGCCAGCCAGTCGTCATTTATTTTGAAATAGTAATAGTTGTCAGGCTCCTTAATATAAGGTTTCACTAGGTCAATCTCTTTAAAGTTTGCTTTTTGATGATCCTTGTATTTGGTGTTGGATACCTCGCCGCTGCTTTCTTTCTTTTGCAGACAGGCAGCAAATAAACCCTCACCCTTTACTTTGTCGGGATAAAAACGATATCCCCAGGCTTGTTTTTGGGTCGACTGGCTTTCCACTATACCCCATTCGCTATCAATAGGTATCCTGGTGCTTTCCAGTTCAAATTCGGTGCATAGCCAATCCAGTATATCCTCGTTTTCCTCCATGGAATAGGAGCAGGTACTATATATAAGGTAACCATCCTCTTTTAAGGCGGGGTAAACATCCGCCAAAATACGCTCCTGCCGCTGATGGCATAAGTTCACATTCCCCTCCGACCATTCATCCATCGCCGCCGGGTCTTTCCTGAACATGCCCGAACCTGAGCACGGTGCATCTACTAAAATAATGTCGAAAAAGCCTTTCAGCCTGCCAAAATCCTTAGGGTCGTTATTGGTCACTATACTATTACTGGTGCCCCAGCGGTTCAGGTTATCTGAAAGCACAGGCACACGCGTCTTGATGATCTCATTAGCGACCAGCAGATCATTGCTTTTTAATGCTGAATTGATGAGCGTGCTTTTACCACCGGGAGCTGCACAAAGATCAAGCACCTTAATACTATCGGAATGAGTTTGCTGGATGTGTTTAAGGATATGATCGATAAACATGGACGAAGCTTCCTGTACATAATAACAACCGGCATGGAAAAGCGGATCAAAAGTAAAGGATGGGCGTGTATCCAGGTAATATCCATCAGCACACCATGGCACCGGTTGATCCCCTTTTATGGTCGATGGTTTAAAAGGATTCAGCCGGATCGACGTTGGGGATATTGGAATTTGATGTGCTTCAGTGAAATTTTCCGCGTTAAATCCCGGTGAGCCGGAAAGTTTTTGAAGAAAATTTTGAGGAAAGAGGTGATCGCTCATATATTTTTCAAAGATACAAAATCGCTTGCTTCAATAATTTAGGAGTTGATCTCAAATCAGGCCTTTTTTATTGGCCTTAGTTTACAGTGAGTTAAAGTATAGTTGCGATTATTTTAATATTTCTTTTGGCTGGTAGCCGGATTCTCCTTACATTTGTGTCCGCTTTGGAAAAAGGCGTTGTTTTTTGAAGATTTGGGACTAAAAAAATGTACTGAAAAAAAGTGAAAATAACACTTGACATGTATACTAAATTATTCCCATCTTTGCAGCCGCTTCGGAAACGAGGCAAATAGTTAAAAAAGTAAGATCCTAACGGATTTTAAATATAAGTTCCCTGCGATAGTGGAACGATAAAAG
>Ga0206812_1001_pt1 | contig 109254 bp, 86 predicted proteins | sample Alteio_BWOrgCont_54_FD_152912 | JGI IMG/M metagenome (GOLD analysis project Ga0206812, IMG submission 152912) | Enriched cells from forest soil in Barre Woods Harvard Forest LTER site, Petersham, Massachusetts, United States -... | ecosystem: Environmental > Terrestrial > Soil > Temperate forest >... | reverse complement strand
GGCGGGCATCATCTTCAATATTGCCTAATAACTGTTTCTGCTCCGGGTTTACCTCGCCTATGCGATTGTCTTCCAATAGTTTCAGGCTCATTTTGATAGACGAAATCGGAGTTTTTAACTCATGCGAAATAGTAGCTATAAAATTAGTTTTTGCTTCATCCAACTGCTGGAACTCAGTGATGTTTTTCAGGATGATCACCTTGCCGATCACTTTCTCCTTACTCATTACCGACAGCGTCTCTTTGGAGTAAAAACTTTCCTTATTATCAGCGTATATCTTCATTTTATTCTGATCGGTTACCAGCAGGTTTCTGAGCAGGTCGTTTTCGAGGGCCACATCAGGAGCATAATTTCCTATCAGGTTAGATTCGGTCATGCCTATCAGTGTACAGGCTACTTCATTTACAAAGATAATGAACGATTTTTCGTCCAGCCCGATAATGGCATCATGCATGGAGTTGATAATCGTTTCGATACGTTTTTTCTCAAAAAGGATACTCGCCAGGTTACTATTCTCATACTCGTTAAGCTTGTGCGTCATCAGGTTAAAGGCCTGCCCCAGTTCGCCAAATTCATCATTTGATTTAAAATTTAATTGCTGATGATAGTTGCGTTTAGATATCTCTTGTATCCGTTCTGTCAATTCCTTTATCGGATTGGCTATATAACTTGGAAAGTTGAGCACAAAACTAAAAGCAACCAGGAATAAGAAAGAACCAGTTAAGGCGACGAGTAAAGTAGCGCTACTTGCGGTCCCTTTTGCAACGGCGTTTTTATGCTCAATGGCATTCATGTTTACCTCCATGATGCCAAAGAGAAGCTTGCGTACCTGCAGGCGTAAAATACTTTGCTTTTCCACACCATTGCCAAGCAGTTTAAGCTGCTCATATTTGGAGCGCAGGGAATCGGTAAGTTGCTGCTCGCCGGGTTCGGTAACATTATGTTCCTGTTTAACTAGGTTATCTTCGATTATATCAATTTGCTTTGTGTTAAGCTCTAATTCATTTTGATCCAGTGCATTGCCGATGTCTTTTACATATTTAAGCGATTCGTAATTATTTTTAAGAATAACACTGGCATCAGCTGACAAACGGTTCAGAAAGTAAATGGATAATCCGCAGCATATAAATGCGAGCAGAAACAGGAAGCCGAAGCCCGCCCGGAGTTTATTTTTTATGGTCATGACAGTATTACTAGGTCGATATCGGTTTTCGACATCTTTTTTAATAATTGAGTAAACACAGCAGTTTTCATTACGAGCTGATAAAATTTAAAACGGGGTTTACCTATGCAGATGGTAGTGATATCATATTTATCAGCCGTTTCCCATATGGTCTTGGCAATATTATCACTCTTAATCTTTAACACCTCGCCCCCCAATTGTGTGGCCATTTTCATATTGTTGATCAAATGCCGCTGTGATGCCAGGTTAATTTTGTCGCTGCTTTCATTCGAGGTTTGCACATACAACACATACCATTTTGAACGATAGTAAGATGCCAGTCGGGCCGTTTTACGGATGATTATTTTTGCTGACTCATCATTGGTACTAATACACGACAGAAACAATTCAGCACGCAGCTTGATGTTTTTGGGTACTTCTGTATCTATTTTCCGTTCTAACTGGTGAGCCACTTCCCTTAGGGCCAGTTCTCGCAATTGCAATATTCGCTCTGTCTGAAAAAAATTATTTAGTGCCAGGGGTATTTTCTTCTCATCGTAGATCTTACCTTCTTTCAGCCTGTCAATCAGTTCATCAGCAGTTAGGTCGATATTCACTACCTCATCGGCTAACTGCAATACCTTATCAGGGATACGCTCATTAATAGCAGCTCCGGTTATCTTTTCTACCTCCTCATTCAGACTTTCAATATGCTGAATATTTATAGCGCTTATTACATTAATACCCGCATTTAAAATATCCCGCACATCCTGCCAGCGTTTTTCGTTCTGGCTGCCTTCAATATTACTATGGGCAAGTTCGTCTACTATCACCACTTCTGGCCGCAGGCTGATGATAGCCTTCAGGTCCATTTCTTCCAGCTCCTTGCCTTTGTAAAAGAGTTTACGGCGGGGTATCAGCGGTAACCCTTCTATTAAAGCTTCTGTTTCCTTACGCTTATGTGTTTCGATGTAGCCTATTTTTACATCAATACCATTACGCATCAACGCATGTGCCTCCATCAGCATACGGTACGTTTTACCTACACCGGCACTCATACCAATGTATATCTTAAACTTACCGCGCCTCGAACGCTTAATGAGTTCCAGGAAATGCTCTACCGATTGCTCTTTATTTTCTTCACTCATAATGAGGGTGAATTATATCTCAAATTTATTTATAATTGGCATTCATTTTTAACTTAGTAAAGGGGATGTGAACATCCCCTTTTTCACGCAGACCTCAATCAAACCAAACTTATAATTAACAAACAATAATTAATTATAAAAAAAGTCCACGCTTATCTTAACCGGCATTAATTCAAACCGGTATATCATTATTTCAAGCTTTCGGCATATATTTCTTTTATTTTATATGCATTCGATTCAGCGTCATAATCACCAAGCTGTATGCCTGATTTTTCTTCAACTTCAACCAAATTTCTGAATTTTGGATTTTTCGGGAAAGCCCTTGCTATATTCTCAGATGTAAGAGGTTGAATTTCGTTGTCGATTTTGGTACTAAAATAAAAACTCCTTACTGGTTTGGGACCTTTTCCGTCTTGTACCAATTTCTCAAAACTGTATATATAAAATCCGGTTATATCAACAATCTGGTAGGCCCTGCTTTCATAAAACCTGTAGTCCTGACCATTGTTGTGATATCCGAATATTTCACTCTTATTCAAGATCAGTTTTTTCCCATTACTAATTACAGTTACTTTATTTTGTCCGATAAATTCATGGATATATATTTTATTTCCTTTGGGATTATTCGGATCTGTACTGTAAATTAATTTGTGGTGCAAGTAATCGTTAAATGTTAAATACAATCCATTGGTTTGGCTTTGTGCCATTAATTGTTGTGCAAAGCCAAATGTCACTGATACTATGATCAGTATTAATTTCAAACTTTTCATTGCTATGTTATTTAATTGTTAATATTCATTGTTTTTAAAAACGTACTATCAAATCCATCGCTGCTGTGTATTGATCTTTTTTAGTACCATTATCATAGGGGGTTACTCCATCAGCATAGGCACGTTCGTACCTGATCTCAGGGCGTATCCTGATATAGTCATTAAAATAATGCACAAACCCTATCGTGTGACTCGAGTACCAGGTTGCATATCCTGTTCTGCCCGCCTGCGGATCATCCAGGGCGTCGGTACGGATAGAAAAATAATCCTTTTTCGAAACCAATATCTGGAAGTAGTTTACAATGCCCACAGCATTTTCTGTTCCTGGTATTAGTGTGCCTGGGCCTACGCCTGTTAAAAAGGGCTGCGCAGGACCGTTTATTACTGTACCACCGGTAAGTGCGTGGTATTGCCACATGTAATAGGCTTCGGTCATCATATGGAATGTTTCATTAAACTTGTGGCCCCATGTCATAACAAGCATCTGCAGGTTATCATGCTGTTGTGTATAATCGCCGTTCCCAAGAGAGTTGATACCTCCATACAATGAGTTATTATTATCCTTTGATACCCAACGTGCCATCAATAAACCATTTATCTGAGCCGAATGACTCCATGGTGCCATGTCGTTACCGGCATGTATGCCTACTTCCAACTGCCAATATGAGCCCAGTTTAAATGTTGCCTGCGCACCGGTAAACGTGTATGGGTCAACGGTGAACATCAGTGAGTGCGAGTACAGGTAGTTATCTGTTGCCCATTGCGCCTCAATATCAGCAGGCGAAATAAAGCGACCTACTTTTAAAAGCATGCCATCCGCTATTTTAGGGAAATAGATCAATCCATACATTTCAGCTGGGTCAAATCCATATTTGTTATTATTCCCAAGCAATTGATTGCTGAGATAACCTTTACCTGTAGTGTATCGATAGTCTGTCCCAAAAATGGTAGTAACCAAAAACCCTGCGGAAACATGGTCCGTTTGAACCGTATTGGGTTGCCAGTCGAATTTCAAACCCACCTGGTCAAGCACCACATTATTTGGGACAAGATCATAAGAGGTTGGTGCGTTTGAGTTTTTAGATGAACTGATATTGGCACCCGGGTCGATCCAGCCATAAACCCTCATATGGGTCTTGGTCCACCCTAATGCCTTTTGCAATGGGTATATTGGGGCAGTAGCATCAGATCCCACAAGCGGCGCTCCATCCCAATCAGAGGTCGGGAATGGTGGTGATGGCAAAGGTGATGGCAGCGAACGTGCCACGGTGTCTTTTTTTGTTTGGTTAACAATAGAAGTAGTAGTTTGAGCGTGTACGCTCAGGCCAATAGCAACCAGGGCCACTATCGACAATAGACGTGTTTTCATTTTTTTTATAGGTTATATTAAATTCTGATGAAGGATTATGTGCTCTATACTTAAGGGTCACATAATCCTCATGGTATTATAGGTTGATGTAGGGATGTTTTTATTTCTTTAATTCATCAAGGGCAACATTCAGTTTCAGCACATTAACTTTAGCAGGGCCGAATAAACCCAGCAACGGACCTTCAGTATGGGCATCAACCAAAGCTAAAACCTGTTGTTCCGAAATACCACGAGCTTTAGCGATACGTGTTGCCTGTATCTTTGCCCCAACAGGTGAAAGGTCAGGGTCAAGGCCGCTACCTGATGCGGTAACTAATTCGGCAGGGATCTGATCTTTTGTAACGCCGGGGTTATGTTTCAAGAACGTATCTATGCGTCCTTTAACATCTTTATTCAGGTAATCAGCATTAGTTGGGCCCTTGTTTGAACCAGCACCTGCATCTGCCTGGTAATTGGCTGCCGATGGACGTGACCAGAAATACTCGTCCTTAGTGAATTTTTGGCCCTCATTGGCATAACCAACTACACGGCCTTTGTACTGAACAGTTTCGCCGTCACCGTGGCCTGGAGTTAATTTGCCAATACCTGCGATAGCAAGCGGATACAAGCCTGAAAGTATCACTAACAGGATGATAGTTATTTTGATTGATGGCAATATGTAAGTTTTCATATTTTAAATTTTTGAGATATAGTACATTAAAAATTATATAAACAGGGCCACTGCAAGGTCTATCAGTTTGATACCGATGAATGGGATTATGATACCGCCGAATCCATAGATGAGCAGGTTGCGCCTTAATAATTTGCTTGCTCCTATCGGTTTATATTCCACACCACGTAATGCCAATGGGATCAGCATCGGAATGATGATAGCATTAAAGATTACTGCCGATAATATAGCTGATTGCGGACTGTGCAGATCCATTATGTTCAGCGCCCTCAATGATGGTATAGCCACCATAAACAAAGCGGGCACAATGGCGAAATACTTGGCCACATCGTTAGCAATTGAAAAAGTGGTCAGCGTGCCACGGGTCATCAGCAACTGCTTGCCGATCTCCACGATCTCGATCAGTTTGGTAGGATCATTATCCAGGTCGACCATGTTGCCAGCTTCTTTAGCTGCCTGTGTACCACTGTTCATCGCTACACCAACATCTGCCTGTGCCAAAGCTGGGGCATCGTTTGTACCGTCGCCCATCATGGCTACCAGTTTACCGCCCTGTTGTTCTTTTTTAATGTAGTTCATCTTATCTTCGGGCTTAGCCTCGGCAATAAAATCATCCACACCGGCTTTTTCGGCAATAAATTTGGCAGTTAACGGGTTATCACCGGTTACCATCACTGTTTTTACTCCCATTTTGCGCAGGCGTTCAAAACGTTCGAATATCCCGGTTTTGATAATATCCTGAAGTTCAATTACACCCAGCACATTTTCGTTTTGCGATACCACTAACGGTGTACCACCGTTTGATGCGATCAACTTAACCCTTTCCTCCACTCCGTCCTGGAATGTATTACCGGCTTTTAGCACCATGTTACGGATAGAGTCAAATGCACCTTTACGAACGCGCAATCCGTCTGGTGTATCCAACCCGCTTGAGCGTGTCTCAGCTGTAAATTTGATAAATACTGAATCTTTTGGCGCTTTAACCAATACTTTGGTTGGCCCATTTTCAGCCAGTTCAACAATTGATTTACCTTCGGGAGTTTCATCTGCCAGTGAGCTTAATACACACGCTTTTATAAACTCAGTTTCATCAACTCCTGTTGCTGGATAAAAGTTAGTTGCTTTACGATTACCTATTGTTATCGTCCCGGTCTTGTCTAACAATAAGGTATCCAAATCACCTGCAGTTTCCACCGCTTTACCCGATTTAGTGATCACATTTGCGCGCAACGCCCTGTCCATTCCAGCTATACCAATTGCTGACAAAAGACCACCGATCGTAGTAGGGATCAGACAAACAAATAAGGATATAAAGGCGGCTATTGAAATGGGGGTATTTGCATAATCGCCGAATGGTTTTAAAGTAACACATACAATAACGAAGATGAGCGTAAAACCAGCCAAAAGGATGGTTAAAGCAATCTCGTTAGGTGTTTTCTGCCGTGAAGCGCCTTCAACCAAAGCGATCATTTTATCTAAAAAGCTTTCGCCCGGCTGTGTGGTAACAACAACCTTTATACGGTCAGACAGCACTTTGGTACCACCTGTAACAGAGGACTTATCACCACCCGACTCACGTATTACCGGGGCTGATTCTCCAGTAATGGCTGACTCATCAATAGTGGCTATACCTTCTATGATCTCGCCATCAGTTGGGATAGTGTCACCTGTTTCGCATATAAACACGTCGCCTTTTCTTAATAATGACGACATTACTTGTTTTTCAGCGCCATCAACCAGCAAGCGTGCGGGTGTTTCCTCCCTGGTTTTGCGCAAGCTTTCAGCCTGTGCTTTACCCCTTGCTTCAGCTATTGCTTCTGCAAAGTTGGCAAACAATACAGTAAACAATAAAACTAAAAATATGGTAAAGTTATAGCCCCAACTGCCTTGCCCGGAATTGGACAAAGAAAAAATGGTGACAACAAGCATTACAACTGTGCCGATCTCCACGGTAAACATCACCGGGTTACGCACCAATATGCGAGGGTCAAGCTTAATAAAAGACTGCTTTAGTGCATCTCTTACCTGATCGCCCTGGAATAATGTATTTTGATTTGATCTCATGATAATTTCTAAGATTATTTAAGTGAAAAGTGTTCGGCAATTGGCCCTAAGGTCAAAGCAGGGAAAAATGATAGTGCTGCAACAATAATAATAACAGCGAATACCATAACACCGAAAGTAACTGTGTCGGTTTTTAAAGTACCTGCCGATTCAGGGATAAACTTCTTGTTCGCCAGGATTCCGGCAATAGCAACAGGGCCAATTATTGGGAAGAACCGCCCTACAAATATGACCAGGCCTGTACTAACGTTCCAAAATATATTGTTGGCGGTTAGTCCGGCATAACCCGAACCATTGTTGGCAGCGCTTGATGCATACTGGTATAACATTTCGGAGAATCCATGACTTCCTGGGTTATTTAACCATGCGGAAGGTTTTGTAGCCCAATCTGCATTAGGATAGTGTACCAATACATACGATGCAATGGATGTGCCCACTAATATGATAAAAGGGTGTAATAATGCAATCAGCGAAGCTATCTTCATTTCGCGGGCCTCAATTTTTCGCCCCATGAACTCGGGTGTTCGCCCAACCATCAGACCGGAGATAAATACGGCGATGATGATAAATATGTAAAAATTCAGATAGCCTACTCCCACACCTCCATAAAAGGAGTTGATCATCATATCAAACATCTGGGCCATACCTGAAACCGGCATCATGCTATCATGCATGGCGTTTACCGAGCCATTGGAAGTTACTGTAGTAGTTACTCCCCACATGGCAGACGCTGCAGGCCCGAAACGCACCTCCTTGCCTTCCATCGAGCCGCCTGGCTGGCTGACACCTAAATGCGCAATACCAGGGTTACCATTAACTTCAGCAATGACCGATGGGAATACCATAATGAGGAAACCCGCCGTCATCACACCGAAAATTACCCAGGCCAGTTTCTTTTTATTAAGATAAAAGCCCAACGCAAACACCAGCGCAACTGAAATCAAAAATATACTGCTATTCTCAACCATGTTGGTCAGGTAATTCGGATTTTCAAACGGATGGGCCGAGTTTGCGCCAAACCAACCGCCGCCATTGGTACCGGTTTGTTTAATAGCGATCATGGCAGCTGCAGGTCCGCGAGAAACGTGGATAGTATCACCCTGCAAACCAATGATGGTGTCCTTACCTTTGAAACTGGTTGGCGTACCGTTAAATGCTAAAATCACAGCAACAACAAAGCTTAGGGGCAGAAATAACCTAGTGATGGATTTCACTAAGTAGTCCCAAAAGTTGCCGAGCTTGTCAGTTACTTTATCCTTCATGGCCTTAAAAACAACCATCATAGCTGCAATACCTGTCGCGGCGCTCACAAAATGCAGAAACATCAACACATAAAGCTGTGTATAATAGGTTGCGCCTGATTCGCCAGAGTAATCCTGCAAGTTGGTGTTAGTTACAAAACTAAGGGCTGTATTAAAGGCCAGGTCAGGGGTTTGGCTGGGGTTATGATCGGGATTTAATGGTAGGCGGCCCTGGAAAAGCAGGCAGAAAAAAGTATAAATTAACCATATAAAATTAACGGTTAACAATGCCTTTAAATGTTGTTTCCAGTTCATTTCCCTGTTTGGGTCGATACCGCTGAACTTAAAGATCAGTCGTTCGAGCGGGGCCATAAAGTCGAGCCAGGTTTTTTCGCCTTTAAATACCTTAGCAATATATTTACCCAGCGGAATAGCAAGGGCGATAGTTGCCAGGTACATGAAAATAATACCTATGTATTCAGTGTTCATAGTAATTTGGGGATAAGGGTTAAAATTTTTCGGGTTTTAAGAGTACATAAACCATATAAATAAATACGGCTACGGCTACGATGAATAATGCGATCATGCTGATTAGATTTTTTCGAAGTAATTAACTGTTTTGAAGAAGATCCAGAATACGACTATGAAACATAGTACATAAACGATTGTCATTATAATATCCATGTTGATTTGATTTTTGGGTTTTTGTTTGTTTTTTAATTGTGATATAATAGTTTGATCTTTAACACTACGATACAAACCATGGATATTGCCAGGAGCCAGAAAAATACAATTGTTACTATGTCCTTGAGAGTGTATTTGAACTGCTGCTTTTTCATGAAATATCCCAGATATTAAAACATCCATGTTGATTTGATTTTCCGGTTATATACCAAGGCGATGCCATTAAAATAGCCGAATAAGCAAGCTACTTGTATTCAGTACATTACAGAAACAAATGCGATTTTAAGATGAAATAAAGGGATAAACAAGCCTATCATAATGATAGGCTATTATCAAAAGGAGAGTTATTGTGCAAATCTGAAATCTTCAATTAAAGTATTTAATTGCAATGATCATTTCTATCAAAATGAAAAGGGAAGCCTCATAACGATATGCTTTATAATAAAGAATTAAATCCCGAAAAGTGGTTAATTACAATCCAAAGGCATTTTTGCATTTAAAAACAGGATGAGATACTCTCTTTGGCATATAAATAGTTGATGAAAGTAAAAATTAAACAAAAATGACACAAAAGCTAAAGGAGTTTGAAACATCAGGAAATGAGGCCCCTGTTCAATTTTTAAGTGAAGAAAATATTATAAAGCTTGAAGTGGCCGATGCTAACCCCTTCATAAAAATTAGCAGCCCTGACAAAAGCATTCCATTCATTGTAACATCAGACGGCGGCGTTATTGCTGATATCACGGTAAATAATCCCAAAACTATAGTGAAAAATCTTCAGTCTGCTCTCCCTGCTGATGAATTAAGCGGCGGAGCGGGATTTATTGATGTGTTTTATGGAAATCAACTATTAGTATTCAGACATATAACCAGCAAGTTTTTTGAAAAAAGCTGGCAGGTTGATGATATTGTTTCAGCATTACAATCTGAATTAAACTTATACTATCCTGGTTACCAGATCAGATCTTGCTAAAACTTAAAATAAACTCTATTCGAGCCCGTATTCTTTAAGCTTACGATATAGTGTTGCTATACCGATATTTAAAAGCCGTGCGGCTTCGGCGCGGTTGCCGTGGGTATGGTTAAGCACTCGTTGTATATGCAGTTTCTCAACAGATGAAAGATCAAATGCCGAAAGTGTTTGATTGTACCTTAAAGGTTGGATATTTTGTATTTCGTAAGGTAATAGTGTTTCGTCCAGTTCATTACTGTCGCACAGTATTACAGCACGCTCTATTATATTCTTTAGTTCCCTGATGTTACCGGGCCAATTGTACGCTTCCAGCTTTTCAATAAAAGTGGGAGACATAACAGTTATCTGCCTTTTTACCTTAGCAGAAAAATACTGCATAAAATATTCGGCTAATAAGCGGATGTCCTTCTTACGTTCGCGCAATGCAGGCAATGTGATCTGGAAAACTGATAAGCGATAAAACAGATCTGAACGAAAATGGCCTTTTTCAATTTCCTCCTGCAGATCGCGGTTGGTTGCTGCCAATATCCGTACATTCACCTGGGTTGGTTTGGTATCGCCTATTTTGATAAACTGCTGTGATTCCAGCACACGCAGTAATTTGGCTTGCAATTCATGGTCAAGCTCCCCTATTTCGTCCAGGAATATGGTGCCGCCGTTTGCTTCTTCAAACAGGCCTTTTTTATCTTTTACAGCCCCTGTAAATGCACCTGCCTTGTGCCCGAACAATTCACTCTCCAATAGTTCTTTGGTGAAAGCACTGCAATTGACCGCTACAAACGATTTGGCTTTACGGGTACTTGCCTGGTGTATGGCTTCGGCAAAAATTTCCTTCCCTGTACCGGTTTCGCCCAATAACAAAACGGTTGTATCTGTCTGGGCTACTTTTTGAGCCAGCTTTACTACATCAGTTATCGCTGAAGACCGGCCAACTATTCGGTCAAATCCAAATTTATCGTTCAGCTTGTTTTCCAGTTCCTGCACCCTTTGCTGTAGCAATGCTTTATCCATTGCCTTACTTACCAGTGGGATGATCTTTTCGTTATCATCTCCTTTGGTAATATAATCGAATGCTCCCGATTTGATCGCTTTAACGCCATCGTTAATAGTTCCGAATGCGGTGAGTACGATCACCTCAACTGCAGGCCAGTTGGCTTTTATCTGCCCCGTAAGTTCTATACCATTACTATCTGGCAGCTTTACATCGCTCAATACAACCTGTATGGTTTCCTGCTGTAATTTACGCAGGCCTTCTTTACCGGTTGCAGCAGTAATTATTTCATACCCTTCTAACTGCAATATGCGGGCAAGCAGGTTTCGCAACCTTTCTTCATCGTCAATAATTAATATGGTGGAGCGCATGAGCTTTAACTCTTTTGATTAACTTATCATATTCAAAATAAAGCTTTACAAAAAAGTCTATTTTCGGGTACAAACTTAACATTAGATAACATAAAAGTATAATTGTATGGCTTAACTTCGGTTATTATAGTTTTTTATCAACTTGTTTACTTATATACTATTTTATCATATTCGTTAACTGCAGAATGCCTCATTCCGTAAAAAAATCGTAATTTTAAGGTATTGGATCATGGCAGTAAGAATAATAATTAACTAAGTGTATGCATATCATTCACAACAAAGATATTGGAACAAAACAAAAAGCGCTTGCCATTAATCTCGACCTTAAAATTTATGGCTCATTCGCTGAGATCGGGGCGGGCCAGGATGTAGCAGCCAATTTTTTTAAAGCAGGCGCTTCTTCGGGTACTATAGCCAAAACCATGTCGGCTTATGATATGCTTTTTTCTGATGCGATCTATGGTGTGCAACAAGTACGGCGTTATGTAAGCGAGCAGCGGTTGATATCCATGCTCGATCATGAGTACGGGTTGCTGATTGAGCGCCTGGCCGCGCATCGCGGTGATACATCAACTTTCTTTGCCTTTTCTGATACGATCTCGGCCCTAAACTATCAAAAAACAAATGATGGGCATGGCTGGATGGGCGTACGTTTTCAGTTAGAACCCAACGGGGCGTTTAATGATGTGGTGATCCACGTAAAATTATTGGATAACGATAATAATATGCAGCAGCAGGCTGTAGGAGTGTTAGGCGTGAACCTGATGTATGCCTGCTTCTATTATCATAAGAACCCACCTGTATTTTTACTTTCGTTGATGGACGATTTGTCGAAAGACCGCATCCAGATAGATATGATCCGTTTTGAAGGATCTGATTTTACTAAAGTGGATAACCGGCTGATGAGTTTGCACCTGGTAAAATATGGCTTTTCGGATGCGGCCCTGTTTGGCCCTGATGGTAAAAATATGCAACCTTCAGAAGTATTACATAAAAAACATATCGTGGTGATACGCGGGCGTTTCCGGCCACTCATCAATGTGCATTTAGATATGCTCAACACTGGCGTTAAGCAATTTATGCAGGAGGCGGACGTAGATAAGGCAAATGTTGTGGTCGTTTCAGAACTTACCCTGCAATCGTTAAAAGAGCGAAACGCCGATGAAACTGCCGATATAGATGAAAAGGATTTTCTCGACCGCGTGGATATTCTTTGTTCGCTCGGGCAAACAGTACTGATCTCTAATTTTCATGAGTATTATAAACTGGTGGCTTACCTGTCAAAGATTACCAAGTTAAAGATGGGCGTGGTTTTAGGCTACCCCAACCTGGAATATATTTTTTCTGAAGAACATTATCAGGATCTGCCCGGTGGTATCCTGGAATCCTTCGCTACACTGTTCAGTCGGAAAGTAAAGCTGTTTATTTATCCTACTTTACGTGATGGGGTGATCTGGAATTGCCTCAGATTTTATCCGCCGCCGCACCTCATTGATCTGTACCGCTACCTGATCGCCAATAACAAAATAGAAGATATCAGGCATTACAACGAAAACAACCTTCATGTGCAAACCGATAAAGTGCTGCAACTCATCAAACAAGGTGTAGACGGATGGGAGGAATACGTACCCACCGAGGTTGCTACCATGATAAAAGAACGCCGTCTGTTTGGCTTTGCAGGTGAAACAAGTTCGGTTCAGGCTAAAAAAGGATAGTCATCTTATTAATACAATTTAAGTATTTGATAATCAACTATTTGCCGATACAGTTTTGGTTTATGTTTTGATAATCAATAACTTGACTTCTAAAAGTTACAAAATAGTATCAGAAAAGTTTATAATAACGAGAATTATTGCACAATAAATTCGTGTGGATAACTTATAGTTTTTGTCATAATTTGTCACTATTTGGCGTTAAATCAAATCTTGTCTTTTCAGCCAAAATATCAAGGTAATGCACATCTCCCTTTTCAGAAAAAGTAAAACAGCAATCCATGCCTTAGGGAAGAACCGTATCGTTATTTTCATTTTAGTACCGCTGTTTTCCAAATAAACCTGAATTCAATTATTACTTTACAAATTCACCGTCTGCTTTGATCTCAACATCAGTACTGACGTCAAAAGGATCAGTCGGTCCGACTCCAAAATCAGCCCTGTTAATTCGCCCTGTTAATTGGAAACCAGCCTTTGTTTTTTTAGAATCTACATCAACAGCAGTACCCCTGAACCACAAATCCATTGTGACAGTCCTGGTCACCCCGTGTATGGTTAAGTCGCCTGTGATCCTGTACCTGTCCTTCATGCCGGTGGTATTGACAATTGAAGTGGATTTAAAAGTCATGACGGGGTATTTGGCAACGTTAAAGAAATCAGTCCCGATCAAATGGTCGTCGCGCAATTTCAGTTCGGTGGTGATAGAACCTACATCAACAGTCAGTTCAAAGACCGCATCACTAAAGTCAGGTTTCGAAGAAATAATTACTGCATCAAATTTTTGAAATAACCCAAAAATGGAGGAGATGCCTAAATGTGTGACAGTAAATGTCAGTTTGGAATGCATGGGGTCATCTCTCCAGGTCGGAGCCTGGGCAAATGAATAATTGGCTGAAATAATTATTAGCAATACTGCGATAAGCTTTTTCATGATCTTATAATAGTTATCTATACTTTGGTCTTGGGAATTTCGGTATGACGGTCTATAAATTTCCTGATCAGGGGGTTTAATATGAATCCTGTTGGAATAGAGATCAAACAACCGGTAATAAAGTCAGGCCGCCAGAGGGTGAAAAACTCCCTATCAATTCTATGGTGTGTACATAAAATTCCGAAGCTGAGTATCGCTGTTGTAGCAATAGAAACAAAAATGACGAATGCCGCCGGCGCTTGTTTTTGGGTGAGTTTCATATGTGTTAAGGAATGTTTTGTTGCTTTTTAATTTTTCTGATTTAAGCGTTGCAGTATGGAAATCAACTGCTCACTAATGGCAACAAAAATGCCAGGCAATTAACCACCTGTCATTGAGGCAATTGCGTATTTTCGCATATCCACGGTAATGATATTTCGTCAATCCACGAACGAATTATAGTTGAAATCACGAGCAGTGAATTTTGCTCAGGGAAAATTGCCTTAATTACTTTAGTTGGTATTGTAACAGCGGGTCGGCGCACGCGACACTTTGCTGGGTGGCGCTTTCGTTTTCTTCCATGGGAACCATTGCGAGCGCCCCACAAAATATTGCCATCACAACAGCCGCGATTTTAAGCACGATCAAAGTGGTCAATACATTAGATAAATAGCCCCATAATACGCTCGATAAGGCAATCGACCCTTGAAAAACAGTAACGTTAACCGCCAGAAACCTCCCTTTGAATTCATTCGGCGAATGTTGCTGTGCCAGCACGTTCAATGTGGAAGTAGCATTGATCCAGCCAATCCCGGTGATAAACATGATCCCGTTAAGCAAAATAAAATTAGAGGCGAGCGACAGGCAAAAGATACAAACGGCAACCATTTCGCAACTGATGAGAATGATCCTGGCTGCGGTAAAACGTTTGTTCCAAATGCCGTATAAATAGCTGCCTGCTAATGCGCCAAGGCCGAGGTTGGCCCATAGCCAGGTATATTGTCCGCTATTTTGTTTCCATTCGTACCTGGACAAATGCGGAAGGAAAGCAAAAAGGATACTCGAGAAAGCCGTAAAAGAAACTGTCCTGATCAGCAGGTGAAGGAAGGGTTTTGCCCTGCGTACGGCTCGGAGACCTTCAATAGCAGTTTTCCGGAATTCAATTGTCTTGATCAGTGTAGGCGCGTTTTTCCAACGGTAAAGTCCGACGATCAATGCCAGGAAAGAAACTGCATTCAATAAAAATATTGACTTTATACCCCATGCTACAAGAACAATACCGCCAAGTGCCGGCCCGACAGCCCTGGCCAGGTTAAAATTTACGCCGTTTAACGCGATGGCTTCCTTCATGTGGCCTTTGCTAACCACTTCGGGTGTTATGGCCTGCCACACCGGTGTAGTCAATGCAGAGCCAACGCCGATCAAAAAAGTAAATAGTAGAAGCAGATGAATATTCAAAAGCCGCTGTTGAGTTAAAATGAAGAGCGTCAATACTACCACGAAGAGAAAGAATTGCAAGACGATCAGGAATTTGCGCCTGTCTGAATGGTCAGAGATCACTCCCGCAGGATAACTGAACAACAGGGCCGGTAATGAGGATGCCGTTTGGATCAGCGAGATCATGAGCGGAGATGCTGACATGGTGGCTGCAAGCCAGCTTACACCGACATTTTGCATCCAAGTACCGACATTTGAAATGAATGCTGCTATCCATAAAGACAGAAAAAGGGTTTCTTTAAAAGGTTCAAAAGCATTCGCTGTAAAAAAACGTTTCATCATGTCTCCTGTCAATGGTACCGGATAAAATTCTTAATTATCTCTCATTTAATTTAACGCATAACTTTAAGATGGGACGATAAAATGTAAAATGAACGATTCGTAAATTAATTAAAAAGTTCCCCAACTATGGCTCGTTGTTAACAAATGCTATGCCAATGTTCTTGTAAACCGGCCTTTGAAGTTGCAGCTTCATGTTCCTGAAGATCTGAAGCGGTCCTTGTATTGCGAACATGTTCACTAACCATGAAGGTATAGATCCGCCCGGATCAACAAGGATCGTATATTGAACATTTATCTTATTGGTTCCGGTTGGAGTGATTACCCATTTGCCGAAAGAATTTGTGATCCTCACAATGCCAGTTTTAATAGGAACCATTCCCTGCTCCGATGGTCCGTCAATCGTTACGACTTTTGTATCCGGATTTTGCGTAACGGTCAAGTGGCCTACAAAATCCCGGTTTTCTGCCGGCCAGGGTAAGTTCACTTCAGCGTAATAATAAAGTCCAGAGGGTGAAACTTGCTTGAGAAGGCTGCAAGACTTTAAATGATACACCCATCCGGTCGCAGTATTGACATCCATGATCAAAGCCACCAACTGCGATGCCGTTGCGTTTACATCGCATTCAACTTTAATTGCTTTTATTTTTGATTCGGTTACCTGGCTGACATAAACTTTTATGCCGTCTTTGTCGGTTTTTAATTCCCAATTACCTTGTGCATTTGCGGGGCATAATTTCAGGACCGATAACACCAGTACTAATAATATCTTACGCATCTTACTCTGAATTTTTTTATTTCAAAAACGGATCTTAATGAATATGACGAAGGGGGCGTTTCGCCCCTTCCGTCATGCAGATAGAAATGTGATTATTTTGTGCCAAATGCGTAAGCAACCCGTAGTGCGATGGAATTTATTTTGCTGGTTTCGTCAGTGCTTGAAAATTTGGTAGAGCCATTGTATAATACCCCAGCGTCAATATAATTCTTGCCGCCAACCGGCAATTGGACACCTACTTGTGGCACATATAAGAAAGCTGCTGTCTTATCGTATCCCAGGTCAGACTTGTTCAATGCAAATGCAGCACCTGCATCTGCCTGAATATAGAAGTACTTTACGGGGAAAAGCTTCAAACCCGCCATGACAGGGAGTGTGTGAATGTCTGTTGCTCTCAGACCTGTGCCGAACACATTGTCTTTTCCAAAATAATTCAGGTAGCCTGTGTTAATATTTGCATACAATTGGTTTACTACAGGAATATCTGCCTGAACCGTACCACCGATGCTCCATTTGTGCGCATCTCTGAAATCGCCAACCGAAATACCGGATTCAGCGCCCACGCTGATAATTACACCATTTGAGCCGGAATTGGAAGCAGGGGTTGTCCCTGATGTTGTTTGCGCTTTTACTGCAAAAGAGGCACCCATAATAGCTACTAAAAGAGCTGCCGTTTTAATTGAATTTTTCATGTTGATTTGTTCTGATTGTTAATTATTGAGAATTAATTATTATAGAAAGTATAGAATACTTGTATCGCTTTCAGATAAAGGAGGAAGTACCGGCACCTTATTCGGTCTTGTATTTTAGCTGTGTTATTTATCAGCATGTGTATGAAATTTTCCATTTTTCTTAGTTATAGTTGCCGTAACACCGTTCTTGCTTTGCTTTTCAAGCACTGATCAATAATTTTACCGGCGATCTTTAGCAGGTGATGTTATACGCTATGCCAACTTTATACCATCAATTTAAACATCTGATATTCAAGTATTTAAATATTGCGTAGATTGCCACTCTTACCACATTTCAAGAAATAGCGATTATTTGAACGATATATCGAAATGAAAAGCGGCAATGGCGGAAGATGAGACCGGCATTTAAAGGGATAGAATCGATTCAGGGGTTTATAACTGACTGCCTGATTTTAGGGCAAAACCTTGCCATTGGCGCTATGTATAAGCGGGCAAACAGGTTGTAATCCTATTGTTTCACAAACGCAGGAAAAAGAAGTAAAATTGATCCGGTTATTACCCGAAGTTGATTTTAATAGATTTACATGTAATCAGTTTTATGATTAGCATGCCAGGCACAGGCAAATTTTTCTGTTTTAAATGAGATGGTGATGATAACCCCATTTTGACTGGAAATCGAAAATCTGCCAGCTAACTGCTTGCTCAGTCCCTTCATCAGGTTCATACCAAGTGAGTTTATCTTTTCCATATCAAAGCCGGTAGGCAGGCCAATTCCATTATCTGCTATGATCAAAGTGTTCACCTCATCTTCCGCTTGAGTAAGGGAAACTTTAATTGTCCCGGTTTCATCATTTGGGTATGCGTATTTGATCGCGTTAGTGATAGCTTCATTCAGGATGAGGCCCAATGGTACTGCCTGTGCTACATCAAAATATAATTCATCAATTTCTTTTTCAAAATATAACCTGATTCCCAGGTCACAGCTATCTTTCAGATTATTGATTAGGTCGTTTATGTATTCAGGCATATTAATCAGGTCCAAATTATCAGATTGATAAAGTTTCTGATGGATCAGTGCAATAGAGCGCATACGGTTCTCGCTGTTTTGAATGGCTTCCAGCGCCTCGTTGTTATCAACATAGGCAGACTGCCGCTGCAGAAGTCCCATGACGATCTGCAAATTATTTTTAACGCGGTGGTGGATCTCCTTTAATAGCCATTCCTTTTCTGTCAATAAACTATCTTTTTCTTTTATCAATTGATTCAACGAGACATTATTCTTTTGCTTGATCCTGTAGCTATTGTAGAGCATTGCTAAAAATAAAATAAGAATAGCTACGCCTACTAAAATAAGGTTGCGGGAGTTGTCTGCCCGGGTCAACTGTTCGCGTTGAAGCTGCCCATCCTTTTTCAATAGTTTTATATCATTTTCCTTTTGTTTTGTTTCGTATTGTACTTGTAGTTCTTCCAGTTGCTTGCTTTTGGTAATATTAAATGCAGAATCATTTAAGATTTTATATTTTTTTAAATGGTCAATTGCAGAAGTCAGATCGCCCCTTGCTGAATCAATTTTGAAATACAATAATTCATCGTCAATCAGGTTTACAAATGGCAAACCCCTGGATGGGCTTCTGATAAATTGTATTTGAAAAGTTTGACGTGCTTTGTCGTACTTTTTCTCGTCCATATAGAATTTTCCTAAAAGGTTAAATCCCCATGATTCATCGAGATCATGGCCCCGATAAAATTTAACCATATTTGAATAGTACTTTTCCGCCGTCGTATATCGTTTCAGCGCCGTATTGTATATTCCTTTCATTTCGGCGGCGTTTCCTTTCTGCAAACTGTCAGCGGGTGGATATCTTTTAATAAATTGATCTGCAGTCAAAACTGCCTGGTTGATTTTGTTGCTGGCAACCAACATTCTTACCAACTCGGTCACAAAATAATAGGCATAATCGGGAGCCTCGCGCTCAGAAGCAAGCGCTATCGATTTATGGACCGATATTTTATAATTCTCTATACTTTTATCCGGTTTTTTCAAATCGGAATAAACCCGCCCAAGCTGACCATAATAGAAAAGGTTGAGTGCTGTATCCCTTGTTGCCAATGAATTATCAACGCTTTGTAACGCGTACGACAAACTCTTATTGAAATTCCCTTCATTTCTGTAAATCTCCGATAAGTAATAAAAAGCTAACGCAAGCTGGTTGTAACGTATCAATTTGTAAACTTTTACTGCCCCAAGTAATTTGCGTTCCGCGCTGTCCAATTGAGAATTCAACCAGTAATAAATCCCCGTTTCCTGGAGCACATCTCCTTCCTTTTGCTGGTTATTTAGTTTTCGATAAAGCGCAAGCGCCTTCTCCTGGTAATAAGGTATTTCCGGTTGTTTTAAATCCGAATTCTTTAGTTTTATGGCCATTCTAAGCCATGTGCGGGCCTCCCTTCCCTTGTCGTTTGCGGTTTGGTAAGCCGCTATCACCTGCATGAAGTAATTTTTGCCAGCCCTAAAATCCTTTAACAGGAAATAGGTTTCTCCAATCCGGCACATTGCTTCATATTTATAACTTGGTTTTATTCGAAGCGAATCACAAACTTTAATCGAGTACTGAAAGTAATTAAGCGCGCTATCCAAATTGATTTTAAAATTTCCGGCTTTTGCCAACTGTGATTTGCCCAATTCCCATATCAGATCAACCCGTACGGTATCAGGCAGGTTCTCTTGCAGTTTGGTTAAAATTTCATTTCTTTCTTTTTGAGTCCGCGGCAGGCCCTGAGCGTTGCTAACTTGCTGAATTAACAATATAATTAAAATCGTTAAAAGACGCCGGGCCATGTATTGATTTATCTATTAGATTAAATATCGTTAATATTAACTGTTTATTATTATTTAAAAATATATTCAAAAACAGTGTCTTCCCAGGCCCTTCTTTTGAATAAAAGTTAGTTAATTCAGGAATAAGTTCTGCAGGCTTTTGGACCTACACGTTTGTTATTTTACTATATACGAGCCTGCTTCAATGCTCTGTATCCTATTCTATAAGATAGTTTTCACCACCCCACCGTCCACACGCAGGGACGATCCATTAGTACCCGAAGAAAGAGGGCTTGAAATGTACGCGACGAGGTTAGCAATCTCGGCAACATCTTCAAAGCGCTGAATAAGCGATGATGGCCGCACGGTTTTAAAGAAATTCTCCTCAGCTTTCGCCGGAGTGATACCTTGAGCATCAGACAGCTGTTTAATAAATTTAACCAAACCTTCAGAAGCAGTTGGTCCCGGCATAACCGTGTTTACTGTGACAGCACTGCCTTTTGTCAGTTCAGCCAGGCCCCGGCTAACGCCATGCAGCGCAGTCTTCGTCACACCATAATGGATCATTTCATCGGGAATATTAACTGCGGACTCACTGGTAATAAAAATAATTCGCCCCCAATTTTTTACAAGCATTTTGGGAAATAAATAACGAGATAGTCTTATACCGCTTAAGACATTTATTTCGAAAAACCTGAACCAATCTTCATCGGAAATATCTGCAAAAGGTTTGGGCTCAAATATACCCGCGTTGTTGATGAGTATATCCACATCCGGCAACAGCTGTATTAACCTGCTTACATCCTCTGATTTCCCAAAATCAGCTGCAATACCGGATACTTCAGCTCCGGGTTCTTCCGACTTCAACCTCACCACACCGGCATCGATACTTTCCTGTTTTCTTCCATTGATTATAACTCTGGCCCCCTCTTGCAACAATCGTTTCGCTATTGCAAAGCCTATTCCCTGGGTAGAGCCAGTCACCAGCGCTACCTTTGATTTCAATTGTAAATCCATACAAACATTTTTATGACAATAAATTTTTTGATATAAACTCCAAATTCCGCTGGTGGCCATTGGGCACCAGCGGAATAGAGGTTGATAATGAATCAGGCTACGCCTGTAGCCTTCTTAATTTAAAAAGAAATCTAACAGGTCCTTTTGTACCTGGGCAGTTTGTTCCTGTACCACCCAATGTCCCGAACCAGTAATAATCGCTTCGTGCACATCTGTTGCCACCAGCCTGCAATGGGCAGCCAAAAAAGCTCCCGCGAAATGGTCCGAGCCCATTGCGAGCAGCGGCATAGTCAATTTTGTTTTCATAAATTGCTGGTTATCTATAGCGTCCTGATTAAACTCGCCAAACCAGTGAAATGCTCCGGTAGTTGCACCGGGAACAGAATAAGCACGAATAAATTCATTCTTTTCTGCCTGGGTAAATGCATTTTTTACAAAACCTACTGTAGGCCAGAAATCGGAAAAAAACAAACCTACTTTACCGGAAACGATCTCACCGGAATGCGGCTGAGCGAAAAACCCAAACCACCAGGCCTGTGCTTTCACCTGGCTCCATACCGGTTCAATGCCGGGCAGTAGAGCATCCAGTAAGGCTATTTTCTTTACTTCATCCGGAAATTGTGCCGCATAAGCATAAGCAACCATCAAACCTATATCATGCCCGGCAATGTCAATGTTCTTATAACCAAGCTTCTTCATCAGTTCATGCAGGTCAACCGCCATATTTTTCTTGTCATATCCGCCAGCAGGTTTACCGGATTCGCCAACACCCCGAAGGTCGGGAGCAATAACGGTAAAATGTTTGGACAACTCCGGTAACAATCTGTTCCACATATACCAGTTTTGACCAAAACCGTGTACCAAAAGCAGGGGCTGTCCCTTACCTCCCATTACATAATGGATCTTAACGCCGTTAACAGTGGCGTAATGGTTTTTAAATCCAGCCGGAGGCAATGCAGGTTTATTCTGCGTTTGCAATTTCGGTGCTATTTGCGTGCTTGAAAATCCCTGGAGTGAAATGCCCGCAAGGAAAATTACCATAACAAGGTATTTAATTTTAGTCATCGTTTTCATGTTATTTATTGATTTTTGATTAAAGTAATTTTTGATTATTAATGTATTTTAGTAATTCCCAAGAGCATATTAAGCCGTTATTGACCCGATTTGGCGTTTTTGCTATTGCTGATATCCTTATAGGCATTGGGTAGATTGAAATTAAAATGCAGCCAGTCAAATAAGACATAACCTTTATTGAACTCATCCATTTTTACGGCCTCTTTCGTTTGTTCCAGCGTTAAGCCTTTGTCAACAGCATCCTCGACATTTTTCTTCAAGGCTTCTACATAATCGATGGTATATTTTATCCCTGCCTTATTTGTAATCCTGCCATGGCCGGGGATTACAATTGCGTCATCAGGCAAGAAATCGTACATCTTTTTTAAGTTGTTTAAGGGTTCGAGGAAATAACCATCGAATAGCCATGGGATAGCCGGGCTTTCAGCGATAAATGGATTACCTGCCCAAAATATTTTTTCCTTTGGTACCCATACAAAAAGGTCCGCAGGTGATTGGGTAGTCCCTACATTCAAAAATTCCACGATCTTACCATTTCCAAGATCCAGTTCTAAATTGCTGTTTTTGGGAATTGCGATATCGGCAGGCCGGTATATGCTTTGTTCGATACCCCTGTCCTTTCCAAATAAGGCAATCATGAATTGCTTGATGTTCTCATAGTTTTTTGCCAGGTTCTCTTTTGCAAATTGATTCTGAATAATAACTGTTGTAGATGGCAATAAGTAATTACTAAAACAATGATCTCCATGGTCACTGGTATTTACAGCAAAAATGATCGGTTTATCCGTTACTGACCGGACAAGTTTTACTTCCTGCTCATATAAGCGTTTAGAGAGCATAACCTCAATGAGTAAAACACTCTTGCTGCCGATGATAAAGCCACCGCAAGTAGCCTGAGGTATTCCCTTCGAAGTTTCCTCTTCTGCGGTTGAAGGGATGATAGCATATATATCATCTGCAACCTTGTGAAGTTTAAGTTCTACTTTATTGGCATCCCATATAGGAACTACAGGGGGCAACGGCATTTGTGCAAATGCCGTTGAACTGGCTGTGATGAGAATAAAAGTGGCAATAATTAATTTTAAGTTTTTCATGATTTAATTGATTTGGTTAACGTTGATTGTGTTTATTGTCTCTCCAGCCAGTCGGCGATATAAGTTGCATCTTCTTCCCAGGTCGGCTGGCCAAGCACAAAATGGTTACGGCCTTCAAACTCCTTATAATCTGTTATAGAACCGGAATGCTGGTACTTTTTGTAGTTGGAGTAGTTAAGTGAAGCCGGGATGAAATTATCGGTAGAGCCGGAAACAAATAGCAAGGGTGCATGTGGTTTGTTGAAATCCACATGGGCAACTTTTGTAATGGCGTCCCTTACCGCCAATTTTGATTCGGGTACAAGAAATCTATAATAAGCTACTTTTTGCTCTTCAAAAGGCATTCCATTGGTAAATGCATATTGCCATTGGGAGAACGACATTAAGAATGATTTTTTCGTGGACGTAAAAAAACCCAAAGGCCCCCACCCTGCTTTATAAAAGGAAAACTTGAATGTAAATACACCCTGGGGCTGTAAAGAGTGAATCGCTATCCCCGCTGAAGCGAGGTCGCGCTGAAGTAAAAGCTGAGTGATCAGGCCGCCCATAGAGTGACCTATGAGTATCGGCTTTTCCGGCAATTGTTTAACAATCTCCGCAAAATAGTCGGTTAGATTTGCCAGGCGCAACGAGGCAATAGCTCCGTTTGGGTGGCTTTGACGCAGTGTACAAGACGGTGCATCTTTTTCCGGCCATGCCGGTGCCAATGTTTTGTAACCTCTATTTTCAAAAAATATTTTCCATTCATCCCAGCATTTGTTGCTGACAAAGGCACCTGTGATGAATACAATAGTTTGAGACGTACTTTTTTTCATGACCAAACTGTTTGAAGTTTTAAACTTGTGTTTTGTGATCTGCTTTAATTTTGTGAACAGTTTAGGGCAACAGACATACCAGTAATTTAAATTACTGATTACAAGACAGTTAAAATATTTTGAAAATCTTTATTTCACGTCATCTCGCTGACTGACCGTTTGAGACAACGAAATAAGGTTGAACTTATCAGCAGGAAGTACATGTCCAAAAATCGATTATTGTACCACTTTATTTCGCTGTTTCTATAAAACAACCACGAAATGAGGTAGCCATATATGTTTCACCGGGAATTGTGAAATCAGGGATCATATTTTGTGAAAAAATTTGATTATCAGGTTGTTCTAATAATCAGACTGTTTGCCGATCCATGCAGATAAACAAGATCGCCGGATGCATTTTGGTGTTGATTGGCTTGCTTTGTGTAATGGCCATGCAATGCGCATCCAGCTACTCATACCAATAAGTATCATCATATTCTTTCAACTGCCATCTTTTGGCCAAACTCCAAGTACACCCAAGATCAGGGAATTGTTATTCGCCCTAAAAAATAGCAACCCCGATACGAGCCGGGTAAATTTATTATTAGCGCTCAGCAATAGGTATTTTGTAGTCGCCGGTTCAAACGTGCACAAAACAGACAGCGCCTTAGCATTTGCAGGTCAGGCAAAAACGCTAAGCGACCAGATTCATTATGAAAAAGGGCAGGCAAATGCTGCCTTGACCTTTGGAAAAATATACCAGAGAAACGGACAAAAAGAATTAGGCAAGGCATACGTACAAAAAGCCATATCGGAATTTAATGATAGCCAGGACAATAGAAATGTGGCAGAATCTTACCTGATTCTGAGTGATTTTTACGACCCGTTAAATAGTCATGAGATTGACTTAAAGATTCACTATTATGAAACTGCTGCCCGCTATTTTCAGTTGGCCGGAGCAAGCCAGCGGGAGGCTGATACCTACAATGGACTTGGTGATTTTCACTCCATACAGGGCAAACAGGTTGAGTCAATTACAGATCTGAAAAAAGCGCTTCAAATTTACGAATCGCTCCATACTCCAGGATTACAGTCCACCTATGATCTCTTGGGTACAGTATCCTCGGAAATCGGTGATTTTAAGGCCGCAATAAAATATGGCTTGCTCGCACTTAAAACGGCAGAACTACTAAAAGATACGACATTGCAGTTATGTACCATATATAACAGGCTTGGCGTTACCTACAGTATTTTGAAACAGTACAAGGAGGCATATTTTTATTTCCAAAAATCAATTGTCATTGCAAATAAATATAACGACCTGAATTCAATCATGACCTTAACGGTAAATATTTCGGGAGCTCTTTTGGACCTAAATGAGCCGCAAAAAGCGCTGTTATTTTTAAAAGACATCGAAAAAAAATATCCCCTCAAAGAACTGCGCTACCGCGCGTTTCTGTATTCAAAGATGATTGCTACCTACACAAGACTGAAACAATTCCCGATAGCCCAAAAATACGTTGATCAGTTGCTTCACTTCTTCAATAATATTGATAAAAATGATTCTTCCCGGGATCTTGTGTATGCCTCTATCATTCCATTTTTTATCGCGACCAAGCAATATAGCACTGCACGCAGTTATCTGATGGCTTACCAGGACCATAGTAGGCTCGGGTCGTCCGCCATTGAAATGGTGTATAATAATAAATGGTGGTTTCAACTCGATTCAGCCCAGGCAAAATTTCCGCTCTCTTTAAAAAAATACATTCGTTATTTCGCTTTCAAAGATTCCTTATATAATGAAAATAAAAGCAAACAGATCGCGGAGATTGAAATTCAGTTTCAAACCGAAGCGAAAAACCAGGAAATCAAATCAAAAGAACAGCATATAGAATTGCTCAATAGGCAGGAAAAACTACAACAATCCAACATTCAGCAGGCGAAATTAACCCGGAATATGATTTTATGCGGGGTGATTCTCCTCCTATTATTACTCGGAGTTAGTTATAACCGTTATCTCCTCAAACGATCTGCTAACCAGCGGCTTGAGGACAAACAATTAGAAATCAACAGTAAAAATGAGTCTCTGCAAAGCCTCGTTGATCAGAAGGATGCACTTTTGGAAGAAAAGGAATGGTTGATGAAGGAAATCCACCATAGGGTGAAGAATAACCTGCAAATAGTTATCAGTTTACTTAGTACCCAATCTGCCTACGTTTACGACGAAAAGGCCTCTGCCGCAATCAAAGAAAGTCAGCACCGTATGCATTCCATTTCCTTGATTCATCAAAAACTATATCAAATGGATAGCAGGGCGCTTATCCAGGTAAAGGATTACATAAACGATCTTATCGATTATTTACGTCAAAGTTTTGATACCGGGACCAAGGTAATTTTCGAGAAGGAGATCGTTGATTTAGAACTTGATGCAAGCCGGGCGGTGCCTTTAGGCTTGATATTAAATGAGGCCATTACCAACTCCTTAAAATACGCTTTTCCGGGCGATAATAATGGGGTAATTAACGTGAAACTTTGTCGAAAACGAGATCACCTGTTTAATCTTGTCATTGCCGATAATGGAATTGGTTTACCGTCAACCTTTGATGTCGAACACTGCCAGTCGCTTGGCGTTAACCTGATGAAAGAATTATGTAAGCAAATTGGCAGTGATCTTAAAATTAAAAAGGACAAGGGTGTTTCGGTAACGCTTGATTTTACGGATCATCATTTAATAAATATCTCGTGAAAGACATCGTCAAATGGCGAAATATCGTAATCAAATTAAACTGCACAAATTAAAACATTCATAATCAACAAGATAGCATAAGGGCACATGCTTTGCGCTGTATTATTTCCTTTGGAAATAAGGAACTCAAAGATTTAAATATGATGAAGCCATGTGTTGGGGTAGAAATGATGAATTATTCTAAAGGGAAAAAATATGAACCTGTTATTAAACGAGCATACATGGCTGGTATGCTTTTAATGTTGGTACTGAGCGGCTTTGTTCGGCAACATCCGGCTGCACAAACCCCACCGCAAAAAGAGGCCATTTTATCGAAAAGCTATTTGTCAGCTTACAAATTAGATTCCGCAAAGGGAAATTACATTGAGGCTATAAACAACTATCGTAATTATATGAGACTCAAAGATTCGATATCTGATATTACGAAAAGTAAACAAATAGCCCAACTGCAGACTCAATACCAGACAAAGAAGAAAGACAAGGAGTTAAAAAACAAAGAACAAAATATCAATCTGCTCCAGAGGCAGGCACAATTGCAGCAAACAAATCTTGAACAGGAAAGAACCTCAAGAAGCATAATAATCGGCAGCGTGGTGCTATTGTGCCTATTGCTTGGTCTGAGTTACAACCGTTACCGTTTAAAACGACGGATCAATTTACAGTTGCAAACGCAGCAAAATGAAATTAATTTGAAAAATAACAGGTTGCAAAACTTGCTTAGGGAAAAGGACAATTTGCTTGTTGAAAAGGAATGGCTCATGAAAGAGATCCATCACCGGGTGAAAAATAACCTTCAAATTGTGATCAGTTTACTCAACACCCAGTCGAGCTACCTAAACAATGATGTAGCTGTAAAAGCAATCCGCGAAAGTCAGCACAGGATGCAGTCAATTTCCCTAATCCATCAAAAATTATATCAGTCTGAAAATCTGGCGCTGGTGAATATGCAGGTATATGTCAGTGACCTTATTGATTACCTAAGTGTTAGTTTTAATACCGAAAACCATGTCGTTTTTGAAACAGATATTGCAGCCTTAGAATTTGATGTTACAAGAGCTGTGCCGCTTGGGCTCATTTTAAATGAAGCAATCACGAATTCAATAAAATATGCCTTTCCGGCGAAAAAAGCTGGAAAAATCACAATAACCCTGCTTCAAAGTTCCGAAGAAAAATTTTCAATGAAGATAAGTGATAATGGTATCGGTTTACCATATCAAGAGGATATCTCCGGAAACAAAACCCTTGGCATCAGTTTGATGAGGGGGCTTGCCAAACAATTGGGAGGTACTTTCAGGATTGAAAGCAATCCTGGTTTATCGATCTTAATAGATTTTGAAAATGACAGCTTCCTGAAGCAATTTAACAACTAGGTAACGTCTATATTTTTTGCACATTATGACTAAAAAGATACTCATTGTAGAAGATGAATTTATCGTAGCCAATGACCTTTCCATTATACTTGAAAGGGCCGGTTACACAGTTTGCGGTATTGCCGGTTCTGTAGAGGAGGCCAGGGAACTTATCGAAAAATATAAACCGCAATTGGTTTTATTGGATATTTATCTGAAAGGGAATTTAACAGGTATAGATTTGGCCAGGCAATTAGCAGCGGAAAATATTGCTTTTGTTTACCTCTCCGCCAATTCAAATCAAAAGATATTGGAAGAGGCTAAAGCGACCCAGCCTTATGGATTTATGGTGAAACCTTTTCGGGAACGCGATGTGCTCGTGAGCCTGGAGATCGCTCAATACCTTCATGAACAAAACATGATCGTGAAGCACAACAACGAGATCATGCTTCAAAATTCGTTGGCCGATATTATTGAGGAACCAGGCGGATGGGAAAACAAATTGCTCAAGATCGCGAAACTCATTCAACCTCAAATCCCATTTGATTTCCTGTCAGTTCAAGCGACTAATATGAACATCCTTACCGATGATTGTATTAATTTTTTAAGAACAAGCTATCATGAATACCAAACCCTGGGAGCAGAGGAGTTCATTAACGTCACCGGAATAAAAAAACAGGAGTATCAAAAAATAAAGGAGTCAGAAATTCAATATGAAAGATCAAGTTGGCATAATAACGAGGATTTCATCGCTAACTGGCAACATGACCCGTTAAAAAAACTAATTGCAAAGACGTTCAAATTGCAATCAAGTCTCACAATGGTACCTCAAAGTAAAAACCAGGGCATAACATTATCATTTTATAGCAGAAAACCGGATGCCTATAACAATAAGCATTTGGCATTAATACCTCGCCTGCAAAAATCACTTTTGCTCCCAAATGACTTAGCTTCGACAAGCAATAAACCCATCGCCGAGTCGAGAAAACTTCCAACCGCAGAAAGCACACCACCAGTATCTGTTAATTCACATGGTTTTGACGGAATAATTGGGAATAGCCACCTATTGCTAACTGCACTTGACCATTTGAGTTTGGTCGCGCCACTTGAAACTTCCGTATTGATACTGGGCGAAAGCGGTACTGGTAAGGAAAGGTTCGCAAGATCGATACACTCCTTATCGGCAAGAAAGAAAAAACAGATCGTCATCGTGAATTGTGCGGCTTTGCCAACCCATTTGATCGAGTCCGAATTATTCGGCCATGAAAGGGGGGCATTTACTGGAGCTACTGAAAGGCGGATCGGGAAGTTTGAGCAAGCCTCCGGGGGTACGATATTCCTTGACGAGATCGGCGAGTTGCCCCTTGAATCACAAGCAAAGTTACTACGGGTACTCCAGGAAAAGGAAATTGAGCGATTGGGGGGCAGGGAAATGATCAAGGTCGATGTTCGAATAGTTGCTGCGACAAATTGCAATCTCGAAAAAGAAGTCGCGTCTGGAAAGTTCCGTCTGGATCTTTATTACCGGCTAAATGTTTTTCCGATCCTTCTCCCTGCACTGCGTGACCGCAAAGATGACATCCCTGCCCTTGTCGCCAATTTCCTGCGACATTATTGCCAGAGAGCCAGTAAACCATTGCTAAAGATATCAGGAACCGCCTTGTCTGAACTGGAGCATTATAGCTGGCCGGGGAACGTCAGGGAACTGGAACATTTGATAGAACGTCATGTACTACTTGCGAAAGGAAATACGATAGAAAAAATTTTACTGCCGCAAAATCCTTCCGGGGTTACCCAAAGCAGTGGTGAATCAAAAGTGAAATCGATTGACGAAAACGAAATGGATTATATCCTATCAGTGTTGAAAAAATGCAATGGAAGAGTTTCAGGACCGGGCGGAGCGGCCGAGTTATTAGCGGTACCTGCGACAACGCTCAATTCCAAAATGAAACGTTTGGGAATTACACGCAAACATGTTTCGTGATAACATTATTCTAAAATAAGAATACCTGTCTTTGGGATATTTTTGCAACATCACCGGCAAATTCTCCATTCATTTGAAAACCGGTCAAGTAAAGGGCTTTCGTTTATCATAGGCTGATTTAAACCTTTTTTGAATACAGCATTATCCGGCCTTTCCTAAAAACTAATCGATTCTATCTAAACTTATTCCTTGGCCCCTATACCAGGTGACTTTCTCTATGCCTGAAATGCCTGAAAAATGCAACTACTTTATTTCGCTGTATAACTTTTCAATTCACGAAATGAAGTAATGAAACCAATTTTAAATTATTTAAATAACTGTAATACAAATATTTAAGTCGGTGGCATATCCTTTGGATTGAAGTTCAAAACAAAATAATAACCTATTAAAACTTCAATTTTATGAACCCTTCATCAAAACTTCTCTCTCCGGACAATCATGCATTGATCTTAATCGACTATGAAGGCCAAATGGCATTCGCAACGAAAAGTATCAACATTGCGGAATTGCGCAACAACGTGGGACTCATTGCCGGTGCATCAAAGATATTCAATGTGGCTACTGTCGTTACTACTGTTGCGGAAGAATCGTTCAGCGGCCCGGTGTTTCCTGAGGTGGAAGAAACTTACCCGCAATCCACTTCAGGTTATCTTGACCGCACCTCGATGAACACATGGGAGGATGGACCCGCCTACAACGCGATAGTGGGTAAAAAGAAACAAAAACTTGTATTTGCGGGCTTATGGACAGGTGTATGTATTGTTGGGCCGGTTTTGTCGGCAATCGCGGAAAATTTTGTAACCTATATTATCACTGACGCATGCGGCGACGTTACTCCTGAAGCTCATGATAGAGCTGTGCAAAGAATGATCCAGGCTGGCGCTACACCTATGACCTCCCTGCAATACCTACTGGAATTGCAAAGGGATTGGGCAAGACAGGAAACTTATAATGCCGTCATGGCACTCGCAACAAAATATGGTGGTGCCTATGGTGTAGGCGTACAGTATGCACATCACATGCTGCAGCATTAATCAACATTCCCGATAAAGAAACAGCTAAATGAAAAAAATTCTAACCTTTCTGTTGCTATTTTCCGCTATGGCAGCGTTTGCGCAAAATGACGATTTCAAACCGCTAAGGTATGACGAAGACTATAGCCATTTAAAGAACGATACATCGGCCGACTGGTATTCGAAGCTAAAATTCCAACCCCTGTCAAAAGACCAATCAACTTATTTGTCTTATGGCGGTGAGGTGCGATACCAATATTTCTGGTATCAAAATGAAGGCTGGGGCAATGAGCCGCAAGCCAAGGATGGTTTCCTATTGACCCGCTACCTAGGGAGTGTCGATTTTCATGCAGGAAAATATTTTAGAACATTTGTCCAATTGCAAAGCAGTTTAGCAAACGGGGAAGAAACCCCGTCCCCTGTTGATCAGGACATACTTGACTTGCACCAGGCATTTTTTGATCTCAGCTTTCCTGCAGGAGATAATAAGAGCATTACGTTTCGTTTTGGCCGGCAGGAAATGGCTTACGGCTCCCAACGATTGATTTCTGTGCGGGAAGGGCCCAATAACCGGCAGTCCTTTGATGCTGCCAAGTTGATGTTCCACAAAACGGACTTTAAGCTTGATGCGTTTTATGGCGACTACGTAGGTGCAAAACCTGGAATTTTCGATGATGCTTCCAACAAAAACACGGCGATCTGGGGCGCTTATGCCGTTGTTAACAAGGTTCCCATACTACAAAATATCGACTTTTATTATTTAGGCATCCACCGTGAAAAGATTGTTTACGACGAAGGTACCGGCCCGGAAACGCGTCATTCAGTCGGTACAAGATGGTGGTACACATCCCCTGCATGGTTATATGATGTGGAAGGCGTGTATCAATTTGGTAAATTCAAAACCAATGATATTTCAGCGTGGACCGCTTCTATCAATACAGCTTATACTTTTACCAGCGCTACTTTAAAACCGCAATTAGGCCTTAAAGCAGAGCTGATCAGTGGCAACAAAAATTATGGGGGCAATACACTCAATACTTTTGACCCGCTATTTCCAAAAGGCGCCTATTTTGGATTAGCCTCGCTGATCGGCCCTTCCAATTTAACGGATATCCATCCTTATATCTCACTGGCATTGAGCAAAAAATTAAGTTTCACCACTGACTATGACCTTTTTTACCGGATGAGCAGAAATGATGGCATTTATGCCGTTAACTCCATGCTAATTTATTCCGGCAGAAATGCACAATCCAAAGATATCGGCAAACAATTACAAAACGAGCTGGAATATACCCTGAATAAATTTCTATACCTCCGGACCGATTTCACCTGGTTCAAGGCCGGCGAATACCTGAAAGATGTTGGCCCTGGTAAAGACATATTAATGGCAAGTACAACCATACAATTCAAATTTTAACTCCAAAAACCAAATCATACCAAGATGAAAACAGACATGATCTTATATAACGGAAAAATACACACCGTTGACCAGGAAAATCCAACCGCAACAGCTGTCGCTATTAAGGACGGTAGATTTATTGCGGTCGGAGATGATAAAGCAGTAATGCAATTGGTGTCAGATGGCACCAAACTGATCGATTTGAATAAAAAAAGGGTGATTCCCGGCATTATCGATTCTCATATCCACATGATACGCGGCGGTTTGAATTTCAATCTGGAACTTCGCTGGGAAGGAGTGCCCTCGCTGGCCGATGCATTGCGCATGCTTAAGGAGCAGGTGGATCGGACGCCTTCACCGCAATGGGTACGGGTAGTCGGTGGCTGGACAGAATTTCAGTTTGCAGAACGGCGCATGCCAACATTGAATGAGATCAACGCAATTTCGCCTGATACCCCGGTATTCATTCTTCATTTATATGATCGTGCATTTTTGAACGGCGCTGCTTTGCGGGCGCTGGGATTTAACAAAGATACGCAGGCACCAAAAGACGGCTTCATCGAAAAGGACAAAAACGGCAATCCCACAGGGCTGCTCCTGGCCTCGCCAAATGCACTGATCCTATACTCATCATTGGCGAAGGGCCCGAAACTTTCCTATGAACACCAGTTGAACTCTACCCGTCATTATATGAAGGCCCTCAACCGCTTTGGTGTTACCAGTGTCAATGATGCCGGCGGAGGCTTCCACAATTATCCGGATGATTACAAGGTGATCGAAGAATTGCATGAGAAAAAACAACTCACGCTTAGAATTGCCTATAATTTATTTACACAACGTCCAAAGGAAGAATTCGAAGATTTTAGCAATTGGACAAAGACTGTCAAACTTCACCAGGGCGACGATATGTACCGGCACAACGGGGCAGGCGAAATGTTGACCTTTTCGGCTGCTGATTTTGAAGACTTTTTGCAGCCGCGGCCAGACCTTCCTGAAGTATTGGAAGAAGAATTGGAGCGGGTGATCCGTCTGCTGGTGGAAAATCGCTGGCCCTTCAGGTTGCATGCAACCTATAACGAAAGTATTACCCGTTTTTTAAATGTATTTGAAAAGGTAAACAGAGATATGCCTTTTGACGGTCTTCAATGGATATTTGACCATGCTGAAACCATTGACGAAAAAAATATTGAACGCGTAAAGGCACTGAACGGCGGTATTGCTATACAAAGCCGGATGTCATACCAGGGTGAATATTTTTCAGACCGTTACGGGGCTAAGGCAACCGAGCAAACCCCTCCCATCAAACGAATGCTGGAAATGCAAGTTCCGGTAGGCGGAGGTACTGACGCAACCCGGATAACGAGTTATAATCCGTGGATAGCACTTTACTGGCTTATCTCAGGCAAAACGGTAGGCGGATTGCAGATATATTCTGATAAAAACAGGTTAAGCAGGGAAACTGCTCTTGAAGTATATACCCGTGGCAGCGCCTGGTTTTCCGGCGAGCAGCAAAATAAAGGAAGCATAAAAGTTGGAATGTTTGCAGATCTTACGGTGTTGGACAGTGACTTTTTTGCGGTAAGCGAAGAAGATATCAAAGCGATCGAATCGGAATTAACTGTTGTGGATGGAAAAATAGTTTATGCTAAAGGCGATTTCTCGGCGCATACACCAGAACCGATCCCGATTCTCCCGGACTGGTCGCCTGTCATCCATACCGGCTACTACCCCGGAAGCAAAACCATCGAGCCAGCTTACTCCAGGCAAGTTATTGCTGCACGGAATAAAGTAGTTAATTCAACTGAACAAAGCCAGATGAAGGCATTTATACATCAATGTATCGGCAGTTGCGGCATACACGGGCACAACCACAATTCAGCAAGACTGAGCAATGTTCCGGTAAATAATCATACGGCCTTTTGGGGAGCATTAGGTTGTTCGTGTTTCGCATTTTAAATATTAAAAAAAACTTTCTCATGCAAGAGTTCATTAAACACCTTTTATATTCAAATCTGGGAAGCGACCGCAATAATGCTGCAATGCTCGTTTACCGGGTACTTCTGTCCATTGAATTGTTCCTGGTGCACGGGATGAAGAAATTCAGAGTGGTCAACGGCATAAAAAACCACGAACCCAATCCATTGCATTTGCCGGAAAGCCTGAACGGACTGGTGGCAACTTTCGCGGATACTGTAGTCCCATGCCTGCTTATGCTCGGTATTGGCACAAGGATATTTATCCTTCCAACTTTAGGCGTAACAGCGATCGGCTATTTTGTAGTGCATCGCAAAGATCCGATCGAGGTGCGCGACGTGCCATATATGTATACCATATCCTTGCTGCTTTTGTTGGTACTCGGACCAGGCGCTTATTCTGTTGACAATTGTTTCTTTTACAATTTATTTAAATAAAAAACTCATGGATCAGGAAAAAAATACTGGGAGTCTTTCACTGCTGCTATCTTTTGTGGCCGGTTTTTGCGATACGGTGACTTTTGTTGCAGCAGGTGAGTTGTTTTCGGCCCACGTAACGGGAAATTTCATTGTTTTTGCTTACGATGTGATCAAACATCCAACTACTGGTGCATGGCAAAAGCTCATCACATTCCCGGTTTTTATAATAGCCGTTATGATTGGTGCGCGGATCGGCAGAAAGTCCCCGAGCATGTACAGACTATTAACATTGGAGGGTATCTTGCTTTTGGTCAGCGGTTTGCTGGCATTAGTTATAAAAGACCCGGGTAACTCCTCACAATGGCAGGTCCTCATGGTTGCTATGATAATTGTGGTTGCATTGGGCTTTCAAAATACATTTGGCAAATTGTTTGGTAAAGCGACATATGGCCTTACAACTGTCATGACGGGAAATGTTACGCAGGCTTCAATCGATTTGATAAGGGGGTTAACTTCCAGCCCTGCCGACCCGGAAATTTGGGGAAGTTTCAGGAAACAATTGATACTGATCTTCGGGTTCCTGGTAGGGTGCCTGATAGGGGCGTTAATGGCTGCAAAATTTGGACTGCCTGCTGTAATACTACCCGCAGTCGTACTTTTATTGTGGATTTTAAGGAATAAAGTAAACAACAATACCGCTGTGAACTAATTGTCAGCGAAGTCCTTTCGGATACCCAATTTTTTCATTTTTGAGTTTAGGGTTGTGGGCGGCAAGTTCAAGAGGCTTGCCGCCCCTCCTTCACCCCATATTTTTCCATTACATGTTTTTAGGGCAGCGAGAATATGTGCCTTTTCACTTTCTTTCATCGTCTTTACACCAGTATGGTCAACCGCTGCATCGGTGGGTGATTCAGTCATGACAGGCAAAACGATATTTTCAATCCAATCCCCTTTGGCTAAAAGGACGTTTCGCTCGACCAGGTTCTCCAGTTCCCTGATATTGCCCGGCCAGTTGTAGTTTTGCAAACTGTTAAGTACCTTATCGGTCAATCCCTTGATATTCTTTCCTGTTTTCGTATTATAAATATTTAAGAAATGATTCGCCAGTGCAGGAATATCCTCCTTGCGTTCACGAAGCGGCGGCATCAGGATCGGAAAAACATTCAGTCTATAATACAGATCAAGCCGAAAGCGACCCTCACCTACTTCTTTCTCCAAATTGCGGTTGCTTGCCGCTATAATTCTGACATCGGTTTTTATGGTGACGCGGCCCCCTATTCGCTCAATTTCGCGTTCCTGAAGTACTCTCAATAGTTTGACCTGCAGTTCAAGCGGTATTTCCCCTATTTCATCCAGAAATATAGTTCCGGTATGGGCTTGTTCAAACCTCCCGATCTTCCTTTCGAATGCACCGGTAAAAGATCCTTTCTCATGTCCGAACAATTCAGAGTCGATCAAACTAGCCGGCAACGCTGCACAATTGACTTTAATAAAGGGCTTGGATTTACGGGGTGAAAGATGATGGATGCGGTCAGCTACTTTTTCTTTGCCAGTGCCACTTTCTCCCAATATCAAAACAGAAGCATCTGCCGGTGCGACCTGGATAATATTATCGAAAACATTCAGCAATAAGTGACTGCCTCCGATTATACCATCAAAGAAATTAGGATTAACATCCTGAACACTGCTCCTAAAAAATATCTCCTTTTTGTTTTCGCTGACCAGCGGACTGTTATCATCAAGAATCATCTTTTCGGCGAAATTTCCCAGCAGTTGTTGAAAGCGTTCTCCAATCACGAGGTGGTCGGCATCATAAGCATCGGGCCGACGACTATAAAAAAAGAAATAAAAGATACGATCATCCGCTAGTTTCAATGGCAACACAAAATGAGACTTCATTCCAAAAGTTTCGGCAATTAATTTCTTGACAGGGGCTGATTTGAAAACTATTTTCAATTCATTTTCATCATACCAGGTAGATAAAGCATCTGCCTTACTTTTGGCCTTTAATACAGAAAGCTCGGGTAATTTCAGATTAGCAATAGTTGCGAGTTCGTTTGGCCCAACAACCTGGTATTCCTCGAATCCAACCCGGTGAAAGCCAATTTCACCAAAGGGAAAGTTACTATCAGTTTTTATGGCCACCGACATGTACTCGAAAGGAATGTAAGGCTGCAGGGCCTGCCCCATTTTCATCATTTTCTGTGTCCAGCCCATTGTGGAGTCGACAATCAACGTTGCTTCTTTTTGTAATATTGCGTTTTGACGGATTCGGTTCTCCAGGTCATTCTCATAACGGTAATGTGCTATGTCAAGAGCAACCAATACATCCTTTTCTCTAAAAGGCTTTACAACAAAACCGTATGGATTAGTCTTTTTGGCTGCTTCCAGAATTTTTTGGTTCGAGTTCGCTGAAAGATAGACAAATGGAATATTCTTATCTGTCAGATGATTGGCTAGATCGATGCCCGTCAACTTCCCTTTCAGGTAAATATCAAGCAAAACGAATCCCGGTTTTTGCGCAGCAACCAGTTCGATCGCTTCGGCCACTGAGTCGGCGATGCCACACACCTCATAGCCGGCGTTCTGCAATAAATTGCGCAAGACGTCAGCAATAATAAACTCATCCTCAACGATCAGAATTTTTCTATACATATCTACTCTTTTCAATGATGTCACTATCCGTAATGAAACTGATGTATTTTTCCGTTTTGAATTCGATTTTGATTTTTACACCGTTTTCAATTTCCAGCTGAAAAATCCCACCAAGTTGTTTGCTTAAGCCCTTCATTAAATTCATTCCCATAGAATCAATCCTTTCTGCATTAAATCCAGACGGTAAGCCAGGTCCCAGGTCAGCTATTACAAGCGTATTAAGCAATGTTGAATCCTGGTGAAGAAAAACATGGATAATTCCTGACTCACCATTCGGATAAGCATATTTGATGGCATTGGTAATCGCTTCGTTCAGTATCAGGCCCAATGGGACTGCCTGCGCCACATCCAAATATACATCATCTATTTCCTTGTTGAAATGTATCCGGGTGCCAACATCGGCGCTGTCTTTTAAATAATCGATCAATTCATTGATGTACCCAGGCATGCTGATCAGGTCAAGATTTTCCGACAGATAAAGCTTTTGATGAATAAGCGCGATTGAATGCATACGACTCTCGCTGTTCTGAATTGCTGCGAGCGCCTCGTCATTATTTATATAGGATGATTGACGCTGAAGCAGGCCCATAACAATTTGCAGATTGTTTTTCACCCGGTGATGGATCTCCTTTAAAAGCCATTCCTTTTCTGTAATTAATTGATTAAGGGAACGATTTTTTTCATTGATCTCGACATTGTTTCTTTGTTTTATTCGGTATCCATAGAAAAGCAGGCCAGAAAATAATACCAGAACGACAATTCCTGCGTAAGTAAGGTTCCGGGCATTGTTCGCTTTAGCAACTTTTTCTTGCTGGAGCAGGTTGTCTTTTTTTAATAAGCTGATGTCCTGTTCTTTTTGATTGGTTTCGTACTTAATTTGTAATTCCGCTATTTGTTTACTTTTTGTATCGTTAAAAATCGAATCACTCAGCGCTTTGAAATGTTTATATTCATTTAGAGCTGCGATGTTGTTGCCCTTTGCGGAATCTATTTGAGAAAGTAAAAGGTAAATGTCTCGTTTTCTTGATACGATAGCACTTCTAATCAATGCGCCTCTTAGATAATCGTCTGCTTTACCGTATTCCTTTTGTTTTACATAAAATTTGCCAAGGTCATACCTGCCAATTTCTCCGATCTCGTCATCTCTATTGCTGAATTGCCGGACCGTTTCCAAATAATATTTTTCAGCCATATGATTTTCTCCTAATGCTTCATAACAATACGCTTTTATTTGTGCTACAATCCCCTTTATAAAATTATCGGCAGGCGGGTACCTTTTTTCCAGGGCTGATATTTCATTTAGTGCTTCTTTAGGCCTTTTAAGCTTTATTAACCCCTTTACAATAAACCCTTCAGTCCTAAAAATAAATTCCCGGGGGATTTGCATCTTTTCTCTTAGAATGAGTGTTTGTCTGTACCATTCAATACTCTTTTCGGTTTCTCCAAGCTCCTGGTAGATTTCACCAAGTTCCCCGTAGAATTTTTCGGCTCTCAGTTCATCCTTTGTTTTCTGCATCAGTTCAATGCTTTTTAAACTATAGGCTAACGATTTGTTTAAATTACCCCTGTACCTATTAATTCTGGCAAGAAGCCAATAGACCCTATCTAAGACCTTGAAATTGGTCGAGCCATATTGATCAATTAGCCGCAACAGCTCATTTTCTGCCAGGCTATCCTGTGACTCGGAATGATATACTTGTGCAATGTAATATCGTGTAATAACTTCTTTTTCAGTGTTATTAAATTTATGATAAATTTCAAGGGCCATTTTAAAGTAAATTAACTGCTGGGGAGCATTCAAGTCCCGAAGGGCCAGTCCAAAATCTGATAGAGCACCCGCTTCGCCCTGTTTATCGCCATTAGCCTGATAATATTTTAGAATTTCATTAAAACTTTCTTTGCCTTTTTCGATTGAAACCTCACTGTTTTCTGCAAAATAAGTTTCTCCTATCATGGTTAAGCTTGTAATGCGACCACAACCAGTGTTCACATGCAACTGCTCGCTAAAAAACAAAGCTTTTTGAAAAAAAAACAGGGCACTGTCAAGGTCGGCATTATGTTCAATGTGATTGCTGTTAAGATAATAATTCCCCAGTGTATGGAGTATTCTTAGCTGCGCGGTGTCCGGCTTGCTTTTCGAAATCTGATTGCGCAGATTACCAATATCGCTGGCGGCCGGAGTATTGCATTCGCAAGTTGTCTGGCACCAAGAAACGCTCCTGATGGAAAATGTGAGGATAATAATCAGGAACAGTTTCGTTAACTTCATTGGGCTCGGCTATGGCTTGTTATAAGAACAAATGCGACGATCCCTCTCCAAACTATCAATTATCCGCAGGTGGGGTTCAGTGATTCAAATGTTAACACTAAAATAACATAAACTCATTGAATTCTGAAGAAGCATTTACATTTAGCTCCAAATCACAGACCTTGCCAAAATAGCCTGAAAAACGGCTTAGAAACTGATAATTCAATGACAATATCATTTTACGGTGAATTTCCCGGTAAACAACCTGCCCATTAATTCTAAATCAGTTCCTTTGATCTCCCCTGCCTTCATGGCATGCCGAGATACAACGATATATCGTTGCCTAAAGATAAGCTAACCACGAAATATGGTTGGCACATTTGGCTTGTTTGTAAAATGTTCTGGTCTGTATAACAACCATATTTAGCCAAATCGCAAAAATAATACTAAATATAGTGAGGTTGCGATATAAACACTTACTCATGAGGTTGATTTTCAGCTAATTAGCTTTATGGCATCGAACTTGGCTGACATTGCCAAAAACAAAAATATTATGACAACTAAATGGAACATTGATCCTTCGCACAGCGAAGTGCAGTTTAAGGTAAAACACCTGATGATCACCACAATAACGGGATATTTTACTGGCTATGACCTGGAAGTGATAACCGATGGAGACGACTTTACGACTGCCACTAAAATTGAATTTACGGCAGATGTCGATTCCATCAGCACGAATAATGAACAAAGAGACTCACACTTAAAATCCCCAGAGTTTTTTGATTCGGAACAACACATCTTAATCAAGTTCACCGGCAACCGGTTCGAAAAATCAGGTGAGGATTACAACCTTCATGGAGATCTTACCATTAAAGGTGTCACCAAGCCTATTACGCTTGATGTTAATTTCGGCGGAATTGTGGTTGATCCATACGGACAAACAAAAGCCGGCTTTACAGTAAACGGAAAAATAAGTAGGAAGGCTTTCGACCTGACCTGGAGCGGAGTAACCGAAGCAGGTCAAATCGTTGTCAGTGATGAAATTAAGATCAATTGTGATATACAATTAGTAAAACATGCATAATCTACCTTTGAGATACTGCCCGGAAAGGTCTTCATCAATCCGGGTGAAGACCTAAAACGGAGTCCATGAAAAAGATATATGCACTACTCATAGCGCTATGGGTTTCAAAGCAATTTAAGAAAATTTAACAAGGCTGCCATCGTCAATGCCGGTATAAATAAATTGTATTTTTATACAACCATTCGCATTAAAGGAATTTGATATGAACACAAAAGTTAAATTGCTATTGATAGGATTTTTGTTAACTGCCTCGGTCACCAAAGCACAGGAGCCTTCTGTAAAACCCCAGGATATTGATCTCACAAATTATCCATACCCTTATCCCGTTCAATTTATCACGTTAAAAATTCAGGGCGAGACCTTAAAAATGGCCTACATGGATGTAAAGCCCGCCAATGCCAACGGGCATGTTATTATGCTGTTACATGGGAAAAATTTTAGTGGATCCTATTGGGCGCGAACTATAGCAGTATTAACTAAAAACGGATACAGGGTCATTGTTCCCGACCAGATTGGTTTTGGAAAATCATCAAAGCCACAGCACATACAGTATTCATTCCAGTTGCTTTGCCAGAATATCAAAGCGATACTGGATTCACTCACAATACAAAAACTTTATGTATTGGGTCATTCTATGGGTGGGATGATTGCATCAAGATTCTCATTGATGTATCCCGAACTGGTTGAGAAACTGATTTTGGAGGACCCAATCGGACTGGAGGACTGGAAGGTAAAGGTTCCCTACCAGTCTGTCGACACCTGGTATCAAACTCAATTAAAGCAGAATTATAATTCTCTTAAACAGTATGAACAGGAAAGTTATTTTCATGGCACCTGGAAACCGGCATATGATAAACTGCTGGAAATCGAGGTTGGGTGGACTTTGAACAAAGACTATAACCGAATCGCATGGGATGCAGCTCTTACCTATGACATGATCTTTACGCAGCCGGTATGCTACGAATTTGAATATATCAAAGCACCAACCTTATTGATTATTGGCCAACTGGACAGGACAGCAATGGGCAAGAATTTGGTGAGTGAAGATGTACGAAAAACATTAGGCAATTATCCTGTATTGGGAAAATTGACACACGAAAAAATAAAAGGATCAAAGCTTGTTGAACTCGATGGAATAGGCCATGTACCGCACATCGAAGCCTTTGACAGATTTATTCAGCCATTATTGGAATTTTTGAAATTGTAAAATTCTGCTCTAAGTCAATTTTTGGTCATGGATGGATTTACATTGACCCTTACCGCCTTTAGTCCAGAAACACCCTGTAATTCTTCAAGTTCCAATAATTCAAAATCATTTTGCAAAATGCCCTCATCCTGGCATATTTTGATGTAGGTTAAGTACTGTTCCAAATCATTCTCATTAAAATAAACGATGGCAATTTTTCCAGGCTGGGTCAGGCGCTCGGAGGAATTCTTTATCAAAACTTTATCAATCCGTTTCTTGACCACCTGGTACCTGATATTATATGCCCCTTCAACGTCAAAGTGCCGTTCATCGATCCTGAAACTGATATTTATGGGATGCGGGTTAACATAGATCAACTGGGTAGTTTGCAGAACTCTTGGCATACTGTTCAGCAGTGCTTTTGTTAGGGAAACTATTTTACACATTGATCGGAGTTGCCAAAGTCTGAAAGCTTCAAGGTGCGGCCTGGTAAACTCGATACCTGGCTTGATCGATTGCCCGGTATACAAATCGTATTCAACGCCATCGGTCCTGAAAGTTTCAAAGTAACAAGGATAAATAGCCTGCAGTTTTTCGCGTTCCCCTTCAAAAAATTTATTCAATGCGGAGTTAATGATGTTGATATACGCCTCCAGCGCTGTCCTGTTACCTGATATTTCACCACCGTCTTCTGCAAGAATCTTTTTTAACAGGCTTACCGGAAGTTTTACTTCCGGATTTTTAGCAGACAAATTATCAAGGAATGGAACCAATTCCCCTACCAGGAACGCATTGAGCGTTAGCGAATCACTTAACCGCAAAAAGTTATCCGCCTTGGCAATCCATCGCGAAAATTGCTGGTCAACCAACGATGCCTTTGTTTTGGAAAGTAGGGCACAGATGCTTTTCCTCCCCGAACCAAGCAGGTTTAAGAGACTGCTGATATCTTCATTTAAAGCGCGGTTACGTTCAATAGTGGAATTTCTTATGTCCACGGCGCCAAATAAAGGGTAGATATTTTCAAAGGCGATGGTACTTATCGCAGCTTTCTTTTCTCCGAAATTTGATGAACGCAGGTATTCAAGTGCTATTTCATTGAATTTCCATTGAACCGAAGTTTGCAGCGGTGTAAACTTCTCCATTATAATATTCTCAATCTTTTGGTTTAAACGCTCGATACTGTTTTGAAGTAACTGGGCAACCAGGGGAATAGCGCCTGAAAGCCGCGATAAAATATATTCGTAAAGCAATCTTTCTTTTTCGGAGTAAACTTCCAATACGCCTACAAAATGCTGATTAAAATAAACAGGCATAATAGCATAGGAATTGACACCAATTGATTTCACGGAAGCCAGGTGAGAATTATCCCGCTGCATATCCGGCGTGATAACTTTATAATAACTTACAACCGGGTTTTCAGCAAAACGTTGGGCGGTATCATAAATTGCAGCCATACTTTCAGTGCCTTGTCTTGCCGACTTAATCAGTATGCTCCTCGAGCATTCAATATCATCAAAAACCAACTTATTATTAACCGTCAAAAACGGCAACAGGCCAAATTCGGCATCTTTGTCGCCCCCTAGTATTTTCAGGGCATACTTTACCTGCTCATACAGCTCACTTTGGTTGAATGATTTCTCCAGCAAGGCTTTTTTGATCATATCAATGGCATAATCTTCGGTTATGTCTTCAAGAGTATTCACCGTAAACCCTTCAACATAAAACCGCGAAAGCGGGAGTATTACCTTTAGGCTATCTACCAGATTTTCACTCGCCCTATCTTTATTCAATGTTTCAAAATCTATAACCGGTAAAATACCAGAAGTTCTTACATCAACAAAGCGCGTGTCTTGTACCAATTTATAATATTTTTTTAAACCGATCTGTGAATCGAAGTGAACGTAGATTATTTGCCCGGCGTCAATAGGTGTTATTTGGTAAAACCTGTTTAGTATTAAATTGTAGATCGCAGTAAAATAGGATTGCTTTATATGGTCATCATATTCAAAAATAAAGTTCGGTTTTAACTCAAAAGAGTCGTCACTGTTAACCATATCTATATAGGCATCCGTTCCATAGAAAGCATTCTTCGACAAGGGGGCGGACAATGCCCACAAAAAATCCTTTTCATCGGAGATTACCGGTGACAGAACGCTGTAAATAAGCTCCAGGTAATTGGTATATTGATGAATATCCTCATTTCTGATACTTGAGTTATAGAAAGGCTCCTTATGAAACTCTTTCAATACAAATTCATAGAATTTCGCTTTAAATGTTTCTTCGTTCTTGATATGTCCCTCGAGGTAGGCAATAAACGGCCCGAATGAAATTTTAGTTTCAATAAGCTCATTTATCTGCCGGTTTTCCGGCAGATAACTTAATCCCGTTTGCATAACATGATATTGAACTTGTTACAAATCAAAACCTGAATTGAAGCGAAAACTCGGGGTACCATCCCTCCGTTGAATGTCCCGCCAATATTTGTATCAGGGTAAGGCCGGCCGGCATAAAATAGACCCCGCCACCTGTACCGGTATGCCATTTATCTGAACTTTCGCCATCAACCCAAACCCTGCCTGTATCAAAGAAACCCGTTAACCCAAGCTCCCCGGGCAACACGTAGCTCGCAATACTGAACAATTTAATTCGCGCTTCAAGATTATTAAATAGCATTTCCTGTCCTGCAAAGCGGTATTGCCGGTAGCCCAAAAGGTTACCCTGACCTCCTAAGAATAGTGACTGATAAAATGCAGCATTCCCAAAAGTTGCGCCGCCACCTACCCTGTCAGCCAGCGTAATTACCGTGTCCGCAAAATGCACATAGAATGAAGCCTCTCCAGTAATCTGTGTATATCTTTTAGAATAGTCGTTTAAACCAGCATAGCTTTGCACTTTCAGGTTGATATAGCTTCCTTCGGTAGGCAGCAGTTTATTGTTTCTTTTATCATTGATCAGTACCGCGGTTACCCCGGCATGCAGCTTATCTTTTGCAACGGTTAAACTGTCATAAGAGTGAATAAGTGAAGTATTATTAATAAATCTGCCTGCATTGTCCTGCGGGTTAAAGTGATAGTATTGAAAAGACGGACCTATACTAAAACTCAGTCCATGGTCGCTCCGCCAGCGCAGTGCCGGATCAAGAAGATATGTATTAAACCTGGTCCGGTAATATTTGACATAATCCCCTGTTTTATCAAATACAGTCTCATTTCCAAGTCCGAAAAAGTTGATCGTATTATTAGGCGCTTTCGCATTTGCTTGTAAAATAATATCAGCATTACCAAGCGCGTGTATCCATTCGCCTTTGTATTTAATATTAAACGCTTTTGTAGCAAAAGAATGGCTGATCAATAACTCTTGTATCTCATTGTAAGGGCTTGCCCGGAAGCCATCGCGGCCCATGTACCTAAACCCAAACCCCAATAAAAACCCGTCATCCTTATTGATCTGTGCATCAGCTAGCGGCATCCATACATTGAACAGGTTAACAGGTAAAAATGAGGTATTCGCACTGTCTTTTGAAAGGTGGAGCCTTGCCCTGGATGAATCGCCAACGAATGACAGGTTTTGTCTGCTCTGGTCATATATCTGAACTCTGTTTACCGACTTTATAATATGATAATCCTTATGGTCCAGGCTATCTACGAATCTCAATTTGATTGGTGAGGAACTATTATTCAATAGGACCTGGTCATTTCCCCCACCCATATAAAACCGGATCTCTTTGGTGATCTGCGGATCAAATGTGCCATTGAAAATGGCATCTTTCACATTTCCCTTCTTACTCATCTTATTGATCGTAACCGTTAAGCCATTATCCGAGGTATCTTTGATAATGATCTGTTCTCCTTTATTACTGACGTGTAAATCAACGATCCTGTTCACATAACGGTAATAGTAAGACATGGCTGCCGGCAAGCTGTTCCGTCGTTGTTTTAATGCACTGAGTAAGGAATCATGTCTTAACCTATAAGCAGATTGCGGCAGTCTTTTCAATCCGGCCTCTAACACCTCATCGGTTTCAGCGGCTACAAAATCATTTACGACCTTCATCCATTCCGTATAACCCAGATGGATGGATGGGTACCTGTCCATAAAATCTGATATATAAAGTGAAAGCCGGATATCCCTGATCTGTCCTCCAAAGCCCTGCAGGTAGGGCACTATCCATGAACGGGATACGGTCCAGGGAATTAACCCCTGATTGATGTACATTACCTGGTCCCTGTCGCGTGGAACAGCAGTATATATTCGGTTTTTATTATCCGTTTCAACAGAAAATCTCCAGTTATCATCATGGCGGTCCCAATCACCTATTAAAACATCCAGGCACCTTGCTTTTAGAAATCCGTTCCCGTCGACGGAGTAATCATTATCATTATACAGATCTACCATCGTTTTGAGTGTGCTCTCTGAGCCACCCGTCGGTTCCCGTTCTTCCAGCAAACAGACCTTGCCTGCAAATATCTTATTGAATTCACCCAGGTTCTTATCCGCCGAAACCACACCAATAATTGGAACGGTATGCGGGATGCCGGCTGCTTCTGCTAAAGGGGGAACTATTAACGCTGAATAGGGATGTTGGGCACTCATGGCGTCGATCAACCAATCCCTGGCAAAGGTTTGCTTTAATTCGGCAGGTAATAATTTTACAGGGTCTTTTTCAACACTTCGCAAAACCCACTCTATTCCTTTCGGGTCGATCATTCGCAATGAGGTAGTCTGCATACCTCCTCCTAAACGTTCAGGCCTTAGCCCGCCGTGTAATTCAGATACCCTGAATACCGGTAATTTGGTGTCGATGGCCCATTCCTTCCGGTAGTTTTCACCAAAAAGGAAGCGATGGAATTTGCTTACTTTGTCGAAAGCGGGATGCACTTTAACAACGACGCTATCCTCGGTAATTACTTTGCCAACCTGTGCCCTTACCGACAATCCTGCCAGCGATATGGAGAGAATAAACAAAAGTTTTTTCATCATTTTTTCGAATAATAGTGCTTAAACAATTTTTCGTTGATCCAGTGGCTTGCTAACCCTCCTCCAACACCCACCACAGCCCCGCCCAATACATCACTTGGGTAATGCTTTCCTAAATACAACCTGGAATAACCTACCGATCCAGCCCACAGAAATGCTGGTACAGCTACATACCATTTTTTGTATTGAATGCTTAATTCCGTCGCGGTAGCAAAAGCCAGACTGGTATGCCCCGAAGGAAAAGATTGCCCATGTGCAGGGTCAACCTGGAAAACCAAACCCGGATACCTGTCGCCAGGCCGGGTACGGTTAATAGAAAATTTTAACCCTTCCATAACTACTGTGCTTAAGGCAATGCCAGTAATTATTTCATAGGCGCGATGCTTTGCAGCATCGTCACCGGATGCCAAGCCGTAGATCAGGGGCCCGGTCATAGCGATACCTGTAAAAACATAAGCGGAATAACTGTCATATTTCCAAAACTGCGAGTTCGGGTACCGGGGATTAATACTTTCCAGTATCCTCAGGTCAATATTCTGGGCCGTCGCTTTACCGTAAAAGGCAATTGATACTACGCATATCAAAAGCATATAAATGAGTTTCAGACTTCTGAAGTATAAATATGTCATATATAAATTTTAATGCCGTAACATGTTTTATAGTAAATATTGCTTTAAAGACGTGGGGCTAATTTCCGTACAATAAAACCAGTTAGATGATTGTTGGTATGTTTATCAGCCGTTGCCGACGAAATGATAAATGCAATGACAGAAACAGTCAGCCCGAACATGAAAATATTATAGGCGATCCTTAACAGCCGGTATTTTTTGCCCAGTATGATACCCTGGAAATAAACATCCCGGATCAGATTGTCATAGAGAAAGTCCCGGTCATCCATCACCTTATTCATAGCAACGGTGTATTCCTCGAGGCCCATCCGATAAAAGTTGCCAAAAAACAGCAGGTTAACTTTCTTCTGTTCGATGTCATTCTGGGTAAATGTCCCCTGGGGAATAGAGGGGCGCGTGGCCAGGATGGCAAATATGATGGTGATCAGGCTTACCGTAAGTAAAATGAAAGAGGGTATTGTGAGGAATGAGCTGGTATCCAGCCTGCGTAACACCAGGCTAATGATCGCCGATAATATGATGGAATTTACAGTAATGAGGATATGGGCTTTATGATCTGCCATATCACTGAGCCGCGAATGATTGCTGGAACTGACACGGAACATGGTTTCAATTCCTTTATCCGGTCGGTCTTTATTTTTTTTAGATTCATCCTCGGCGCCGGTTGCAGACCCTTCGCCTTTATGGGTCTTTTCAAGCCCGATCTCTAAAAATTCTGCTTTTAGTTGACTGAGGTTTTCTTCTTTACCCTCCTTTAGCAGCGAGCGGCAATAATCGGTATAATATTGATGCCCCTCCATAAATTTTATTGTTTCCGCTATCCATTCTTTTTTGCTGATGCGCCGGTTTTGTATAAAAGCCTGCTCCTTTCTTAATGCCTCACTTTTTTTAATAAATGCATGTTTGCCCAAATGAAAAAGGTCGGCATCACACAGTATTTCCTGCAGCAGACCGGAGGGTGTTTGCCCCATTTTAGTTGCCATGATACAGTCTTTGATCCTTTCAACGATTAAGGCATCAACATTTTGTGCTGATAAATATTTGGCTGCCTGTGCTGCTCCTAGTTCCTCGTGGGATTTACAATCAGTAAAATAACCGATGTCGTGAAACCAGGCGGCTGAGATCAGTACAAGCATATCCTGACTTTTCAACTGATAGTGTTGCCCGATTTGTATGGAAGCCTTCACCACATATTTTGTATGTTCAATATTGTGGTAAGTCATTTCCGGCCGTTGATTTTGGCTGAAGTAATCCTCCACAAATCCTTCAATCCCTTTAAGTAGTTTTTGAGTGTGCATTAATTTGATTCCTTGGTATATAAGTTTTGGTTATCGGAGTTCAACTGAAAGTTTTGACCACAAATGAACAGACATGCCTCGCGTCAAAGCACTGTAAGAGGTCATTAATATCCCCTTTACATCGTCGTTGAGAGATCTTATAGCATAGATGATAAAATTGTCACATGGTTTTGTTTTACCGTCGAACCTGTAACTCTCGGATATCTCAAATTGATCGGGGTTAATCATTTCGTGATGCTGGATGCACAGCAGGCCTTCACTTTTCAAAATGAAATCATTATCATAACCTCTTTGTTGAAGATCAATGATAACATCTGCCTTAGTATTGTTTAGATTCATATCCTTATGATTTAAAATAGATTAAGCTGTGCATCAAAAAACTGAAAGGCCTTCGCGATCGTTAAGCATAGTTTCGTGCTGAAAAATGCTACCAACTGAACAATAGCAATCCAAACGGAATGCCATGGATTCATTTAGCTGATAATCAACGGAATGGCAAATATTGACACCTGTAAAAACAACGACATTTCGTCAAGTAGCCGGGATTAACGAAATAGCGATATTACTGCGGGAAATTTAAAGGATCGTTCCGAAGGCCATTATTTTGAAACCGATGTGCTAAAAGGAGCAATTATCAGAGGGCTTCAGCCCCTCCTTATCTTTTGTTAATATCACCCTGCCTTTTTCAAAAGTCACAATCCAAATACTGTCAAAATCATCATCCGGCCATTTAAAATCCGAAGTAATACCAAGGTGACGTATAACGGAAAGCATCGCCTTATGCTCCCATACGATGATAATTGTACCTTTTTCTTTTAATAATGCGTTTCCAATATTCTTAGAATCGGATTCGTTATATTCAGAATTGATGGCCAGGTTGAATTTAACTGCAAACGGGGTGATTGTTTGAAACATACGGCAATGTTTGGTCGATTCGCCCGGGTCAATCGACGGAACATAGATGTTGGTTGGAACGCCAAATTTCTTAAATAATAAATCAGGCAGCAGAATGGACCTGTTAAAACCCTTGCAGGAAAGATTTTCGCCGTCCCTGGGCTTTTCCGCATGTCGGATAAATACTAATCTGAGGTGCTTACTTTGCGCATTTACCGAATGATACGAAATCACCATTGCAAATAATAGTGCTGTGGCAAAACGGCATTTGTCTTTCATTTTATTCATCGCATACTTTCAACTTAAACACATCATTAAAGCAGGCGCATTGCGGCCGTTGCGAAGTTTAAAAAGGGCTGTGTTTTTTACCCTTCGCGCACCAGAAGTCGTAATATTAAATCGCTCTGCGATCTCGTCCATTGGCAACGGTGGAAACTGACCCAAACCAAAAAACAAAATGAGTATTTCACGCTCCCTTTCAGTTAAAATTCGAAAGGAAAATTCAACTTCCTTGAGTATCGATTCGCGCATCAACACATCGTCAGCCTTTGCCTCGACATCAAATAGAATGTCAATTAATTTCTGCTGTTCATCCTGTGTCGTGGGTTCGTCCAAAGACAAACAGGGCGCTGAGTTATTGAGTAACTCTAAAACATTTTCAATAGGAATTTCCAAGTATTCCGCTAATTCCCCAGAAGTTGGTTTCCTGTTATAAAGCTGTTCGAGTTCAGAAAATGATCTGTTGATCTTATTTAGAAGAACCACTTTATTATAAGGCATCCTCACCATGCGGGATTGCGAAGCAATGGCGGCAATTATCGCCTGACGTATCCACCAAACCGCATAGGAAATAAATTTGAACCCTTTGGTTTCATCATATCGCTTGGCAGCAGTTATCAAACCCATATTACCCTCGTTGATGAGATCGCCCAGGGCAATTCCTTGGTTCAGATATTGTTTTGCCACTGAGATAACAAATCGTAAATTAGTTTTGGTCAGGCGCTCCAATGCAAGTTGATCCCCATCCCGCACGAGCCTGGTCAACATCACCTCCTCTTCTAAGTTGATTAAATCAATTTTGTCAACTTCATTGAAATAACTATCTAACGATCTGTGATCGCGGTGCGTAATACTTTTTGATATGACTAATTGTCTCATACTAATTGGGTTAAAATTCTTTTTGATTCCAGTTTGTTCCTGATTTATTTTCGATCCCGGAAATTTCCTTTTCCGACTATTTCAAAATGCTAACCGGCATTTTCAGCCATTGGGTAAAAAGGTATAATTACCTGCTTTCCGGACTTAATTTTTGAAAACGAGCCATGAATACGCGCCACTTTTCGTTTTTCTTCTACTTCGGCTTTTGGATCAATTGAAAAATATAAAATGCCGATTATACAGATGACCATAACGAGGTGTGTAACCATATACATTATTTCCATTTTGAAATTGATTAAGTGATAGAAATGCTAATTTTCAATTTGCCAGTTATTGCTGCCTATACTAAAGCGATGCCAATTATTCAATTGGTTTATTTTTAGATATTTAGCAAATTTGAAACTTGATTGTGGCTGCTATATTTCGTTAATCATCCTGTTTTAACGAAATACAGTTAGAGGTTTTTGCAGGCATGGCATAAAATAATAAGAGCCGAGTCGCACCCAAGCGCTTCAGGAAATTAGCGCAAATGGAACAACCCGGCTCTTATTACTTCTTATTCGGCCGTTTCAACCTGCCGCTTCAGCTGCGAATGCAATTACGTTAGCAACTTCTTTTGGTTTGGCCATGTAAACGGCATGGCTGCCTTCAACTTCTGTAGCCTGGGTGTTTGACCGTTTGTACATATTCCGTTGAATTTCGGGGTCGATGCTTTTGTCTTTAGTTGCAATTACAGCAAAAGCAGGTTTATGACGCCAAGCAGCATTGGTAATCGGGGTTACAAACCCTTTGGCATAGAATGCGCCCTGGGAAGCATACATGAACTTTGCTTCGTCTGCGTCCACGTCGGCACAGAAACCTGCGTGATATTTTTCTTTGCTATAGTACACGATCCCTTTATCGTCCGGTGGCAAAACCCCATTTTCAGGTGCTGGGGGAACTGTCTGTAGCCATTGAAGCGCCGATTCACCGTTGTCCGGCTGAAAAGCAGCAATGTATACCAGTCCGGCAACATTGGGATGGTTGCCCGCTTCAGTGATCACGGCTCCGCCCCATGAATGCCCGGCTAATATTGCCAGCCCGTTCAGCCGGTCCAATTCAACATGCGTCGCCAAAACATCGTCTTCCAGCGACGTAAGCGGGTTTTGTACCACGCTAACATTAAATCCCTTACGGATTAGTTCCCAATACAAGGCTTTGAAACCCGATGCATCAGCAAATGCCCCGTGGACAAGGACTACGTTATTAATTTTCTTGTTTTCCATTTCTTTGGATTTTTAAAGGTTAATTATTAAATAACAGATTGATGAATAACAGGCGGCTGGAATATCCAGGCATCTGGCTTTATTAATTTCCAGCCGCCTTTTGATCGTATGTTTATTTTAATGACCTGTCGAAACTCAGTCGCTGACATCTCCTCCTACACACGCTATATAGTCACCGAAGTGAACAGTTTGGATTTCACTGTTCCGGCAGGATTCCCAAATTGGGAGTTCTTCGCTGTTCGGATTGCCCGTGTGAAGGAAGTTGAGCAGATAATTCTGCATCAAAGCGGATAGCGTATTTGCTTCTGCCATATTGAGGCCGAACAACATTGGGCCATCTTTCGCGTCCTCGAAGTTCCCAAGCCAGAACGGGATGTCAAAGCAATGACAAGCACCAACGTTTGGCTGGGGCGAAGAATAATCGAGTTGGAACGTGTAAACAGGTCCTCCTGCACGGCTGTACATCCTGGCAGCGCGAATCGAGCTTCGCTTGAACCACTTATCTGTCACCAGGTCAACAATCGCAGTATAAGGTGTTCCGGCAAGACGCTTTTTCAGTGAGTGCTGATATCGAAATGTGCCACTCACACCGAATATCTCTTTAAACTTCGCCAATACCTGGTCGCTGGAGACATTCAGCGTATGCTGGTCACTTGCCAGGAAAGCTGCCGCTTCGTCCCGAGTCCACCCGATGATCAGTGGCTTCGGCGCAAAGCGAAGGGCAGCTTCTGCCAGATCCGGTGGGACAGTCCGGTCTTGCATGGGATATGAAGGAACAGCAATTGTGCCGAAGGATACCTTGGAAGCCCCAAGTTTCGCCTGTGCCGATAACAACGAATCAACCGGAAGTTCAGGAAGTTCTCGCGCCGGATCGGTAATGCCGGCAAGCTTGCAAAATGCTTCTGCATCTGACTGTGCTTCATCTGTTGTCAGCGGGCTGACTGATGGGGAGCTTAGAACTACTGCTCCGCGAATGATTTCAGACGTAGATTTCATTCCTATCAGGAGTTGCGTATACCAAGCACCAGCTGATTGTCCTGAAACAACGATCGATTCCGAATCTCCGCCAAAATTCTCGATATTCCGCTTAACCCAAAATAGCGCAGCTTCAAGGTCCCGTACAGAATAATTGCCGTCCGCAACTCCTGGCAGATAAAGGTTTCCAAGAATTCCAAGCCGGTAGTTGACCGTAACAACGACAACCCTGCCGCTCCTGGCAAGGGCAGCTCCGCTATAAGTTTTGAGGGCACCACCTCCGGTCATGAAGCCACCACCATGTATCCAGAAAAGCACTGGTAATTTGCCTTCAATTGAAGGAGTAAAGATGTTCAAACGAAAGGCGTCTTCTGACTGCTCTAACCCGTCTGCATACGGACCCTGAACAAAATCCAATCGGCTGGGTAGTTGAGGAAATATTGAACCCCGGCTGGTGCAATCCCTTGTACCCTCCCATTTGCGGGGAGGGTTGGCGTTTCTGAAGCGCCCGCCCGTCTCCGCATAAGGAATATCGAAAAAGTTCAAAACCCCGTCTGTTACAGTTCCGACCAACGAACCCTGTTCACATGTTGCGTTTATTTGCTTTAGCTTATCCATTGTCGCTTATTCAGATTTATACGCCTGCGTTTTAATTAATTTTTTGCAGATAATTCAGTTGCGGCTTTAATGATCCATGCAGATACCGCTTCTGGTTGAGACATGAAAATACAATGGCTGCCTTTGATCTCTGTGACCTTGGAGTTGGAGCGCTCATATATTCTGTGCTGGATTACCGGGTTGATCATTTTGTCTTCTGTAGCGATGCAGGCATAAGACGGAAGGTGCCTCCAGGCAGGATCAGTTATAGGAGTAGCAAAAGCCTTTCCAGCAAATTCACCCTGGGAGTTGGCCATAAGCTCAGCTTGTTCTTTAGGAACATCCGCACAGAAACTGGCACGATATCTTGCAGGGTCAATGTAAACAACACCTGCATCGTCCGGAGGTAATATGGCGTTTTCAGGAAGGACAGGTGCGGATTGGAATAAGGTAAGATCTGACTCACCCTTATCAGGCTGGAATGCGGCGACATAAACCAGGCCTGCAACTTTGGGATGGTTACCTCCTTCGGTGATCACTGCGCCGCCATACGAATGTCCCACCAGGATACATGGACCGTCCAATTTGTCCAGTTCATGGCGTAAGTTCTTGACATCATCTTCTAAGGATGTCATCGGCTCCTGCAATACAACGACATGGTAGCCTTTTTTAACAAGGATGTTGTAAACACCTTTCCAGCCGGAACCGTCGGCAAAGGCTCCGTGGACGAGGACTACATTTTTTGATTTGAGCGAATGACGACGAGTAGGCGATGAAGATCACCGCGAGCGTCATTAATAAACGGCGGCAGGTTTTGTTGAAGTTTGTTTTCATGATTTTTAAGATTTAAAATTTAAATCTTACTAACCACGATTTGTGCCACATTTGCAAATGCTTGACCTTCAATAATATCTATCGAAATGCAATGGATTTTTTATGAAATAAAATCAGTAAAGGCTTGAATTTGTCGCTATATAAACAAATTTAGCCAGTACGTCAGAAAATAATCTGTGGGTAATCAAGACATGAAGGCAAGCAGAATATCGGGTTTCCTGCGGTTCAGCTTTTGTAGGGGGTGTTGTTCTTTTTTAGTCCAACTTTATGAATGCCCAGTTTTTTGATCCTCGAATTTAAGGTAGACACTTTCATCCCGAGGGTTGCCGCAGCGCCACCGGAGCCGTAGACTTTCCAATCGCATTCTTTGAGTACGGATATAATATGTTCCTTCTCAACTTCGATCATATTTCTTGATCGTCCAAAAGCTGCCGGAGCCTCATTTGGTTGGTCCTCGAGGTCGATATAATTGATTTTATTTCCGGAGCATAGGATGACGGCCCTGTGGATGACATTTTCAAGCTCTCGTATGTTGCCCGGCCATTGGTAGCGAATCAACAATTCCATTACCTGGTTTTCAATTCCAATGATGTTTTTACCTTCCTGGGCACTGTATTTCTGAACAAAATGATTAGCAAGGAGTGGAATATCGTCCGCACGGCACCTCAACGCAGGCGATATAACCGGGAAAACGTTCAGCCTGTAATAAAGATCTGCACGAAAACGACCGGATGCCATTTCTTCAATGAGATTCCGGTTAGTAGCCGCCAAAATTCGAACATCCACTTTTTTGGTTTTCCCGCCGACTACTTCAATCTCTTTCTCCTGGAGAACCCTTAAGAACTTGGCCTGGGTTTCTAAAGGTATCTCCCCAATTTCGTCTAAAAATATGGTCCCGCCATTCGCCTGTTCAAATTTACCTGTGCGCGCTACGGATGCATCTGTAAAGGCTCCTTTTTCATGTCCAAATAATTCTGATTCTATTAAATTAGCTGGTAAAGCAGCACAATTTACCGTGATAAATGGCTTAGATGAACGAGCTGATTGTTTATGAATGCTTTGCGCGACCAGTTCCTTCCCGGTACCGCTCTCGCCAAGAATAAGAACAGCTACTTCTGACTGCGACACGATCTTAATGTTGCTCAACATCAGGAGCACAGCCTTCGAATCACCAATAATGTTACTGGCCCCGTTTGCACGGTGCAAGGGATCTACAGGTGTTTTATTTTTCAATTTCAATTCGCGATCCTGCATATGCGTGTATAATGCCACGTCGAGCGCTATCAAAATATCCTTTTCCCGAAATGGCTTTAAAAGGAATCCATAGGGCCGGGTCACCTTGGCCGCATCCAGTATTTGCTGTCGCGAATTAGCGGATATGAAAATGAAGGCAGTGTTCTTTTCGGATAGCATTTGAGCAAGATCGATCCCGGTTAACCGCCCCTGCAGTTGAATATCCAGCAAGACCATATCGGGTTTCTCGCTGGCAATAATTTTGAGTGCAGCAGCAACAGATCGGGCAATTTCGCATACTGTATATCCTGCACGCAAGAGAATAAGCTCAAGATTACTGGCCTCAATATACTGGTCTTCGACTATAAGTATTTTAGTTTTCGATGGCATCGGGTATATTATTTAAAAGTTCTTCCATGTTAATTACTTCATCAACGACCAGGACACGGTTGCAAATTAATGTAATTTCCGTACCTCCGTTATTGCCAAATGATACCGTGCCTCCAATATCTCCGCAAAGACCCCTTATCAAACGCAGACCCATAGATGGCATGGGATTATTTACTAAGTCCATATCGATACCGACACCATTATCGGCAACGATAACTACTATTTTTTCCTGCTGTTCATATAATTTGACGGTGATTTGCCCCCTGTCATTTTTCTCAAACGCATATTTTATGGAGTTCGTAACAGCCTCGTTAATGATCAAGCCGATGGGGATGGCTATCGAGGTGTCAATTAAAACTGGTGCAATGTTAAGATCAAAAGTAATGTCATGCTTCAAATTATAACTATCCTTCAAATAGTGAACCAGGGCAGTTACAAAATCATTCATGTCTATTGTTTTCACATCTTCATTTTCGTAAAGCTTTTGGTGGATCAACGACATGGCATAAATCCTGTGCCTGCTATCGTCAATCGCCTTCAATGCGTCCTTTTCCAGGTAAGCGGCCTGCGATTCCAGCAGGCAGATAACGGTATGCAGGTTATTTTTAACCCGGTGATGTATCTCTCTGAGCAGCCACTCTTTTTCAGACACTAATTTCTCCAGCAGTGAATTCGTCTTAGCGATCTTCCGTATGCCTTTTCTGTAAAGAACAACCATTCTGTATAACAGCAAACTGACAACGATTACGATGATTGTGAAGCCGATTGTAATATTCCTGATCAATACCGCCTGCTTAAGGTTGGCCTGCTGCAATTGTTGGTTTTGGATAAGCATTTGAATTTTTTGCCGACTATCCGCCAATTCATACTCTTTCTCTTTGATATCGTACATCACCTGGAGGTTTGCCTGCTGCTCTGCTTTACTTACTGTATATATCGAATCTCTGAAATTTGTGTAGCGATTGAGGTATAAAATTGCTGATGGAAGGTTATGACTGGCGGTGTCTATCATAAAATGTGCATGGAACGCATGTGCTATATTCGACAATTTGTTATCAAAGCGCACCATCATTGAATAAGCAAGCGCCCAGTATTTATAAGCATTATTGAAATCATGCACCGAAGCGTAATAATCTGAAATAGTAGCGTAAGTTTCCTGTCCCATATGGCGAAGAATGGATTCATTTGCGCTGCTGATCAGTTTTATCATTTGCAAACAATATTTTTTACCATTTACCGGATCTTTGATCTCGTTATAATAACCCAAATATGCAACGCCTGTAACATATTGATTTTCAAGATCATTTTTCGGGAACATCGAATGGACCTGATCCAACAGGTGTTTTAATTTGCCGTACTCTTTAGTGTGCCTGTAACATACATACAAGTTTACGGTGATGTTGAAAATGCCGCTCTTGTCATTGAGTTTTTCCGATAACTTTAACGCCGCGAGCCAATATTTCTTTGCATTGGTATAATCCAATAATTGATAATATTGCATTCCCGCAGCATTATAGATCTGGCACATGGTCGCACTGCTATCCCTGGCTCTTTCTGCCGTTTGTATGGCCATTAAGCAATAGTGTAATCCTTCCTTATCATTTCTGAGATCCCGGTAAATACCCGCCATTTCAATATAAATATCCTGGATATTCTTATAACCATAGCTGAAATATGTATCCATTGATCGCTGATAAGCTTCGAGGGCAAGGGCCATACTCTTCGGGTCCACCCGGTTTATACCGTACAGGTCACCAAGTGATTTCCATAATCCGGCCCTGGTTCGTACATACCCTGTTCCCTGGAAACAGGGCAAGGCCTCATTAAGTAAGGCAATCTTTTCTTTTAACTGATCATCACCATCATCAATATTCAGATAATCGCCTTTCTCGAGTAATGCGCGCCCAAGAAAGTCGCTGCCTGGTTTTTTTCTCAGGTAGCCGACCGCCAGGTTATTAATGCGATTGCCCTCTTCACGTGAGCCCTTTTGTTTGTAGATCAAGGCTTCTAAAAACAGGAGCTCACCATCCGTTGTGTGCAGGTTAAAGTCTTTACTAAGCTGTTCTCCGTGTTTAAGTGAAACAGATGCGCTATCGAGGTCCTTTAGGCCCCTGCCAGACTTGTTGATGTAGTATTCCCCCTGGCGAACGCATGCCTGTACACGGTTTTCAGGGCTGTTATGGCCGTCATTAATAATAAGGTTCAGCGTTTGTGCCGACCTGGTATCCTGTGCCATTCCGTACAATCCAATACCAATTATTATACAGGTAAAAATGAACTTTTTCATAGTAGCACGTTTTGGCTTGCAGTTTATCTTCGCTCGAAAAAGCCTGGGCTTGATTAAGGCTGTCTCGAAATTATATATTATTAAATTTATGCATATTTTTTTTCGTAAAAAATAGTTCGTTGAGATTCGGCATGATGTTATTATTGCATTTAAGCCCTCGCAGATTGTTGTATGATGAATAATCACTATTATGAATTGTTGATATTTCAACAAAATCTATTTACAATAAGCAATAAAAAAAAATTCTAAAAGTATTATAATATGGCAGTGGCTTTAAATTAAGGCCAAAAATCTAAAAAAAATTAGATGTCAAAATAAAACGACCATATACCTAAAGACAAAATACAGACCAAGAATATTAATACAGTTAATCGGGCAAGAGCCTTACTTATGAAATGAGGAACAAACAGTACTTCGAGGAACATATAAGGAACAAAAAAACGACAAATAGTAACAAAAAGTAGAAATATATCAATTGGTCATATTTGCAACTATCTGAATATCTGTTATTAATAGAAACAAAACGAGAATTTTACTTTCTGGAAATAATTTGTAAATACTTGATTATCAATGCTTTATGTTGGCTACTTGCCGATACAGAAACTGCAACTAATTGACTGTAAATGAGTTACTTATTTTAAGTTACAAAATAGCTACAGGCTTTTTTTGGGTTTTTATTGTGGAAAACTTCTCCGAGTTGAAACACTAAATTGGACATTATTTTTGAAAATCAAAATCTAAAATAAATTATTTTTCAAGCTTATTCTCCAACCAATTTTCCGCTAAAAAATTGTTCCTTTTTTGGCATCTGTCCACCCAAAACATTCTCCCATCCATATCGCAAAATATAGTCATTCACCAACCTGCTTTTCAATTCAAGATAACTTTCTGAGCCTGGTTTAACGGTGATAACTTCCAAAACCCTTATTGCCGGGTTCTCTTGTGTCCAGGCGATTCCCTTGCCATTAAAGTGTTCGCCCAGCGCCTTGCCCAAATGCTTACAACTGCCAATATAAAAACGGCCATTGCAAAGCTCAAGTACATAAATCAGCCAGTCCTCGGACGCGCCAAACAGATAGCGATTGCGCGGAACATAATACTTGATCTTGTTCTGGTCAAAGTCATAAATATGTTCCAGCCTTTCTTTAAGCAGATAAGTTTCAATTACCAAAAAGTCCCCACCCCGGACATTTTCCCAGCCATAACGTTCCATGGCCTGTAGGGTCATCCAATTTTCATAAAGCATGGCCTCCTTTGCACTCTCCACGGTCAGCGTTTGGATTTTTGCTATTCGAAGTGGCTTGTACCGCCGCGTCCATTTCGCACCTTTGCTCCCGAGGTGTTCGCTGAATCGGAATTCAGGGTCATCCGACTGGCCCACGTAATATTTTTTGCCAGCCAGCTCCAGTAAATACAGCTTCAGTTCAATTGCCATACCCATCGTCAAAACGCTTACTAAGATAAAGGCCCTGTTCAGGGGTGGTAAATAGCTGCTTGCGTTGGGCGGCCGTAAGCAATTTAAAAACTTTCTTATGCTGCAAGGTAAAATGGAGGTGTTTAAAATAATAAACCAAGGATTGCGTCTTATCGGCCGTTGCCAGTTGCCGGCTGAGTTCGTAAAAGACAAGGTCAAGCGAGGGGTTTTTTACGTTCAAACGCGCCACATTCTCCAGTTTCGACAAATCTGAAATTCCTGCAACCTGGCTCCGCCAGCGGGCGGGATTAATGGCATTAAGTTCGATCTCACTTGTTTCGTCCAAGGGTACCAACTGTGCCAGTAGCCCGGGTGTTTTGGCTTCTAAATGGCTGAAAATCCTTTCCTGGAGGATGAGTTTAACCTGTTCATGACTATAATAAGTTTCCAAGTTGATTTTGCGCGTGTTGCCATACAGGTCCCGCACCAGGTTTTCTGCATACCGGACGAGGTACATATATAATTGATCGCTATGCGAAATCACATATTTATAATTTGGGCTATTCAAGTGATACTTATTTTGCTTTCTTGCAATAACGTCCAGGATAATAGGGAATTCTTTTTCTGTATCGGTGCCTGCCTGTGCATAAGCATCGCGTAAGGTCTTAACCAGTTCCAGGTAAAGCCGGATCACTTGTATACGACAAAACTCGACATTCATAAAGGTACTGGAGGACAACCAAATATGGGCTAATAATGCGGCTTCCTCTTTATTGAGCTGCATCTTTTTCTCATAGATATTCCGCCAATCCCAATTCAGGTAATCCGGCCGCTGCGTAAACACAGTGGTCCATTGACTTTCCAGCCGGCTGATCCCATCTGCATCACCCAAACGGCGCATTTCCCCCAGAATAAAGGAGCGTGCGTATGATGCGGTACGCGGACAACTGAGCTCCAGGTTCTTCAGTTGTTTTTCAAGCAGCGGAAGGTCTTTATGTCCCTGGTATTCCTTTAGCAGGTCAAAATATAGGATGAAACCGTAATTCGTATTCCCCTCCAGGTCGATAAATTCCCCTGCCAGGAAGGACTTTTTAAAAAAAGCGTAAAAAGCGCGTTGTTCGGGCCCCGCACTATTGATTTCGCTCGCAGCATAGACGTAATGATGCGTCCAAGAAGGAACACCGGGGCTATATTTTTTTAATACAGGGTCATTTTCAAAACGAATGGGTATGGTATTCTGATCGACGTCGATGATGGATGGTTCATTTTAATTTCCGGTTTCTGACATCGCTGGCATTGAATTTTTATGGGCCGTTAGTTTGATAATTAATTTAACCAAGTAAACAAGGGCGGTAAATATAAACACAACAACGGCTACCATCATGGCCAGGAGCGCGATTATACCCTGTGCGGAATTTGCAGACTTTCTCCTACCCATTTAAAATATCACGAAATCAGGTTTAGTAATACTGACCACAAAGGCTAAATATACGCTCAAATTTAGTAACGACAAAGTGTATTCATTACCTAAAGCGGTGAAATAACGTTTTTTTATCATTTTGCGTCATGAAAAGCCTTTGGCAAATTGTGTTTTGGACCTATCGGGCCAGCGGCTACCATCTTCTCAACATTATTTTTCAATGTCCGCATCTTCTTCGTCGCTTTCCGCTGAAGGAAGCTTGAGCGTCCTGCGGTCTATCGCGTAGATGACTGAAATTCCTTCTTCGATGGCAGATTCAACGAAGCGAGCCAATTTTGCTGAGCCATCCGCCTGTGTACCGATCATGCCGTATTGCACTATATCCACAAAGGTTTGAGTTCTCAGGTATCTGCCGTTTAACGTGTGATAGCCAATCTGCCGCCCATCCCGCTTTCCAAGGGTTGAGGGGTCAGTCAATAACCGCTCCCACTGATCTAAAGGAATATACGCCCCTGGCGCGATTTTGCCCTCATTATTTTTTACTTCCAGTTTCTTGCAAAGTTTGAAAAATATTGGGCAATCGGAAAAACGGTAATCCTTTAAAGATTCTCCTTTTTCCTCTCGGTTTAACAACTCGCGCAGATCTTTCATGCGGCCTAATTCTTCGTTGTGCGAAGATTGATTTGGGTTGTAATACATATTGTTTTTGGAATCTTTTTGATCCATCATTTTGTATTGCACACAGGTGAAGGCTTCATATTTCCGGTGGAAATAAATCAGGTCAACGCCGGTCGCCTTTTCCGTTGGTTTTCTGTTGGCGTTGATAATCGTCAGTTTCTTACGGTTAATATTTTCAAATTCAACCACTCCTCCGGTAATGGATTCTTTAATTGCAGACCAACCCGGCAGTGTATGCAGGTCATAACCAATAATATCATCCTCGTAACTGGTATATTCTTCGAAGCCTCTTAGAAAGGTTTCGCCCAGCCCCTTATTTTGATCCCACCGCCGCAGGATATTAGAACGCTGTACACCAAAAATGTCAAGGGCGATGCCAACTGCATCCCGTTCGGCTGCGGCATCCGTTTCTCGTTCTGAGCGTTGCAAAGGGTTAGGCAATTTTATCTTTTCAAATAATACATCGATTTTGTCCCCCTGCTCTGGAACAAAAATCAGTAAGGTTTCCAGTAACGCTTCGCCCAGCTTTTCCGACACTTTAGTGTAGGATTCCAAAAAAGCTCGCTTAGCATAAATTTGTAAATGCTTGGGTAATGCTGCGATCAAATCCTCGATTTCTACCCCCTTGATTTCAATAGCATCTAAACATTTTACACGCACCTGCCCTGTTGCAACCCGCTGCTGTTTTTGCAGAATACCGATGTGCGTCAATTTGAGATCCCCACCTCCCCACTCATGTAAACATATCAGGGCCACACCCCTGGAAACTACATTTGTCGGCTCTGCATCAGTAATTGTTGTGAAACTTGCATATTGCTCCAACCGGTCATTTACGGTATAGGAAAGTCGTTCCGGGATACATAGAATGGAAGTTATGGCAGGTGGTTTAGACATGAAACGTGGATGAATAAATTATTTATTTTTTCGGCTCGTGTACGAAGATAAATATTACTCGTTTAAAGACGTTTCTAAAGGTGTAAATTCCCGTTTTTTTCGGCTGCAACTCCTTCCGGATCAGTGTGGACACGATCAGTGTAATCTGCGCGTCCGAAGACTCATCCCGCAAACTATCATAATAAATAAGCCTCGTTATATAAACGCCCCTTCCCCAACTGCCCCCCAACCGGATCAGCCGCTGCTCTGCTACAGTGAAATCGAATTATTAAACAAATTCAATACCGCCGCCGGCGAATAAATTACAGAACCTTGCTCCGCTGCTTCCATCCCTGTAATAGTATTAAAAATACTCACCTCTATTTTATTCCTAAACGTATAAAACCGTTTATATACGACTATTTCTATTGTATTTTTAACCGGCCAGATACCTTTGTGTACGTTTTCTTGTTCAAGTTTCTTAATTGCAGAAAAAATATAGATTTTGACCGCTCGCGACCCGCGCCACAGGTAATAATAATTTGAAACGGCTCCTGTGGTGAATTTGACGGATGAGGACTAACTCTGAAATGCCGGAACGGGGCGGCCGGTTGGCCACCCCGTTTATAATGCCCTATTATTTGTAGTAGATTATTATATAACAGTTCATTACATTTGGAACTTTCAAATACCATTCGTAGGTTTAACTTTTAAAGACCTATAATTTTATCAGCCAAAATGTCCAAAGGATTCGATTCTACTTCATAGCTAACCAAGTTTAACGAAGGTTCTTTTCAAACTTTAATATAAATGTGTCACGCTTCAAAATCTTTATTAGAAATTTGCTTCGATGGCCTTCAGGCCTTTGCACTGGTCTTCACGGCTATTTACACCTATATCCGTTTTTTAAGAGAAGATCCACTCCGGCCCAGGATCCAGTTCGATGTAGAATGCGAATTCTGGGGACCACAAGATGGCGCATATCTTGCTTCGCTGACGATCCATGCTGAAAATAAGGGCAATGTAGAGCATCGCTTTGAAACCATTAGTTTGAAGGTTTCTGGCATAGAAAAAAACGAGCAGTTGACGGGCGATCATTTTGACGGCCAGATCGTCGAGTTTCCCAGGGCAATAGTGGAGATCAAAAATCTTGTACCTATCACAGATGAATATTATTTCGTCCGTCCCGGCATCAACCAGGCATTTAATTATGCGCTCAATATTCCTGGTGATATTAAGTTTATAAAAATAAACGCTCAATTTACTTATGAAAAAGGTGGAGACCCACACTATGCGCAAAAAATATACGAAGTAAAGGAAGATAAATCATGAACCCACCTAACGGCTATCCGACAATTATTGCACGTGTGCGGCCACCTGCCGGATGGCAGCTTTATTACCAGGATGACCACCAACCCATTGTACCGGTACCCGGCATTCATATCCACAAACTACTTGCTGATTCATTCACTACTGTGCTGACGGAGATTTGGGCTTATGCAAAAGAAGCGCTTGGCGCAGGGGCGACTGATGATGCCATCCGGCAATGGCTCCACCAGACACGCGTCGACCAAACAGGAGACGGCCATAATTACCGTCCTAATACCTCTAACCCGATGCATGTGCAGTTTGCCACCGGCGCGTAAAAAGTGCCCGCCCTTTGTATTTGTAACTAAACGCAAATTCCACCCGCCGGAGATCTGATTTTTTTCGTCGTAACTTTCTGAAAAATAGGTGTTTTCACCCCTTGTTAAATTCATTTTGTGTTTTTACATTTGGTTGTTCCGCAGCAATTGCGGTATGTTCCCACTCCACTTCAACATTATTAAAATGCCAACATGGAAACCTATCGTCGGTCTCAGTTTTCAGACCGACGGCTTCAGAACCTATTGCCAGTCACTTCACTGGACATCATGGCGTCCCTCATTCATCGTTTTGCACAATACAGGCGTACCAGCACTTGCCGACTGCCCTAATGGTATCACGAAAAATACCATAGACGGTTTCGTTAACTACTACCGGGATGAGAAACACTGGAGCGCCGGACCGCACCTTTTTGTAGATGATCACCAGATATGGGTTTTTACGCCTCTTACGACAACAGGCGTCCATGCACCTTCGTGGAATGCAATTTCTTTGGGGGTTGAAATGCTTGGTAATTACGACAATGACCTGTTCGATAGCGGGCGTGGTCAGTTGGTTCAGCAAAACGCCGTTGCCGCGATTGCCATCCTCAGCGGTGTTTTGGGCTTAGATCCTAAAACCATGAAACTACATAAGGAGGATCCAAAAACGACCCACAAAGACTGCCCCGGCAGAAACGTAGATAAAGCGAAATTTATCAATGAAGTGATCGCCGGCGTTCAAGCTGAACATATCGGCGAACACACATTTGAATTAAACCTCAAAAACCCCCAATTATCATGAGCACTGATACACAAAAAAACAAATCAACCATTTGGGTAGTTGCAGCTATTATCGTTTACACCGCTATTTGGTTAATCGATTGTGCAAATCACGCCGGACACAACCCCAATAAATGGATAACTGGCTTGTCGTTATCGCTGATATTCGGCGTATTTGTCTCACTCGCCTTCGGGTCAGACCTGTTGAGGGATATCGTCGCTAACCCGGATGCGATGAAGGGCAAACCACCCTATTCGCTCTCGCGGACGCAACTGGCGGTATGGATCACGATCTTGTCGTCCTTTTACATCTACGCTGTTTTGTGGGACGGTCACTCGCCGGTAGATCTGAACACCACGGCGCTGACCCTAATGGGCATATCTGCAGCAACTTTTGTTGGAGGGGCCGTCCTGGATACTTCCGAGATCCAGCAGGGCATAGTCCGGTCTCAGGATACGCCGTCCAGCGGCAACTTTTTAAAAGATATTCTTTCGGATAAAGATGGGATTTCGCTTCAACGTTTCCAGAATGTAGTGTGGACAGTCGTTGCGATCATTATATACTTTTATAAATACAATAATCCGCCTATGCCAAACAAGCCGCCGCAATTTCTTCCCGACCTCAGTTCGACCTTGCTGGCGCTCACCGGGATCAGCAGCGCGACTTATCTAACCTTAAAAGCAAGGGAGAATGTACCGGCAACCGGAAAGCCAGGCGACCTTACCATTGAATTGATTGCAGGCAACAGCAAGGATCCCGACATTTTAGCCCTGATAAAAGCCGGGGTTACTACGGCAGACGTCAGGATCACCACCCCTAGCAACACCGGTGTCGTCAGCGCAAAAAATATAGGCCCGAACCAGTACGAAGCACGGAACATGCCCTTTGCCGACTATAGCATTGATCTGTCCGGCAGCCAAGCCATTCCGGGAAAAACAGCATCCTATAAAGGCAAAGGCACATTTACGCTCAACGCCAATACACCTATGCCCATAAAAATCCAGCTTTCTTAACCCATCGAAAAAAAAAAATGCCTATCACGCAAGATTTTCTGGACAAAACCAATACGCTCCGTTTTTCAAAAACAGACGATATCAATAATTATTTTCAAAACAATTTTCAAAAAGACTTTATTCTCTGGTTCCGGGAAAATATTGGCGAAAAATCGAACTGGGAAGATCTGAACATCAACAGCAGTCAGGATACTACTGATAGTTTCAACCGGTTCTGGCAAAATGATTATATCAGCCTGGTTTTCTCCTCAGCGGATATCAGCCTGCTGCAATTCCTTTCGCTGCAGGGTATTATTATTAATGAAACCGGTGGGCTGTTGACGCCCATAAGTGAGAAAGTAAATTCGATTAGTGCGGCTAACCATCCCGGCATCGCTTACGCTTTCGACGCTATTGCGGGACTCAAGCATTCCTATAATACGCTCGCGGGAAACAAAACCTGCTTCGATCTCTTCAATGATCCGGACTATTTAGCTAATTTCAACGGCAGACCGCTCTCCGACAGGCTCGCCAATACTACAAATGTTGTCTGGCAAGGGGAACTGTATCCAACGCAGGCAACTAATCCGGCCGATCCCTATCCCGTTTCCACTGATCCTACCATTACAGGTTTTGTACTGGAAGCTGATTTTTATAAGTTCCGGGGGCGCGGGCTCATCCAGACAACGAGCCGCGATGGCTACAAGGATATTATCGATTTTGTGCTTGCCTACATGGGCGCCAACCAGGCGGTGGTAAACGCAAAGGCGACCTGGGGTGGCTGGGGGAAAGACAATGACGGCGTGGCCACTATGTCTGCTAACGCGGAATGGGACGAACTTTTCATGAACAGCGACCTGCTGGTCGCCTCCGAAGGAATCAGCCTGCATAACGCCGGCCATGGGAACTATCTCGGCGGCATCGACGGAACAAGCCCGGATACGGCCAATGCCAGCATTCGTAATGTGGGTAAAAGAATCAGCGGCGGAAACGCCTATGCGGATCTGTTTCTTTCACGGGTAGTGCAGATTATCGAGGCAATGAGTTAACAGGTTTTATAGTTAATTACGATTAAAGCATTTGTATGAAAAAAATTACTTTTTTAATAACGAGCGCCGTTTGTCTTATTTTTATTAGGGCGAGCGGGCAAATCGATACCTCGGCTATCTGCACGGTTTGCAACATCCACCGGCAATCTTTTACCATCGACAATGACTGGAAAAATGCCGGCGATTGGGCCGAAACAAGTTTCCCCGGCGTTATTAAGAGAAAAATATGTTTTGGAGATGTTGTTCATGCAATAGCCTACTTAGCGTTATCAAAATCCGCGTTATTGACCCCCATATCGGTTAAGCATGATATCCCCGTCCGGCTAATTGGACCTGACGGAGAATTGAAGGGGTATGAAAAAGACTTTTTGTATACGGCTTTGCAGACTAACTTGATAGCACCTGGAGCGGGCAATCATTTCACTAACGGGGATTTGGTGAACCTCTGGAATTATGTGATGAAGAATATATACCTGGAAAAAGCTGCAGGCTCAGATATCAGGGTAGAAGTTGATTTCAGCAAAACCGATGCCGATCCGAAACTCTTGGCTTTCAATGGCAAACTGCCTCAAAAAGAGGTTGATTTAATAGAAGGCAACCCCCAAAGTGAAAAAATATTCGAGAATTTATTTGATTCCCCGGATTGGCAAACGAATTTACCGAATGGAAATTTTTATGTAGCGAACGGCCCTTACTTCTCCCATATTTCATGGTCAGTTGAAATTAATGCGGTTAAGTATAAAAATAAGCCATCTTATCCATTAAGCCTTTGGTCGATATACGATTGGTACTACTCCAACATATTTATACCCGGAATGAACCCGGACCAGCAAAAGTTTAAGTTGAAACTCGTAAAGATCAAAGGGCAATGTCGGCGTTTCTTTGTCAGCAATAGCGGTGAGAATACGCAGGTTACCTACAATAATTATGAAGGTAGGCCCTTTATAAATGATGCCAAACACAAACGGTATATTAAAGAGGACGAATTGAGAAAGTTATTTCCAAATGAGGTTAAACGCTTAAGATTTAAAAAGTAAACCTATGACATTTACGCTTTTTGGATGGCAAGCCCAGCTACAGGATGGCCAGACCGTTTCGTTCGAAGTCAACGGCACCCCAGCCGTTGACGCTTCGCTGAATCTCGGAAAGCTGCAGGTTCTGTTTAAAATTGATGTAAACATTGATAAAGGCGTTTTCAAGTATCATTTCCCGTTGAACACGGGCATTACTTTTGACGTGAATACCAAGGTAACTACGATCGGAGGCAACATTGAGGTCAGTCTTTTTGGTGCTGCGGTAACCGCTTTAACAGCTACCTTCGACCAAAATCTCGTTCTCTCTTTCAGTGGGCAAATCAGCCAGGGTATTAATGACAGCCTCTATAATATCTTGCTTTCACCGGGGTTCGTTAAGTTCAATACACTTATTTTTCCCGCAAAAAATCCGGGAATTGTCTTAAAAAACTTTATCCCCATTCCTAAGGACGGGAGCATTGAACTTTATTGCGGTAATGACTATACCTTTTCCGTAACTGACAAAATATATGTGGAGGATTTAGCCGAAATAAATGGTATTGAATTTGGCCAGAAATTATTATTTGAAAAGATAATACTGTGGGATAATAATAATTATAATATCTACCTCGCCCCCGAGCTTCATTACCTGCCGATACACCCGGATGTTTTCACCACGTTTGACCAGGCGTATATCAATAACCTTATTCAATACCAGTTTGGCCTGTGCAACGGGGTGCTTTGTTTGAGCAAAACGACGGCTTTGCCGGATGGTATTGTCTTTTGGACGAAACATCCTGACAATGATGTTAAGCCGGCGCTATTGTTGTTCCATTATGCGGATCAGAACGGCAGCCCCGTAGTGATCAATACCAGCTCTGCGGTCATCCCCCTGAAATTCAGGACCGGTTTGCTTACCCTTTATCCGCAAAAGGACACCGACGATCTGCAAAAGACTATTGAGGGGATCAGCATCGGTGATATTACAGATGGGATGCTTAATTCCATCCACCACTCGTCGATCGATTGGGCAGCGCGCGAGGTCCAGCATCATAATATTGGGTTTGATGGTATCAATGATGTCACCAAACAACTGCAATCCCCTTTTTGGCTAAAGCAGCCTATTGTGCAGTTCTATGAAAAAGAACCTGATGAAATTTATGGCGTGAACCGGGGGATTGTTGGCCGCCGCCAAAAAACGGATAACCGCTTTTTTGATATTACCTCCACACCCATCCAGTACCAGGGTGATGATGTCTACCACCATATTTCGTTTTTGTTTCCGACAGACAAATGGAGTTTTTTCAGCAATTACGAAGAACATGAGGTTAACAGCCAGGTAACACCGGCGCCGACAGGCCCGGTCGATATCAATTATAAAAACCTGGCGGTCAACGGCCAAAATGTTCCTACCGTAGCGTTGCCCGCTTATAATTATTCTTTGTCTATTTCCAATATCTATAATCCAAATTTAAGTGCCGCCGCGATCGCGCAGCCGGAGATAACGAAAGCTGTCGTATCAACGATTCAAAATTTAAACGCTTTATTTACCGGGCCGGATATTAATTTTAGCGTATCGGATGAATTGCACATTAGCGGTTTCAGGAGAAATTATGCTAACGGTCCCCAGCAGCCCTTGCAAAATTTTTTGGTCCATCCAGGAGGTAAAACGATTGTCATAACCGATACTGTCGTACTACCCCCTCAAATCGCAGCCAAGCCGGTAGATTTCAAACACGGCACACAAAACCCTGCACCGCAGGGCTGGCAAAACATGACAGCGCCGTCCCCTGATCTTCCGTCAGCAGCCATTAATTCATTCAAGCAATTACAACGGATATGGAACCAGTTTTCTTTTCATTTAAGTGATACGAGCCCGCAGCTTAAAGAAGCTGCCTGTGCGATTTTCACCGTGCGGCAGTTCCTTGATAATGTGCTACCAACCGAACAAGGGATCAGGGTCAACGTTTTTGGTGGTTTCTACCGGCTGCAGATCAAAATACTGTTAACGTCCGACGATACTAAGGCACATTTTTTTCAGCAGTTACGAATACTGCTTAATGGAAACCCTGATGCTATTCCAGGCTTGGGACAATATATAAACCTGGCAAAAAACACGCTGTCAGCCGTGCTTAAAAAAGCAGACAGAGACATAAATGGGGCGATCACCGACCTTCAGGTTTACTGGGACGCGGGGGTAAGTGCCGCTTCGGCTGATGTGGACATTGCATTAAACGCTTTGTTCGATTATATCTACAAACCTTGCGACTGGCAACTGGTCAATGATTTTGCGCGGATACTGACTGACAAAACAGCAGCTTACGATGCTGTTCAAATCATAAGAAAATATTTTCAGCCGATTTTTACTGTAGCCGATACCGCCATTGGTGATGAGGTTTCCCAGGTGATCACCTCTGCCCAGGAGGGGATCAACCCTTATTTTAATGAGTTGGCCGCATTATGGAATAAATTCAGTGGCAATATCGGTTGCGGGGGGCTTACCTCGGACTATCTTTTTAATAAATACGGCCGCCAGTTTGACGTGCGTCTCTATCAGCGCCTGATCGCGGACAGTGAGCCTGCGGTGATCAATTGCCTGACACAGCTATTGACCCAGGCGATTGTTAACGAATTAACCACGCTGGTCAGCAGTCTGATCGACCGCATTGTCCAGGGGCTCAGCGGGGATACGATTGAGCTGCTCCGGAGTTATGAGGAACAAATCTATAACTTCTTTCTGATCATTGACGGATGGTACAATTTCTGGAATGCGAACAAGACGGCGCTTGCCACCATTGTGGGCGGCTCGGTGAGCGCAGCCACATTTAAGGCCGCATTTCTTGCCTTACCGGCAGCCACGCAACAGGTACTTTATGAGAAAATTGCATCTTACCTCAACAACACCTACGGCGTCCAGGTAAAATCCTGGAATGATGCCGTTGCGGCCGGCCTCGACAATACCCTGACGCAAATATTAGCTGATAACTGGGATACCATTCAACTCGTGCTTTCACTGATCGATCAGTATAATGACTGGACCGTGGTAATGGCGGACTACGAAGCACAGTTTAAACAGGTTTCCTTTGAAGTGCTGAATTTAGTAAAGTCCTATGGTAACAGGGCCTATTTGAAGGCCGCGTTGATCACCTATATCAAAACTAAATTCCACCTGGATTTTACACTTGCCGACCTGAAGGTAGATCCGCCGAAATACCTGGTTTACAGCAAGCATGTCGGCTTTAAGGTGGACCTAGCGGCGCTCGACCAGTTTACTAAATTGACCGACCGGCTGCATCTGCAGAATTATGGCCTTTCCGCTTTCAGTGAGAAAAATGACGATGGTTCTGACAAAAAATGGAATTTTGTGTTCCAAGATACCAGCGTGTTTGTCCTGAAACTTGCCAATGACATCGGCTTTGCCCAAATCCTTTCGGAAATAAACCTGGCAAATACCAAGGACGGAAAAGGCCCGCTTGGGACGCAGCCCGATATTGATGCCCTGGTCGCCATGATCGATGAAGGAATACTGACCAATGAATGGCGAGGACTCCTGATCCTGAACCCATTAGCGGACATCAGCCGGGACCCGCTGGTAAAACAGCTTGCCGGGCGCAGCTCAATCAAAATGCCTTATGCGGCAGTTGGCGGGACCAACCCGGCAAGCATGCAGAAGCTGGATGTTTACGCACGTATTTTTGAACAGAACGATCCTGCGGCAGTAACGCCTTCCCAGGACAGTGATGCATTGCTTACCCTGGTTAAATTTGATGCGACCATTAAAAACACAACACTGGAAGCGGGTGAGATCATGTTTTACCTCAGCACGCGCAACCTGTTTGGTAAGGGTACTGACCCGCTCGACCTGACACACCGAATAACCATTCTGGGAACAGTTCCGCAAAAGAAACCGGGCGACAATACGACTCCGGATTTTCAATTTGCCGCGCTCCTTGCAACACCTTTAGTATATACGCTCAATTTCGGCTTCTTTAATCAGCTAATTTTAAGGGGGATCAAAGCTGAAAGGAAAAACCAGCGGTCCCTCCTCTCGATCGATGGCAGCCTGACGTTCCAGGACTTCACGCCAGTTGTCGGTATTGAAGGGAGCGCGCTCAACCTGAATAATTTCCGCATCATCCTGCCAGACGGCTCCGGGAACACGCGGATGGGACTCGCCCAGTACGTCAATTTTGACATCGGGAGCATAGAATTCGTCATCGACAAACCGCGCTCCATCAATTATTTAGGGCTGGAGCTCTTGGCCAAAGGCATCGGCTATATCAAAGACTTTACCGGGAACAATTTTAATCAATTCAGCGGTCCCAGGCTTTGGATAAAAGCGCCGCAAGCTGGCGGAATGGCCAGTTATATCTCCCTTTCTATAACCTTCGGGAATCTTCCGATACTTGGTGGTACCGGCAGCAACAGCTTTCAACTGGATGGCGTTTTAGGTTTTTCGCATAACGGTGCAAGCCCAACCGCCGGTCTGGTACCTTTTTTTGGTATCGACGGCGCCGGCGGCCAGCAGATCGACATTGACTTTTTCCGGTTCCTGTCCTTGCATATCGACAACTTTGACGTTGGCCCCAATCTTTTAACACAAAGCAACACCCCCGTCACAGCAATCAGCGTTGACAATGCGCAACTGAAGATACTTGACTGGTCGTTGTTCGGCAGCAAGGGCCTTAGCTTGTTATTTTTACACAGCAGCACGATTGACAAAGCCAATCCCACGCATCCCGATAATGGATTTTTGGGCTTTGCGGATATAGAACAATCATTCGGCCCTTTTTCCATCCTTTGGGCGCTGGTCGCACATAACCTCGACATCAGCCCGGATGTCTTAAATGCATTAATGCGCCCGGCCCAGGCGAACGACCTCGGCGGTTTGCTTAAAGCTAAACTCAATTATAAACCGGGTGTGGGTATCGATAATATCCTTTTTACCCGGGCGGAAAGCTGGTTGTTCGGCGGTGCCTTCTCCTTGGCCGGGATTCTGGATAACTGCGCCATCATCTTTCAGGACCAGCATTATTACGGGGTTAACCTGGCTTCTTCGCAACCCTGGTTCAAAGCGATATTTGGCGTAGACCAATTTACGCTCGCCTATATTCCTGGCGATACACGTGACCAGGATAAGTTCCGCGTCGAACTGCCGCTCCCGGCACTGAATTTTTTCGGTCAGCTTAAATCAGGGCTGGTAGCCCTTGAGACAGCCATCAACCAGGATTTTCTTTTTGACTTCGGTTTTCCATGGAAAACCGGGAATACCTATTTATGGGAGCGCACCTTTAGCTTCCCCGCAGGTGTCTACGAGATCCGATTCGGTTTTTTTATCCAGAAAACAACGATCCATGTGCCCAATACCGGAACAACCGATATTACGCTGAGCGCGGGTATCGCATTTTCCTATGGCTATCATATTGGCGCCCGGACAGCGATCGCCTATGCGGATGCCGGCATATCAGTCACCATGGTTTTGACAGGTGCGGTAACCATTACGTTCGGCACGTCCGGTACCAGTCCGTATGCCGGGATCAAGGAAATATCGGTCACCGGGGTCATTGGTATCTACGCATACGCGGAAGGCGGGATCAACCTTTGGGTTATTACGGCGGTACTTAGGGCGCAAGTCGTCGCCGCCATCGCCGGAACGCTCGATTATGTCCCGGCCGGCCATAGTTCACTCGCTTTTTCTGCCACCCTTAGCGTATCGTTTCATGCAGAGTGCAGTGTTAGTTTTGGGTTTTTCCACGCGCATTTTTCAGTTTCGGGAATGTTGTCCTATGGCGTGGCGGCAAATATTGCATTAAATTAATAACAGCTGATCATCATGAGAATTAATTTTATTATCAACCCCTTTGCTCCCAAACCGTTTTTCGACCAAGCAACGGTTCACGGCGACGACAATATCTACCTGTTGATTGTTCCGGTGATCATTGACGCCGATGCAACAGCGTTCCCTAATCTGGTGAAATATATAAATTCCGTACCCGCTGACGGGTATCAATATACTTACCTGGGTTCAGATAACGTGCTGGCCGCAGCAGTCGAGGCGGGCACAACCGTAGCGGCTACCCCTGCCCCGTTTCCTGAAGGCACCTCCCTGAACTTAAACATCGGCACGAGCGTATTTTCGAACGCCGATATCGGTTACGTGTTCCGGGACAACGTCGAACGGATCAACTGGATATACAAGAACGGCAGTTTTGCCGAACTTGATCCTGCTAAATATTTTGCTTCGCTCACACCCGCACAGGTCCTTACTTTGGAAACCTTTGTCAGCGGATTGCTGTTCAGGCTGTTAAACGGCAGGCATGCCAACGGCGATTTGGCCAACGGCGCACCCCTGCCAAAAGAAGCACAGATCATCCAACTGGATAACTGGCTAAAGGCGCCTTTAACGAAGGCTGCGGTACTGGCTTATTTTCAAAACACTAAAGATATTCCGGTCACTTTTGACCAAATGAACCTGTTATGCAGTCAATATCTTGCCTATGCAGCGACTTTGGGGCTAAATATAAATAACGATCAGGATAAAGGCATGGTCGCACCATTGATCAAATTTAACCAGCAGGCCTTACTGAACTTGCAATCGGGGGCCGGCGGCGACCAGCACATCAATGACTTACTCGGTACCGACATGCATTACCTGGCCATTCTTTGGAACCAGTTTAAAACAGCTTATGCCGGTTTCCAGGCCGCCCATAAACCTACCGATCCATATACCGCCGGTGCAAGCCTTGCTAATCAGATCCGGTTATTTTACGGCGGAGGCGAACGCTTGCGGGTTCCGGCGTTTCCAGCCGGAAAGGAAAACTTCTTTATGCAGGTATTCGATGACGTGAATCCGCAGGGTACAGACAGCGGTTGGTTGATTTCAAACGGCTATTCCCTTCCAGGACACGTGATCGCTGTGCCCAGGACGGTATTTGCAACTCCCGGATGGGAAACCAATTTTTCATTGACCATCAACGGCACTGCGGCCTTTGCACTCGCAAACCCGGAAACTAATCCTGATAACCAAAATTTTATTGCGATGTTCAATACGATCGCTACGGACTGGATGGTCAATTACAAACGGAGCGATTTTACCCAGGCGTTTACGCTGCTTACCGACGACGGCAGCCAGCGGAATACCGGCAAGGCCAGGTACTACCCGGCAAGCAGTTTGCTCGGGAACAAAACCGACCCGGCGATCCCTGTAAGTAAACCGGACAATTCGGGCACAATCGCCCTCCTTAACGTGCCCAGGCACTTGCTGGATGAACTTGAACCCGCAGCTGCAGTAGCAGCCACATCAGCTAAATTTCTATACTTCCCGCTGCAAAGGTCATGGATCACTACCGCGGAGCTTTTCAAGAACGGCCAGTTTGCGCCCGGAAACACGACAGCGGCGGCTAATCCTGGTGTTACACCGATTGCCATTATCAAGGCCCAGCTTAAACAAGTCATACTGCCTCTCGCCCCGGGCACCGCCGCTCCAAAGCAAATATATAAGATATCCTGCGGTACGTCCGGCATTCATCCGGATGACCTCACCGGTTTAAACGTAATCTTTGCACAAGCTTCCATGGGAACGCTGGACGCCGCACTGGTTTACCAGGCACCAGATCCGGCGCATCCGGGCAGTAAACTGAACCGATATATTCCCCTTGACAATAGCAGCTTTGTACTAACCGCACCCGGCAGTACCGACCTGTTCCGTATATTTACTAAACAAGACCTTCAAGCTATTTTTCCGCCGCCGATTGACGCGGCAAAATCGGATAAGGGAGAAAAAACCGTATCCGTTGACCTGATGGTCCGGAACCCGAAAATTGCTGACCTGCCAGCTCCGGGAGGGGGAAATTTTCTTTTTAACAAACTTACCCAACCCTCAGACCAGAGCAATGTGTTCCTGGCGCTTGAGAATTTCTTCAAGTTCAAGTTCAATTTATCTGTCAATAGCTTTTCGTCCCTTTTACAGCTGGATCTGAAGCTGCCCGCTACGCTTGCAGCCGACAACTCCAAACCGAAACATATCCTGAAGGGACATTTTTCCAACTTCAAAAAATTCAGGGCGGACCTGGTAAATAGCGATGGGTCCGTCAGCCTAAGTGTGAACAATGCCGATGCGTTTTTGCCTTATGCCGACATTCCGGATACAGCCGGTAACATAACCGGCCACCTGTACGAACTGACCCACGCCTTCAACAATGAAAGCAACAGCGATCCGGACGCAGGGGAAAACAATCGTTACCTCCTTTACAAACATGGCGGAGAGCAATATAGTATCAAAGGCTACCTGGAGGATGAGTTTGCCTACAGGATGACCGAAACGCCGCCGCTCACTGTACCGCTTGGCTACAGCCAGCAAATTACGAACCTGGCGGCTGTCGTCGCCCGTCCCGAGAAACCGGCAGGAATTACAGACCAGATACCGGACGTAAATCCCTTGCTGAATTTTACGGTCGGCAAAGATTTTAAGATCCAGATCAGTTTGGATGCCAATTGCATCATCACTATGCTGAAAACGGATTCAGGAAACCGGACGTTCAGGCGGCTTTATGAAGCATTTTATGATACTGTAAATAATAGCTGTTCTTTCCTGGTTGAATGCTGGCAGTTTGATAACTCGGTGGGGATCGTTCCGGCCGGCCTTGCCGCCCATCCCGAGCTTTCGGGTAAAATGGCCAATATCATTAATCAAATGGTGCTGACCGATTCCTTTCAGGACAGCACCGATATCAGTACGCTGGTCGCTTGGGCTACTGCAGCGCCGGATTTTCTGACTTTCAAAGGCATGGTAAGCGCCCCGCCCAACATCAGCCCGGTCACACTTATCGTGCCGGCTGCAAAGATCGCGAGCATCACCGGTGCGGATGTGATCAGGGTCTCGCTGCGGATCAACCGCGTCAGCGACAAAACAGTGGCCAAATTATTCCCTCCGGCAGCGGCCGGGCAGCCGCCGGTGATCCAGGACAGCGATCTGTTGCCTTTGGACTATACAGATGACCAGGGGAACGAGCTGCCCAACTCGGATTTTGAGAACTTACCCAAAGCCAGGAGATATTTAACCGATTATATTTATCCCCCAAATAATCCGGCTAACCAGCTGTTCACTTCGGCCGCTTATATTTATTCCAGCCAATATTCTGCGCTGCGGACCGTCAATGACGGTAGTAATTACATCAAAGAACTTTTAGGTGAGATGGCCTCTTTCGCCTATGTTCCGGCCCCGGGCTATTTCGCCGGGAAACCGGTAACGAATACGCAGTTGTATTATGTTCCTTATGCGTTTCTTCCATTAATGCCGCTTCCGCAAATGGGCAGCCAACAGGCGACGACTGATCTGACCGAATATCTCGTAACGATCCTCTCATGGCTAAGTTATCCTGAAAGCTTCTCCGGCAATATTAACGATTTTATTATTTTCGACACGAGCGGGCTCTCTGAGCAGGGCCTGCTTTCTCTAAAAAACCAGGCCCGCCAATTGCTGCAGAGCGGGTTAGCAGTGAAAATGGCAGGATTGATTGATCATGTAGATAACCGGGCTGCCGCTGCTATTCCGGTACCCCCAGAGTTAGCCGAAGTCGTTTTATTGACAGATGACGCAGCGCATAATACCCTGCCTGCGATCGTCAGCGCCTTTACTTCGTTGCTTATTGATAATCCATTGTTGTTTATCACCGCCAAGGGCTTTGGCGTAGGGTTGTTTTCGGCAGAGGGAGCCATTCCGGCAATTCAGCCAAAAATGAATGATCTGTATTTGCTGCAGCTCATCAAAGATATCAGGGATAGTAGCCAATTGTTGACTGATCCGGCCAAAAACTATGATGTCAGCTTGTTTAACTTCCATAATTTCTTACAAAATGATACTCATCGTTTTTTTGTGGAAGTCTTGGACGATGAGCTATACGATGATGAATTTAAGATCAGCGAAAGCATTTCAGACAGTCCGGTCATTGTTCCCGGGGATGCAGCTGCGCCGCAGATAGCGACACAAGGCAGGACAGCGGAAGACGTCCTGCAAAATCAGACGCCATTTAACGCCACAGTTCCACAAAGGACCGCACAGATATTTACTAAACACTATAACCCGGACTGGAACGTAGGGCTGCAGGCGGGTGGAAACGTTCAATACTATCTGCTGCCCTCCCGCAAAGCCCCGGTTACGCCTGTTAGCGTTAAGAATGTCAATTTCCTTGCTACGGCTTCTAATGTTGTCCAGGAGCCCCTAACCATTTTTAAGTCCTTCGTTCCTGATGACCAGGAATGGCAGTTGATCCTCAATACCAATAAAACACTGCTGGTCGCCCTGGATAAAAATGCGCCGGCTTCCTTTACCTTTGATGGAAACACTTACTATAACGATCAACTTTTCACGACAGGAAATCCTTTGCCTACAGATGATACCTGGCGCAGAATAGATGCTTATGTAAACAATTATTTTTTTATCGTCGAGGGGGATGAAGAACTATCGCTCAATAACGATATGATCGAGGTGCTCGTCAGTGCCACCACCCCAGGTCAACAGGCAATGGAAAGCAGCGGTTCACCAGGCGGACTTTTCCCCAGCGGCAGTATCAGCGATGCCTATCTGGCCAATTTCGACTTTTATGCGCACAAGAACAGCGCCCCACATCCGCCGACAGTGACGATTGCAGGCGCCGTTGATATTACAAATAACATTGATTTTTTGCGGGACGCGGTTAACGCGCTCTTGGTGCCCAGCGGAGGGGATCTGCCTGATCAGGCAGATAGTCAAAGTTCGATGTTCAACCCAGGTGGTAAAAACATCTTATATGCCCCATCCGGAATAGCACCTCTCGGCGGTGTGCTTTTTACCCAGGTATTTCCACAGGATATCCCCACGACGCCGGCTACTGCCACCGGCAGAAAATTTCTCATTCGCGTCGCTGTTTTAACGGACGCCTGGTCCTATTTCAAATGTCGCATGCGGATCAAAAGAAACTGGCGGCATGTTGACAGAAGTTCAGATTTAAAGAATCTGCCAAAAAATGATATCAACCCGAAATTTACAATGACTTCGGCGTTTTCCAGTTGGATAGACTATGGGATACAGACGTTCAACGTCGATTATGTAGAAAGTCAGCAGATCGGCGACATGTTCAGTTATTTCAAGTACCTGAAAGTCGACATGTTATCGATAGATGCTTACATTAATAACCCCACACAACGTAATATGCCGGGTTTATTAACCAACACCTTAAAGCTTGCGGGCACCACCAGGCTGCTGTTGGCCAATCTTTTTGACCAGGCCACCTGGCCGTTCGAAGCGCTGGTGTATGAACGGAAAGGCAACAACCTGTTGGCGCAATATACGCCGACAAAGCCCGCCGAGGAGATCATCGATATCAATACCGCATATGCGGAAATAAGTGCCTTGGTCATCCTGTCACGGCAAGCTGTGATCAGTAATCCAGCTGCCTTCGGCCTTGATCTGATCGTTAATCCATTATCACCTAACATAAAAGGCTACGCGCCATTTATAAAAATAACATGGTTCAGTAAATTGGACAATAACATTCCGGTTTTCTCAATCAACTGGCAACTCAAATTTTCAAACTTTTAATCAAGGTTAGTTAATATCAGAAAACTGTCGAGGCTATATAAGTAATATCAAAGGTTGATATTACATCCATTTTTGAGCAATTTTTTAAACCCACTTATCAAATTTTCAAAATCCATAAAAGCATTACCGGTGAGTTTGACTAATTGCTTCTTCCCTCCTATTACGTAGGAATTTTCCTTGTATTCCCAACCATATTCGGTTAAGGTTTTGACGGCGCGGGAGTTGCCATGGACATTGCTGCCGAGTTCGCAGAGGATCATGCTGCCGTCTTTGTTCCAAAGGCGTAGGTAGAGGTCGCCTTGGGTGCCACGTTCGGCGATTTGATAGCCGTTCGGGCCCAAGTTGATGTCGAGATAGTGGCGGTATTCCCAGGGTTTGAGATAGATTAGTTGTCTTCAAACGTCCCGACTTGATCATCGTATGAACAATTTTATCTGAAGCACCTAATAACTTTGCAGCTGCTTTGACACTTAAGAACTCAAGATTAGTCAGTTCTTCGAGCTTATGGCCGATCACCTGGCGAACAGCCTGATTAGATACCGTTATCTTTTCCTCACGAAGCTTTTGTTTATAATTTCTGCTGTTGCACCTGTGGCTGCAGAATCGGGTAACTGTTGTTTTTGCACTGAAAATATTTCCACAATGCTCACACACCTTGTTTACAGTGAAATTTGAACTCATAATCTACCGATGTTTTGTTTATTCATTTATTTTTCTGCAATCCAAGGCAAAAATATACCTTCGCATAATCAACTGATTATCAATCAGTTGAGACTTAACCGGAGAGATAACTACTGAGGTTATTTCACCGCCGAATTCGTCAAATTTTGGCAATGAAGTAACCGGTCAACTCTCCTTTAAAGATGATTAAGCCTCCACAATGGTAAATAAGACCCTTAAGCGACATAATTTCTCCTAAAATTTTCTTAGCTCAGACAAATTGATTTCGAGTTACAGAATAGTAACAAATTTACGAAAAACAGAGCGAATTTTCGCTAAATTACGACAAGGTTAAAAGCCATAAGTTACTAACAGTGAGTATTTTACTTGTCGTTGATGGGCGTTTTTAGGCGTTGTTTTTGGGGCCTATTTCCCAATGCAAAACTTACTGAAAATATTATCTAAAAGGTCGTCTGTTGTAACTGCGCCGGTGATCTGGCCTAAGTAATGCAGTGCTTGTTTAATATCCATCGCCAGGAAATCGGAAGTTACCTGGGTATCAATGCCATTTAGCAGGCGCAAAAGGGCTTCCTCTGTTTTTTGCAGGGCTTCCAGGTGACGAATATTAGTCACTAATGTTTCGTCATCGTTTAACTTTTCCTTTACAGCGACGTAGTATATCTTATTTTTTAGTTCGTCTATGTGCTGTTTCTCTTTAGCCGAAATGAGGATGGAACTATCTGTATGTGGCAATGCAGTTTTTTGCTCTGTCGAAAGCAGGTCTATTTTATTAGCCACCAGTAACATCGGGATATTGGGTCTTTGCAGACTGGCTATATCGCTATTCAAGTCACTGATCGTTATTTTTTCAGCATCAAAAACATAGATCAGTAGAGCTGATTGACTGATCTTTTCCATCGTCCGTTGTACCCCTATTTGTTCTATCGTATCTGTAGCTTCGCGCAAACCCGCGGTATCTATCAGCCTGAAATTGATGCCGTTGATGTTAAGCACTTCTTCAATCGTATCACGTGTGGTACCGGGTATATGGCTTACAATCGCCCTGTCCTCGTTCAGCAAGGTATTTAACAGGGTTGATTTACCGGCGTTCGGTCTGCCGGCTATTACGGTATTTACGCCTTGTTTAATGGCGTTGCCTAACTTGAAGGATTGTATCAACCTGCTGATAACCTTCATGATATCATGGATCAGTTGTTGTAATTGTTCACGGTTGGCGAACTCTACATCTTCCTCCGAAAAATCCAGCTCCAGCTCAACCAACGAAGCAAAAGTCACCAATTGATCACGCAAGGATTGAAGCTGTGTGCTAAACCCGCCCCGCAATTGCTGCATGGCTACCTGTTGTGATGCTTTTGAATTGGAGGCGATCAGGTCGGCAACGGCTTCAGCCTGCGATAGATCCAATTGCCCATTAATGAAAGCTCGTAATGTAAACTCTCCCGGTTTAGCCGAACGCGCACCATTTTTTATCAGCAGCTTGATGATGGACTCAATAATATAATTTGATCCATGGCAAGATATTTCCACCACATTCTCACGGGTATATGATTTGGGGGCAATGAATAGCGAAACCAGTACCTCATCCAATACCACCTCACCATCTACGATTTGTCCAAAGTGGATGGTGTGCGAAGCCTGTTTACTCAGATCCTTGCCTTTAAACACACTATTTGCAATGGTTATGGCATCCGGGCCCGATAGACGTATCACGCCGATAGCGCCAATCCCGTTGGGTGTAGCAAGAGCAACGATGGTTTCTTCTTTGATATTTGTCATTAGTCTTTGGCAATCAGTTATTTTTAACTTTAACCATTAAGAGTGCAAAAATCGTTATTTAACACCTGATTTTTATTCAAACAGTGTAAAATATTAAACTGTAATTTTGGGATACATGGCCAACCCTATTCCATATGAATTTATACTGGATTACCTGCCAGCAGACATCATCGTAAAGAAAATGTTTGGCATGCATTATATCTATCGCGGTAAAAAAATCATGCTTATACTCCGTAAACGCGATAATGAACCCGAACTGAACGGTATTTGGATAGCTACCAACAAAGAGCATCACAAAAACCTGGTAAATGAAGTGCCCGAAATTGCCCCTTTTTCCATCAAGGGAGATGATCAATACGGAAATTGGCTGTTTATAGCAGACCATTCAGAGAACCTGGAAGAAGCTACTATCAGGGTATGTGAATTAATAGTACATGGTGATTCACGGATTGGAAGACTAACGGAAAAACCGCCGCTATGAACAATAATTTCTTACTTTCGCCTCAACTATGGTAAGTTATTTTGAAGCTTCGCTGGATACGGTTTCTGTCCACCACATTGGCAATCAATCGCAAAACGAATTATATGCTTTATCTGAGCAACCGCTCACGTTTAAGGATGAAGTGATCCCGCAATTGTTGATGCAGTATTTTTTAAAGCCATTTGAAAAGGCAAACGAGGTCTACCACCTGATGCACAGCAGTGGCGACCTTAGCCTGAATGAGCTTCATCACTTTGCTTCGGAAGTGTTCGCCGACAATAGCCGTTTCCACGAAATATCGGAGCAGATAGCCAAACATTTGTACAAGGTATCCAATCACCCAAATATAAAACCGGGCGAATTGTATGTGGCCTATTTCAGAAAAGTACAGATAGAGGGTAATCCATTGGAGGCTATAGGCATTTTTAAGTCGGAGAATAAAGAAACGTATCTGAAAGTTTACCCCGAACAGGGCGGTTTTGGAATGGATTATGAAGAGAACGCCATCAATATCAACAAACTGGATAAAGGCGTATTGATCTTTAATATCGAAAAGGAAAACGGCTATAAAGTAGTAGTGATTGACCATACCAACCGCGGGCAGGATGCCGCTGCTTATTGGAAAGATGAGTTTCTGCAACTGAAGATCAGGAACGACAGCTTTAACCAAACTAACAACACACTCGGCATTTATAAAAACTTCGTCACTCAAAAACTGGATGATGAATTTGATTTGAGCAAAGCGGATAAGATAGACCTGCTGAACAAATCGATGAAATATTTTAAGGAAAAGGAAACCTTTGATATGGACGAGTTTGCCGGTGAGGTAATTGGCAACCCCGAAGCTATTGCGTCATTTAAAAGCTTTAAAAGCCAGTACGAGCAGGAATTTGACAGTCCGATAGCTGATACCTTCGAGATATCAGGTAATGCTGTAAAGAAACAACAACGGGTTTATAAAAGTGTATTAAAGCTGGATAAGAACTTCCATATCTATATTCACGGCGATAAAGAATTGATCGAGAAAGGGTTTGATGAGGGTAAAGCGATGAATTATTATAAGGTATTTTTTAAGGAGGAAGCATAATTGGGATTACACTGATTTCAGTCCCGATAGCTATGGATGATTTCACAGATTACGATTCATCACGGTAAGCCAATCCCATAAACTCAATTACCTCCTCATTCACATCTTCTTTCTGTAGCATCCTGAAGTGATGGTTGAACTGGGTATCTCCCGGCACTTGTGTTATCTTCTGGAAGCATAAATTATCAGGGTAAGGCTGTTTAAACGGGAACACCACGTGAATAAAGTTTTTCCCTAAAGCCGTGATCCAGGCAACACGTTTATGTGAATTAGCAACACCGATCATGGTTTTAGCAGGGTACAAAGTTACATCGCCCACTTTTTCAAACTCATTTACAAAGTGGTGGAACAGCATTAAGGTGTGTTCGGATTTTCCGGTTAAGAAATCTGATAAATGGTTTTCGTTTTCCATGCCACTAATATATGGCTTAAAGATAAAATCGGTGCAATCATCCCGATAGCTATCGGGACAAAAATCGGTGTAATCCTAAAATTAAAACTTCTCTTCTATCCCCAATGCAAACAGGGCAAAATCATACTTAACCGGGTCGAGCGGGTCAAATTCACGTAGACGTTCGGTTAGTTCTATAGCGGTTTGCCAGTCTGTTTGCTTGCGGGTGATCAGTTTAAGCTTACGGGCCACACGGTCGACATGCAGATCGCAGGGCATGATCAGGTCTGATGGTTTGAGTTTGTTCCAGATGCCAAAGTCAACACCACAGCCATCCTTACGTACCATCCAGCGCAGGAACATATTCAACCGTTTACAAGTTGATTTCTGTGATGGCGAGGAAACGTGTTTTTTGGTGCGATGGGGATAATCAGGCAATGAAAAAAAGTAGCTTCTAAAATGATTGAGTGCTTCTTCTACCCCTCTTAGGGAACCGAGGGGCATAAAAGCATCTTCCAATGAATCATGCTGAGAATAGTGATACCTGAAAAAAGAGATAAAATATAATGTATCGATATCATTAAACGTCCGGTGTTTAAAATGCAGCAGCTTTTTCAGATCAGGCTCTTCATGATTGATAATGAAATCATAGGGCGTGCCGTCCATCAGGGTGATCAATTCCTTGCATTTATTGATGATGGTAACCCGCTGCCCCCAAGCCAGAGTTGCTGCCCAAAAACCCATGATCTCGATATCCTGCTTATTAGTAAACAAGTGCGGGATAGATACCGGGTCGTTCTTTATAAAATCCAGGCGGTTATATTGGGAAACCTTGGAATCGAGGAAAGCTTTGAGGTTTTCTATCATGGTATGTTAGTAGCAGTAGCACTGGCAGTAGCAGTAAGCTTCTATAACTGCTACTGCAAACTGCAACTGCCACTTAAGAAAGCGCTTGTCGTATATCCTCTATCAAATCATCAATATCCTCCACCCCTACGCTAAAACGCAGCAGGTTATCCACTACACCAACCTTTTCGCGTTCCTCTTTTGGTATGGAAGCGTGGGTCATGGTCACCGGGTGATTGATCAATGATTCTACTCCGCCTAATGATTCCGCTAATGAAAACACCTTGAATGAGGATGCTACTTTAAAGGTTTCCTGCAGATCGGCTCCCTTTAGCGTGATGGATATCATCCCGCCAAAATCACGCATCTGTTTTTTGGCAACTTCGTGATTGGGGTGATCGGTAAATCCGGGCCAGTATATTTTGTCTACGCGCGGATGGGTCTTTAAAAATTCGGCTACTATTTTGCCGTTCTCGCAATGTGCCTTCATACGCAAGTGCAGGGTTTTGATACCACGTAATACCAGGAAACTATCCATCGGACCGGGCGTTGCACCACAGCTATTATAGATGAACCAAAGCCTCTTATACAGATCCTCATCGTTCATCATCAAGGCACCCATTACCACATCACTGTGACCACCAATATATTTGGTTACCGAGTGCATTACAATGTTGGCACCCAGGTCGATAGGGTTTTGCAGGTATGGTGAAGCAAAAGTATTATCAACCACCAATGTTAAACCTTTTATTTTGGTGATCTTTGCAATAGCTTCTATATCAACAATCTGCATGGTCGGGTTAGTAGGTGTCTCTATCCAAACCATTTTGGTTTTATCGTTCGTATATTCATTAACGATCTCTGGTTTTGAAAGATCCAAAAAATGAAACTTGATACCATAATTGGCAAATATTTTGGTGAACATCCGGTACGAACCACCGTACAGATCATTACCTGTGATCACCTCATCACCGGGACGAAGCAATTTCATCACTGCATCCGTAGCACCCATTCCGCTCGAAAAAGCAAGCCCGAATTTGGCGTTTTCCAAAGCAGCCAGGCAATCTTCCAAAGCCTTACGGGTTGGATTTGTTCCGCGCGAATACTCATACCCTTTATTGTCCCCCGGCGATTTCTGCCAGTAAGTAGATGTCTGGTATATCGGGGTCATAATGGCCCCTGTCGTTGGATCGGGCTCCTGCCCTGCGTGTATAGCTTTTGTTGCGAATTTCATGCCCCCTGACCCCCTAAAGGGGGATTTTTTTGTTAATGTTAATAGTATCTAATTTCAAACCCGGCTTTTAACTCCCCTTTAGGGGCTGGGGGCTACTAATACGCCCTTGCAAACAATACTCTTTGTATTGATGGCTTACCTGTCAATATACACTTACCTTCCTCCTGTTTATTATTTAAAGGGATACAGCGTATAGTGGCTTTGGTTTCTTCTTTTATCCTTTGCTCTGTTTCAGGCGTGCCATCCCAATGAGCCGATAAAAAGCCAGGCTCTTCATCCAGCAGGCGTTTAAATTCGTCGTAAGTATCTGCTTCCTTTGTATTCTCAGCCCTAAAATTGAATGCCTTTTTATAGATGTTCGTTTGAATTTCATCCAACAGCTTTTCTATATGACCAGCCAAACCTTCCTGTGGAACTGTTTCCTTTGTTTTCGTATCACGGCGGGCCAGTTCAACTGTTCCGTTTTGCATATCACGGCTGCCAATGGCTACGCGCAAAGGCACACCTTTTAATTCGTACTCAGCAAACTTAGCGCCGGGGCGGTGGGTATCGCGGTTATCAAATTTTACAGAGATGTCTTTTGCTTTCAGCTCTTTGGTCAGCTCTTTTACATACGCGGTGATATTAGCCAGTTCTTCCTCGTGTTTGTAGATCGGCACAACTACCACCTGTATAGGCGCCAGTTTTGGAGGCAATACTAAACCAGCATCATCCGAGTGCGACATGATCAATGCACCTATCAAACGGGTAGAGACACCCCACGAAGTGGCCCAAACATAATCCAGCTTATTTTCCCTGTTGGTAAATTTTACGTCAAATGCTTTAGCGAAATTCTGCCCAAGGAAATGCGATGTACCTGCCTGTAAAGCTTTACCGTCCTGCATCAAAGCTTCAATACAATAGGTATCCAAAGCCCCGGCAAAACGCTCGTTAGGGGTTTTACGACCTTTTATCACGGGTAATGCCAGCCAGTTTTCTACAAAATCAGCATATACCTCCAGCATTTGTTCTGTTTCTGCGATGGCTTCATCTGCTGTAGCGTGTGCGGTGTGACCTTCCTGCCATAAAAATTCGCTGGTACGCAGGAATAAACGCGTACGCATTTCCCATCTCACCACGTTGGCCCATTGGTTTACCAAGATAGGCAGGTCGCGGTAGGATTGTATCCAGCCTTTATAAGTGTTCCAGATAATGGTTTCCGAAGTTGGCCTTACGATCAGTTCCTCTTCCAATTTGGCATCTTCATCCACTACAATATTCCCGTTCTCGTCATTTTTGAGGCGATAATGAGTCACCACAGCACATTCCTTGGCGAAGCCCTCTACGTGACTCGCTTCTTTTGAAAAAAATGATTTGGGGATGAACAAAGGAAAATAAGCGTTACTGTGACCGGTTTCCTTAAACATTTTATCCAGTGTGGCCTGCATTTTTTCCCAAATGGAATAACCATAGGGTTTAATGATCATGCAACCCCTTACCGGCGAATATTCGGCCATATCGGCTTTAATTACCAGGTCGTTATACCATTGTGAATAATCTTCTTCTTTACTGATGATGCCTTTGCTCATATCTATGTAGTCGTATTTTAGTTTATGCCTCACCTAAATCCTCTCCAATGGAGAGGATTTATTTAGCAGTCGCCAAATTTATAAATTTAAACGTTACTCCTGCCGAATTTCGCTATAGAAACCTATCGGAATGAAATACCCATATTTGTAACTTTTAAAAAGATGCTGCAATCTCACATTAGTTATCAATTTAAATCAGCCGTATGGCGTTTGGAGATAGATGCCCATAGCCAAACGCTTTTTACTGAAATAAGGGATCAGGATGATAAAAGAGTATTTTTCTCATCTGTAAACCTCGAGAGCGGCAAGGTTAACTTCGACGGATTGCAAACGGAGGAAAGATGGCTCACCGGCATCGAAGCCGCTTATAAAGGTGTGTTGCTGCTTCACAACTATCAATCAGAATCGGGTCCGGCACATAAGGGTTTAATAGCTTTTGACGGAGAGTCTGGAAGCCTGTTATGGAATAATTACACCAACGCGTTCGACCATTTATCAGTCAACGGCCCGGTAATTTATGATACCCGGATACAGCCGCGGATGCTGTATCTAGCTGATATTAAAACCGGTACACCTGTAAGACCTTATGAGCCATTGATAGATGTTGAGGAAGTGACTAATATCATTTTACCGGACGTGATCCCTGCTAAATTTTTAGAAACTTTACCTATAGAATCAGTGCCTTTTGGAAATACAGCACATTATCTTGAGCACAATAATTTGAGAATTGTATCTTTGCACGCGCTTGCAGAAGGGACATTGCAGCAAAGACTGTATATCGTAGATAATGCCAATATAATTTACGAAGATATATTGAACACCGATATACAAAAATTGCAACCAGAGGCGTTCCTTATTTACAGGGATCAATTGATCTACCTGAAAAACAAGTCGGAATTAAAAGTTTTAAACCTATAAATACTGTTTAAAAATTAAGATGAAATTTAAAATATTATTGCTAACCATTACATCAACAGCCTTTTCTATATCCGTTTTTGCTAAACCCGTAGCTGACTCGGTGGGTGTTGAAAATCAAAACGGGAAGAAAGTGATCCTTCATAAACTTGATCCAAAAGATAATTACTACTCGATAGGCAGACGCTATAATGTAAACCCTAAATTGATTATCCAATACAATAGCAATGTAAAAATGACGATAGGCACGATCATTAAAGTGCCTACTGATCGTCCGTTCACCCAGCAAGCCCCTGTTGTAGTACAAAAAACTCAACCGGTACCTCAAAACCCGTCAGCTGCAAATAATGGCGGCGATGGCACGGCTACCCAATACAAGGTTTCACAAGGGGAAACTTTATATGCTATCTCCAAAAGATTTAACACATCAGTTGAGGATATCGTTAACCTAAACGGATTAAAATCAAATGCGATACATCCGGGGCAGATCTTACTGGTTAAATCTAATGCTTCAGCGTCAAACTCTATATCAACCCCTCCTCCGCCTCCTGTAGCTCATCAAACTGACAGCATTATGGCTAAACGTGATTCTACTAACCCTGCCTCACAGGATAGCAGCCATCATGCAGCCAATGGCAATAAATATGGTTTGTTTGAAAAAGACGAAAAAGGCGTTGCCACCTGGATGGATGATGATGGCCTCGATCCAAATAAAATGCTTGTTTTGCATCGTACCGCTCCTATTGGCACGGTAATCAGGATCACCAACATTATGACCAACAAAACAGTTTTTGCAAAGGTTGTGGGTCGCTTTACTGATAATGAGCAAACTAAAGACGTGATCATTGTAATGACAAAAAATGTTGCACAATCATTAGGCGCTCTGGACAAACGTTTCCAGGTAAATCTGAGCTACGGGGCACCGAATGAATAAGCCTTTTTATTTCCAATTAGCATAAATAAGTAGAAGGCATTACCTTTATCCAATATGACTGAGCGCGATATTACACCCAATAAACCGTTTATCATTGGGATAGCCGGGGGAAGCGGCTCAGGGAAAACATTCTTTTTAAAATGCTTCCTGGAACATTTTACTGCTGATGAAGTTTGCCTGGTGTCCCAGGACGATTATTATATACCGGTAGCGCACAATATGACGCCTGAAGAAAACAGGCTGTATAACTTTGATGTGCCTGCTACTATTGACCGGGAAGGGTTCTATGGTGATATCACCAAACTGATCAATAACGAAACGGTTTATAAAAAAGAATACACTTTCAATAATCCTTCTTCCATACCAAAAATTCTCGAAATCAAACCTGCCCCGATATTGATCGTGGAGGGATTATTTATTTTCCATTTCACAGAAATCGCCCGTTTACTTGATTTTAAAATATTTATCGAGGCCGATGAAGACGTTGCTTTGCGCCGTCGTATAAAACGCGACCTGGAAGAGCGTGGCTATTCGCACGATGACGTGATGTATAAATGGGTAAACCATGTAATGCCTGCCTACAAAGAATATTTATTAATTTATAAAGACGAATGCGAGCAGGTGATCGTCAATAACACCCAGGTAGCTGAGGATATTATCTGTGTTACGGAAGCTATATCGAAGGAGTTAAGAGAGAAAATTTTGATCTGATATAATCAGTTGTGTTAATAATTTTATCTCAATCAACTCATTTTAAACAACCCATACTTAAAGATACAATAAATAGCCCTCACACCATCCTTCCACCCTATTTTCTTGCCATCATCATAAGTACGACCATAATAGGATATGCCTACCTCATATATCCTGATCTTGGGTATCCTGGCTATTTTTTGGGTAACTTCCGGTTCAAAACCAAAGCGTTGCTCAGTTAGTTTGATGGATTGGATCATTTTGGTATCCATCAATTTATAACAGGTTTCCATATCCGTCAGGTTCATGTTGGAGAACATATTCGAGAGGAAGGTTAGCCACCGATTACCAATAGTATGCCAAAAGAACAATATCCGGTGCGGGTTGCTGCCCATAAAGCGCGAGCCATAAACCACATCCGCAAAACCGTTGCAAACGGGTTTTAAGAGATCATTGTATTCATTGGGGTCGTATTCCAGGTCAGCATCCTGTATAATGAGGTATTCACCCATTGCTTTGGATATTCCGGTATGCAGGGATGCCCCTTTGCCTTTGTTAAATTCGTGTTTAAAGTATTGGATATTGAGCTCTTGGTTAGCGGATTGATAATCGAGAATAGCCTGTTCGGTATGGTCTTTTGAGCAGTCGTTTACAATGATGATCTCTTTTTGGATATCCTCGATCAATTTAACTGATTTAATTTTATTGAGTATCAGGTGGATGGTATTACCTTCGTTGTAAGCAGGAATAATGATAGATAATTTTTCTATTTTCATAAAAACCTTGTCGTCTGTGATAAAGCGGATCAAAAATTACTTCAGAAAACCAAAAGTAATCATATTACTCACTATTTTATTGGGTTTGACGCTATGGTTTTGGTTTTGTTTGCCGCGGCAATTGTTTAATTCGCCTACTTCTTACGTAATTGATGACGACCAGGGCCAATTACTCGGCGCTGCCATCGCTAACGACGGTCAATGGCATTTCCCTTATAACCCCAATGTCCCCGAAAAATTCAAGCGGTGTATCATTGCTTTTGAGGATAAAAGGTTCGAGCATCACCCCGGTTTTGATATTGTGGCTTTTAGCAGGGCAATCAGGCAAAATATCCGGGCAAAACATGTCATCAGCGGCGGCAGCACCATTACTATGCAGGTGATCCGCCTCGCTACCAAACACAAGCGTACTTTTTGGAATAAACTGGGCGAGATACTTATGGCGCTGCGATTAGAATGTACCCATAGCAAAGCAGATATACTGGCCCTATATACCAGCAACGCTCCTTTCGGCACCAATGTGATTGGATTGGATGCAGCATCCTGGCGTTATTTCGGGCGTAGCCCCGATAAGTTATCCTGGGGCGAAATGGCTGCCATGGCGGTATTGCCAAACTCGCCTTCGTTGGTTCACCCTGGGAAAAACAGGCAGATTCTACTCAAAAAACGGAACCAATTGCTTGACAGGTTGCATAAACAAGGCGTAATTGACAGCACAACCGCATCGCTTGCCAAACTTGAACCTGTACCCGATAGGCCACTACCACTGCCGCAATCAGCCCCTCACCTGCTGGTTCGGTTTAAAACCGACCATCCAATTGGCGATACCCGTATTAAAACAAGCATCAAATCAACTCTGCAACAGCAAGTAAATGACATTTTAGAACGGCATCATTCTGTTTTAAAAGCAAATGACATCAATAACATAGCCGCCGTAGTACTGGATGTAGAAACCGGGCAAGCCTTGGCTTATGCCGGGAACATCGCCCATTCAAACGACCCGGAAATGGAAAGCGATGTAGATGTGGTGGATGCGCCACGCAGCCCCGGCAGCACGTTAAAGCCGCTTTTATATGCCTCCATGCTGCATGATGGGTTGATATTGCCTAATAGCCTCATCCCGGATATCCCTACTCAAATAGCAGGTTATCACCCCGAGAATTTTGATTTGGGTTATGATGGCGCCGTACCTGCTTCAAGGGCTTTGTCGCGCTCCTTAAATGTCCCCGCCGTAAAAATGTTGCAGCAATTTAAATACGAGCGCTTCTATGATTTTTTGCAGAAGGCCGGCATTACCACTCTAAAAAAACCTGCTGATCATTATGGCTTATCTCTCATTTTAGGCGGCGGCGAAAACACGTTATGGGAACTAACCGGGGCCTATGCAGACATGGCACGTGTACTAAATCACTATACCAAATACAACGGCAAATACGATACCGCCGATTATCATAGTCCGGTATACTCCGTTCAGCCAACTAAAAAGCCCCAGTTAGAAAAATCAGGCTTACTGGATGCAGGCTCAATCTATTACACCTTCCAGGCGATGGAGGAAGTAATGCGGCCCGGCGAAGAGATGGTATGGCAGCAATTCAGTTCAACCCAGCGCGTGGCCTGGAAAACCGGCACAAGCTTCGGCTTTCGCGATGGCTGGGCCATTGGTATCACCCCGAAATACGTGGTAGGCGTTTGGGTAGGCAATACCGATGGCGAAGGTCGTCCGGATCTGACAGGCATCAATACCGCCGCTCCAGTCCTGTTCGAGATTTTCAGGCTACTTCCAGTCGCGCGTGATTGGTTTGAAATGCCCGTCGGCGAAATGGTAAAAATAAAAGTATGCCATCAAAGCGGTTACCGGGCCGGTGAATATTGCGAGGATGTCGACGACATGTGGGTGCCTAAAAGTGGCTTAAAAGCACCCGTTTGCCCCTGGCATCAGCTAATCCATTTAGATGCAAGCGGCAAATGGCAGGTAACAGGCGATTGCGAATCGCCGGGGAACATGGCGACCAAAAAATGGTTCGTGCTGCCGCCATCAATGGAGTATTACTATAAAACTAAAAACTACCTGTATCACACTTTACCACCTTTCCGGTCGGACTGTGCGCTGGCTGAAAAAGGCAGCCCGATGGAACTGATCTACCCAAAAGATGGCGCAAAAGTATACGTACCACTCGAAGCTGATGGCAGTCGTGGCCGTATGATCTGCAATGCAGCGCACCGCCAAGCCGGGGTAAAGATCTTCTGGCACCTGGACGATAAATATGTTGGTGAAACCATCGACTTCCACCAGGTTGCACTAAATCCGTCTGCCGGTAAGCATAAATTGACCTTGGTTGACGGGAACGGGAATAACCTGGAGATCAATTTTGAGGTACTGGCGAAATAGTTGGCAGGTTTCAGTGTGCAGTTGGCACCACAAGGAATTGCATACTATGTTTACTCTTCCTTAACCCTCTTTGCGCGCAGTGGAGAGAGGGTCGACAAGCGCAGCGATGTCGGGGTGAGTCAAATAGGCGATCTGAAATATTGCAAACCGCCAACTAAAAACTGCCAACTGAATTATTATCTTGGCAATAAAAATACATACAGAAATGCTTGAACAATTTGACCTGCACAACATCATGGTGATCGATATCGAAACCGTACCACAATACAGTAGTCACGACCAGGTGCCGGAGCATTTACAAAAATTGTGGGATCTGAAAACGCAATACCAACGCAAGGAAGAAACATCTGAAGCGTTTTACGAGCGCGCAGGTATATGGGCTGAATTTGGTAAGATCATTTGCATATCCGTAGGCATATTTACACGTGGAAAAAGCACCGGCCTTAGGGTAAAATCTTATTTCTCGCATGATGAAAGTGAATTGCTGATACAATTTGCCGATCTGCTCCACTCACAGCCTACGAATCTTATCTTATGTGCGCATAATGGAAAGGAATTTGATTTTCCATACATCTGCCGAAGGATGCTGATCAACGGCATCAAGTTTCCGCCACAGTTAGAAATAGCTGGTAAAAAGCCATGGGAAATAAATCACCTGGATACGATGGAGCTTTGGAAATTCGGCGATTATAAAAGCTATACTTCTTTGAGTTTACTTACCGCCATTTTCAATATACCTACTCCAAAAGATGATATTGACGGCAGTATGGTGGGCCATGTTTATTGGGTCGAAAACGATCTGGAGCGTATTGCTGTTTATTGTCAGAAAGATGTTGTCGCTACGGCCCAACTTATCAGGCGTTACCGTGGCGAAGAATTAATAGCGGATGATTGTATCACACTGATCGGGCAATAATGCTGCAGGTAAACCATTTAAAGGTCGAATTTAAAACACAGAATGGTTTAGTACAGGCCGTTAAGGATAGCTCATTTACCTTGCAGAAAGGCGAAACCATTGGCATTGTAGGCGAGTCCGGCTCCGGTAAATCGGTTACTTCATTGGCCATTATGCGTCTGCATAATGCTGATAATACGATTATTAGCGGAAACGTATTGTTCAATGACATCAACACCCTGCAAATACCTGAGGAAGAAATGCGTGCTATACGCGGCAACCGCATAGCCATGATCTTCCAGGAGCCTATGACCTCGCTTAACCCGGTGCTGACCTGCGGTTTCCAGGTTACGGAAGCAATTCAGTTGCATTTAGGGGTTGACAAACAGGAGGCAAAGGAAAAAGCCATCCAGCTTTTTAATGAAGTGCAATTGCCGCGCCCAGAAGCTATATTCGATAGTTATCCTCACCAAATATCGGGCGGGCAAAAACAAAGGGTAATGATTGCGATGGCGCTTTCCTGCGACCCGGAAATACTGATTGCTGACGAACCAACAACTGCCCTTGATGTAACCGTACAAAAGACCATCATTGAATTACTGCTCCGGCTTAAGGCCGAACGTAACATGAGCCTGGTATTCATATCCCATGATCTGGGCGTGGTGAGCGAGATCGCCGATCGGGTTATTGTGATGTATAAAGGCGAAATTGTTGAAGAAGCAGATACGAAAACCATTTTCTCCAATCCTCAGCATCCCTATACAAAAGGGTTATTGGCCTGCCGCCCATCGCCGGAATATCACCTAAAGAAACTGCCAATTATTGCCGATTTTTTGGACGCAGCAAATAATGCAGTATCAATTGAAAAAATAAGAGAGCGGTATGTTTATCCTTCATCAGAAATAAAGGAACGAAAAAAGAAGCTATACGCACAACAACCTATTTTAAAGATCAATGAATTAAGTACTTGGTTCCCGGTTGGTACCGGTCTTTTTGCAAAACAGAAAGAAGTTATTAAAGCGGTAAACAAGGTCAGTTTTGACGTCTATCCGGGCGAAACATTGGGTTTGGTGGGAGAATCCGGCTGTGGCAAATCAACTTTGGGTAGAAGTATTTTGAGGCTGATTGAACCAACCTCCGGTGGCGTAAACTTTGAGGATACCGATCTGCGTAAGCTGAATAAACGCGATATGCGCAATATGAGACGTGATATCCAGATCATTTTCCAGGACCCTTACTCCTCTTTAAATCCCCGACTCACAGTTGGCGATTCACTCATGGAGCCCTTACAGGTTCATCAATTATATGATAACAACACCAAACGCAAAAAGCACGTGTTGGAATTGTTAGAAAAAGTAAACCTGCCTCCGGAATATTACAACCGCTACCCCCACGAATTTTCCGGTGGTCAGCGCCAGCGTATAGTAATAGCACGGGCATTGGCCCTAAAGCCCAAATTCATCATATGTGATGAATCCGTATCCGCTTTGGATGTCTCCGTGCAGGCACAGGTTTTAAATCTGATCCGCGAATTACAGCAAGAGTACAACCTAACTTACATTTTCATATCGCACGATCTATCCGTCATTAAACACATTTCTGACCGTGTTATGGTGATGAATAAAGGTGAGATCATTGAAACCGGAGACCCTGATGATATCTACTATCACCCAAAAGAAGACTATACTAAAAGACTGATCGCTTCCATTCCCGGCTCGGGATTATGAGTAAATCTCCATGTACTAATTACTCAAGACTCTGAACTTAAGACTTAATCACTACCTTAGCACAATTAAATAATACCTATGTCTAAAAACAAAAAAAGCTCATCTATCAAGCAGGTTCTCACCCAAATGGTGCTTGATATATTTGAGCAGAATGGCAATACGCCATTAAATTACAAACAAGTTGCCGCTAAACTAAATGTCCGAGATCCTGAATCCCGGGATATTATACTCGAAATATTAAGGGAAGAATCAAAAAAGAGTGTTTTAAAAGAGCTATCTCCCGGTAAATTCCAGTTATTGGAGCTAAAAACTTTTATTGAAGGTAAAGTTGACCTGACCAATGATGGTTCTGCATACATCATCACTGATGATGAAGCCGAAACCGATATATATGTAGCCCCGCGCAAACTGCGCAACGCCCTAAACGGCGACCGTGTTAAGGTTTACGTTTACGCCAAAAGCAAAGGCTCGCGCCAGGAAGGCGAGGTAATAGAAATACTGCAGCGTAATAAAATGGAGTTTACGGGTATTGTAAAACTCTCCGAACGCTTTGCGTTTTTTATTCCCGACGACCGGAAGATGATGCACGATATATTCATTCCGATGAATGAATTGAACGGTGCAAAAAACGGCATAAAGGCCATTGCTGAGATAACCGACTGGCCGACCGATGCTAAAAATCCTGTGGGGCGTATCAAGCATGTTTTGGGTGTTCAGGGCGAGAATGATACGGAAATGAACGCCATCCTGGCGGAATATGGTTTCCCATTATCATTCCCGAAAGAAGTTGAACTCGAGTCGGAAGAGATCAGGGATATTATTACACCTGATGAGATTACCCGCAGGCGCGATTTCAGGGAAATCTTGACCTTTACCATCGACCCGTTTGATGCCAAGGATTTTGATGACGCCTTGTCTTTTAAATATCTCCCCAACGGAAATTATGAAGTAGGCGTGCATATCGCAGATGTTTCGCATTATATCATACCAGATTCTGCTTTGGATAAAGAGGCTTTAGATCGTGCTACATCAGTTTATTTGGTTGACAGGGTGATACCCATGCTGCCGGAAAGACTATCTAATGGTCTGTGTTCCTTAAGGCCAAATGAAGATAAGCTTTGCTTTTCGGCAGTATTCGAACTGGATAATGAGGCGCGTATAGTTGAAGAATGGTTCGGTAAAACTGTGATCCATTCCAACCGTCGCTTTACTTACGAGGAAGTGCAGGAAGTGATCGAAAAACGATCAAACGAATACGATAATGAGATCCATAAGCTGAACGAACTTGCCTACATACTTCGCGACCGCAAATTTAAAAACGGCGCCATTAGCTTTGAAACTACCGAAGTAAAATTTAAGCTGGATGAAAGTGGTAAGCCAACCGGCGTTTACGTCAAAGAGCGCAAGGATGCCCATAAGCTCATCGAAGATTTCATGCTGCTGGCTAACCGAAAAGTAGCTGAATTTGTAGCCAAAAAAGGCAAGGGCAAGCAAAAATACACCTTTGTTTATCGTGCGCACGATTCACCAAAACCTGATGCATTGGCCAGCTTTGCCCAGTTCGCAGCAAGGTTTGGTTATCGAATCAATACCAAATCAGACAAAGAAACAGCCAAATCCCTTAATTTTTTGATGGAGGATGTAGAAGGAAAAAAGGAACAGAATGTTTTGACCCAATTGGCCATCCGCTCTATGGCGAAGGCTATTTACACCACCAAAACCAGCAGCCATTACGGCTTGGCGTTTGATTACTATACCCACTTTACCTCGCCTATCCGTCGTTACCCGGATGTGATGGTGCACAGGTTGCTGTTTCATTATCTCAACGGCGGCCATTCAGCCAATGCAGAGCATTACGAAAAGCTTTGCCAGCATTGCTCGCAAATGGAGAAAAAAGCTGCCGATGCCGAGCGTTCATCTGTTAAATACAAACAGGCCGAATATTTGAAGGACCAGATCGGTGTTATCTTTACCGGTATTATTTCGGGTGTTACCGAATGGGGTATGTATGTGGAGATCATAGAGAACAAATGCGAGGGCATGATACGCCTGCGTGATATTTCTGACGATTTTTACACGCTTGATGAAAAGAATTACCAGATCATCGGTCAGCGTAAAAAGAAAGTTTACCGTTTGGGTGATGAGGTACGGATCAAAGTTAAAAACGTTGACCTGACTAAAAAGCAGATCGATTTTTCGTTAGTGCAATGATTAAAGGAATCACCCCAATCAATAATTCAATAACTCACTAATTCAATAATCAAATTGAAACAACTTTCCGATCTGCAGGCAATTATCAGCGCCGAAGTTAAACAGCTTAACTTCCCCAGCTATCCTGCCGAATTATACGAGCCGATAAAATATATTCTGTCGCTTGGCGGAAAGCGTATGCGTCCTGCCCTGCTTTTGATGGCCTGCGACCTGTTTGGCGGCGATGTGAATAAAGCTATACCTCCCGCTCTGGCTATCGAGGTGTTCCATAACTTCACGCTGATGCATGATGATATTATGGACAATGCCCCACTGCGTCGTGGAAAAACCACCGTGCATGAGCGGTGGAACCCAAATGTAGGTATTCTCTCAGGCGACGTGATGCTGATAGAAGGCTACAAACTGATGATGCAGGTTGACAATGCCATACTGCGCCGGATATTGGATATTTTTAACACCACAGCCGTAGGCGTTTGCGAAGGTCAGCAGCTGGATATGGAGTTCGAGAAGCGCATCAATGTCAACATTGAAGAATATATTACCATGATACGCCTTAAAACCGCCGTTGTTTTAGGCGGCGCACTTCAAATTGGCGCTATCATCGGCGGAGCCGACACTAATGATGCTGATTTGATATATACCTTTGGCGAACAGTTGGGCATTGCCTTCCAGTTGCAGGATGATATTTTGGACGTATATGGCAACCCGGAAAAATTTGGCAAACAGGTTGGCGGCGATATCATGTCCAACAAAAAGACTTTCCTGCTGATCAAGGCACTGGAATTGGCCGATCCATCACAAGCGGCCGAACTGAACAAATGGTTGAACATTCAACAGCCCGATCAGAATGAAAAAGTAATTGCCTTTACGGGTATCTATAACCAGCTGCAGGTAAGGCAATATGCCGAAAAAGCCATGCAAGCCTATGCAGATAAAGCATTTACGGCCTTGGATGCTATTAACCTGCCCGATGAGCATAAACAATATCTCCGCGACTTCGCCGATGGATTGATGGTGAGGGAGAATTAGTTATATTTAGGCATGAAAAGACTTTTATTTTGCTGTTTATTATTATCATCACTATTTACTGCTAAAGCGCAAACCCGTAGTCATCTAAAAACGGATACAATAGATATTACTCATCCTGTTGATTCTTCCAAACAGGTTTATACTTTAGTAGAATCCGATCCCTCGTTTCCTGGTGGAATACAAGAATTTTATAAGTATCTATCCAAAAACATAAATATTCCTTTTACAGAATATGTTAAAGGTAAAGTATTCGTAAGCTTTGTTATAGGAGCTGATGGACACGTTATAGAACCTACAATAATAAAGGGGATAGTTACTGATTCTATGAAAAAAGAAATATTAAGAGTACTAACGGAATCACCAGCATGGACACCAGGAATACAAAATAGTAAACCTGTTAGAATTCAGTACACCATGCCAATTAACTTTTAATTATATATCTATAAAGTAAAATGAAAATATTTATATTTTATGTGACGATGTTATTAGCTTCAACAGCGGTTAAAGCCCAGGAGGTTACATCAGCCATTCCCGCTGATAATAAACCTGATACTGCTAAGATATTTGTAGCCGTCGAAAAAGACCCCTCGTTCCAGGGCGGAATGCAAAATTTCTACAGCTATTTATCACAAAATCTTCAATATCCTGCCTTCGCCGTTAAAAATCGTACCGAGGGAAAGGTGTATTTAACTTTTATTGTTGAAAAAGACGGCAGCTTGAGTAATGTAAAAGCGGTCAGGGGCATTTCGCAAGAAATTGATGCAGAGGCGATCAGGGTATTGCAAAATTCGCCAAAATGGACCCCGGGAATACAGAACAGGCGGGCAGTGAGGGTGCAATATACCGTTCCAATAAATTTTAAATTACCACCGGCGGCTGCCAATACAGCACTGAACGACACGATGCCCGATGATCATAGTAAAATATTTACCGCCGTTGAACAACATCCACAATTTGTAGGTGGGGTTGTAAGTTTTTATAAATATTTGGGAGATAATATTCACTATCCTGAGAAATCGAGAAGCCGAAATATTCAGGGAATAGTCTTTTTAACTTTTGTGGTTGAAAAGGACGGCAGCTTAAGTGATATTAAGGTTGTGAAAAGTGTAGCTGACGATATCGATGCCGAAGCTTTACGTGTGATGAAGATTTGTCCTAATTGGAATCCCGGTATGCAAAATGGGCGGGCCGTGAGGGTGCAATATACTGTTACGGTTAATTTTGTATTACTAGCGCAAACAACCGCGAAAGACACTGTGACATTTGATCAAGATAAAGTATTTACGGCAGTAGAACAAGATCCCAGCTGGCCTGGAGGAGTTCAAGCCTTTCGCCAATATTTTGCAGAAAACTTAAACTATCCTGAAAAGGCGAAAAAAGACGGCCTTCATGGGCATGTAATAGTATATTTTATTGTAGAGAGGGACGGTAGTCTATCACATATTAAAGTACAGAAATCCCTTTCTCCAGAAACTGATGCAGAAGCTTTGAGAGTAATCAATAATTGCCCGAAATGGATTCCAGGTATGCAGAATGGAAAACCAGCGCGGGTCGTTTTCACTTTGGCAGTACCTTTTCCTCTTCCAAGTCATTGATCATAAAAAAAGCCCCAGTCTATTCAGACCAGGGCTTTCAATATTTATGCAATCTGCTAATTACTCAGCTGCTTTTTCTTCAGTATCAGCTGCCTTTTTAGTTTTTGGCGCTGCTGCTTTCTTTGCTTTTGGAGCTGCTTCGGCAACTGGTGCTTCTTCAACAGCTGGTGCTTCCGCTACAGGCGCTTTTGCTTCAACTACTTTCTTCTCAGCTTTTGCAGCCGGTTTTGGTGCAGGTGCTTCAACAACGGCTGCAGTTTCGAAAGGTATTACCGAAACGTATGAACGGTTATCAGCTTTCTTTTTGAAAACTACGGTACCGTCAGTTAATGCAAATAAAGTATGATCTTTACCAATACCAACATTCAGACCTGGATTGTGCGGGGTACCACGCTGACGAACGATGATGTTACCTGCAATTGCTGGCTGACCACCGAAAATCTTGATACCTAAACGCTTGCTATGTGACTCGCGGCCGTTTCTTGAGCTACCGGCCCCTTTTTTGTGTGCCATTTTCTAATATTTTTATGAGCTGATGTAAATCGGCTCGTTTAAACCTTAATTATAATGTGATCCCTGTGATCTCGATTTTTGTGAATTGCTGGCGGTGGCCATTTTTCTTTTTGTAACCTTTTCTTCTTTTCTTTTTGAAAATGATCACTTTATCACCTTTTAAATGAGACAATATCTTAGCTGATACTTTTGCACCTTTCAAATCAGTTCCTAATTTGAATTTACCTTCGTTTTCTGCTAATAACACACTGTCAAATTCAATACTAGCGCCCTCATCCCCTTGTAAACGGTGTACAAAGAGTTGCTGGTCTTTTGCAACCTTAAATTGCTGTCCGGCTATACTTACTATTGCGTACATTGTTATTAATTAATGTTTTAAAATTTGAGGTGCAAATATATAAACTTTATATTAAAAAAACTACTGCTTTTTAAACATTAATTAGAGCACATTTTCTTCAGGGCTTCAGCATAATTCTCTGCTATTGGTTGTCCGCCCAGCGCTTTGCATTCATTGAAGAATTTCAGGGCATCCACACAATCCTTATTTAAGAAATAACAAATAGAGAGTTTATAGGTGGTGTTTACATTCTTAGCATCAATAGCATAAGATTTTTTGAGCAGATCTATTGCTGTATTAAGTTCAGCTTGATCCTGATCATGCTGAAAACCCATAAAATAAAGCGTGGCCTTATCTGTCAGAATAACTGAACTATTGGGATTGATAGCTAAACCTTTGTTATATTGAACCATCCCGGCTTGATAATCATTAAAATAGCCGTAAATAGCGCCGTAACCCCAGTAAATATTTTCATTTTTAGGATCAAGCAGGTAGGCTTGATTAAACCTGTACATAGCGGTCTTTATATCACCTCTGGATAAATAAGTAAATCCAAGTTCTATAAAATGATCGGAAGCCTTTCTATGAGTAGCATCTGCTTTTAAGGCCGTTTTTGTTAGTTCGTTATCAGCCTCGACCTGTTCTTTTGTTTTTGTCACGTTCCCATACTCTGGCAACATCCTAATATCGTTCTTAGCTTCGTCCTGCCACTCTTTATAGCTGATCTGCTGCGAAAAACAAGAAATTGAAATTAATAATGCGGAGAGAGTTAAGATATATTTCATTTACTAATCTATCAATTATTCTGTCTTCCCTCTGCATCAGCCAAAACTTTGGTTATTTCTTTGATCATTTGCTCATTGGCATCCTTTAATCTCGGGTCGCCATCAAATGAAGCATCGTACAATACCTTTTTACTTTTACGTTGATAGTTAAACTCGATCAAATACCGAGGTGGCCTCATACCATTGTGCTTAATAGTAGTATCACCCATTTCCACGCTGGGGAAATCCCAGAAACCCAGGTCGGCAGCTTTACGGTGCAAATAAAGCAGTTCGTCTTTATTCAAATGCAGGTGCATCTTCACGATGGAATCGTGCGAGTTTACATACTCATAATCGCCTGTTTTTGAATTGAACTTATTAACCAGGCTATCGCCTGGCCCATATTGAAAAACAATGGATTGGAATTCCGTAAACTTATAAGGCGCGTTTTTGATCATATGGCTATAGTAATACACACAATAGATCAGGAATGGCACCACTATACAAATGGTCAAAAATATTTTTTTGCTGCGATCGGACATGGGGGTAATTATTGAATTAGTGAGTTAGTGATTTTAAATTTCTTGAATTACTGATATTATAAAACTTTAAAATTCGATATTGAACATTCGAAATTCGATATTAAAATTAATCTGCCAGTTCTCCCTCCCATTTACTTACTGCGGCTGTAGCTATTACATTACCCAACACATTGGTTGCAGAGCGACCCATATCCATTAATGGGTCGATACCGATAAGCAGGGCCAAACCAGCTTCTGGAATGTTGAACATCCCTATTGTTCCGGCTACAACTACCAGTGCTGCACGTGGCACGCCTGCTATACCTTTGCTCATCAGCATCAAAACCAACAGCATAGATAGCTGGTGTGCCCAGGACAAATGTATGCCGTAAGCCTGGGCCAAAAATAACGAAGCAAAGGTCATGTACATCATCGAACCAACCAAATTGAATGAATAACCAAGAGGCAGCACAAAACTAACGATCTTGTTGTTGCAGCCAAAGTTCTCCAGTTCCTCTAATGCTCTTGGGTAGGCAGCTTCGCTTGTGGAGGTGCTGAACGCTACCAGTAAGGCATCTTTTATATTGTTGATCAGAGTAAATACGCGCTTTTTCAGCACAGTAAACCCGGCGAATATGATAATGCCCCAAAGCAATGCCAACGAGAAATAAAACTCGCCCAAAAAAGCAGCGTAGGTGGATATAATGCCCAATCCCTCTTTAGCTACTATCGCTGTGATGGCCCCGAATACGGCTATCGGCGCAAGCATCATCACATAGCCCGTTATCTTCATGATTACGTGGGCAACAGCATCCATAAACTTAATAATGATCTCGCCCTTATCGCCTATTGCTGCTGTAGCCACGCCAAAAAACAGCGAGAATACCACGATCTGCAATATCTCGTTATTCGCCATCGACTCGGTAAAACTTCTCGGGAAGACATGACCTATAAAGTCTTTAAGAGATATGGCCGATTTCTTTATATCCGTACCCAAATAACTATCGGGCAGGGCTAAATGTATGCTGCTTCCGGGTTCAAATAGGTTCACCAGCAACATACCCAATAGCAGAGAAACCAATGTGGCGCTGATAAATAACAGTAAAGTCTTTCCACCTATCCTTCCTACGGCTTTAATATCACCCACTTTGGCTACGCCGACAACAAGCGTAGTGAAAACCAGCGGCGCTACGATCATTTTAATCAGCCTTAAAAATATATCACTCAAGAGAGTAAAACCTTCCAGCTTATTTTCCCTGGTTGCATCGGCAGTTGCCCGTTCTTTTAATTGTGCGGCACGGGTGGTTTTTAATTGCTTAAACTCTGTAGTGGTAGTGTCCTTTAGCAAAACTAACCGGGCGTCAATTGTTTTAATGGTAGCTTCCGCGGCGGATATCTTGTTATTATAAGTATCAATAACGTTAATATTGTAAACGTAACCGGTTATGATACCCAAAATGAGCGCGATAAAGATGTAAAGGGTGAGTTTGCTTTTCTTCATATTAATCGGGACTGCGAAACTACAAATATTTAACAATTTAAGCCCCTCCCAACCAGAGAGGGGTTTGGGGTGAGGCTTAAAATAATTAAGTTTGAGGCATGAGCATGAAACAATACGGCGTACAGGATATCAAGAAAGAGCTTCCCCATTTGGATCACGCCCAATTGATGGAGCTTTGCCTGCGCCTGGTGCGGTATAAAAAGGAAAATAAGGAGCTTACCGCCTATTTATTATTTGATGCTGATAATGAGCAAGCCTTTATCGAGGGCTTGATAGCCGAGAACGGCTTTATGTTTAGCCAACTGCCATATAACAATTACCAGTTGGCCAAGGGCCTGCGAAAAATACTAAGGATATTAAATAAATACATCAAATTTACCGGGTCGAAACAGGCAGAGATAGAGTTGCTGATGAATTTTTGCCGAAACTATATTCAATATGTCGATAAGCGGGCATCATCATACAAGCCACTTCGCCTTATATTAATAAGGCAACTGGATAAGATAAAGAAAGTGATAGAAAAATTACATGAGGACCTGCAATTTGATTACAGCCAGGATTACAATGTTATGGTGGGCGAAGCTGAAGAAAAATTAAAATGGCTGAACATGAATGATTATCTGCTGTAACATTTGAATGATCTTACTATCTAACACACAAAAAAATTAACTGAATTGGATAACAGGGAAGCGGCCTTCAAGAAAATATTTGAAGCTAATTCAAAAAAGATATATCACCTGTGCTATGGTTATACCGGCGATGATGACGCCGCCAACGACCTGCTACAGGAAACTTTTTTGAAGGTGTGGCAAAACCTGGAGAAATTCCGCAACCAGGCACAAATATCTACCTGGATCTATCGTATAGCTGTAAACACCTGCCTAACCTACCTACGGTCTGAAAAACGACAAGCAAAGGACGAACTTACCCCGCAGATCTCTGAAAATCAAAGAGAGGAATATTCGGAGAAGAATGAGCAGGTGGCGCTGCTATACAAGTGCATTTCAAAATTAGAAGAATCAGAAAGGATTATCATAACAATGGTATTGGATGAAGTTCCGTACCCCGAGATTGCGGAGATATCCGGCATTTCAGAAGGGAATTTGAGGGTGAAGATATATCGCATTAAACAGAAATTAACAGAATTATATAACCACTATGAAAGACTTTGAGCATTTGATGTCCGTTTGGCAGGATCAGCCAAAACAGGACCAGCTTTCAGTGGATGAAGCGCTGAAGCAGGTAAAGAAGGGAATAAGGGGCATTACCAGTCAATTGTATTGGGGTATAGTGGTGATGGTGGCTATGCTTGCGCTTACGTTTATCATATTATTCTTTTTCGTTTTCCAATCGTGGATGACCTACATGGGCATTTTCATCATGCTGATCACCATGTTATTATACGCGGTGCTTATTATCCGCAATTACCGTGTACTGAATAAGCATGATGCTACACAAAACCCAACTGACTATTTACAGGATCTTAAAGAATACCAAAAAAACCGGGCTAAAATAGCCGGGTGGTTCTATTACCTGTTTGTGATGCTGATCAGCCTCGGCTTATCACTTTATTTTGTTGAAGTACTGCGCCATGTTTCGGTATATGGTAAAGCAGCAATATATAGCCTCACTATTATATGGTTTCTGTTTTTAACACTCTATTACAAAAAACGGATATTTAAAAGTGAAGAAGAGAAGCTGAATTTGATGATAGAAAGATTGGAGCGACTGCAGGGTCAATTTGAATAAGCTAATCTGGGGTTTTGTACAATAGACAACTTTGTGTTCCTTTGTGAAAAACTCCGTGTTCTTTGTGGTTATTTTTACCACAGAGGTCAAAAAGAAAGGCACAAAGTCCACGGAGACTCATTTCATTTATGAATTCGCCTATCACCATACAAAAAGTTCATTCTTCCGATCTTGACACGTTGCTTACTATAAGCAAGGAAACATTCTACGATGCCTTTGAGCATTTAAATAACCCGGAAGATTTTGAAGCTTATACTTCAGTTGCTTTTACCGCTGAAAAGCTATTATCTGAAATTAATAATCCTAATTCCGCTTTCTATTTTGCTTTGATTGATGGTGAAAAAGTTGGTTATATCAAGCTTAATTATGCTTCAGAACAAAGCGAGTTCCAGGATGACAATTCGGTTGAAGTGTCACGCATTTATGTCCGGTCCGATCAACAGGGTAAACAAATAGGAAAGCAACTGATCGATTTCGTGATCACAAAAGCCATCGAAGCCAAATTAGAATATGTCTGGCTCGGCGTTTGGGAGCATAACCCTGATGCTATCCGTTTTTATGAGCGAAGCGGATTCGTGATATTCAGCAGCCACGAGTTTTGGGTAGGCAATGATAAGCAGACTGATATTTTGATGAGGAAGGTGTTATAAATAGTATGTCATTTCGAACGCAGAGAGAAATCTTATAAAATATGCAAAGCGGCCATGCAAGTTGTATAAGATTTCTCTCTGCGTTCGAAATGACAATTTTAATTAAGTCCTCAATCTCTCAAAAACGGATTAAAATTCCTTGTCCCTATTTCCATCCCGGCTGCCCGGCAAACCGTTTTATCACCAAATTTAAAGTTGATCCGGTCCATCGCCTGGTAAAGCCTGATCTGCTGCTCGTTATCTTCAAACAGGTTGATCTGGTAACTACCGGTACAAAGCTGGCTCAATTTAACACCGATCAATCTCACCGGTCTATTCTGATTCCAGGCTTTTTTGAGAAGGTTTTTGATGCCGGGTATCAGGATATGTTCGGCTGCGGTCAGGGGTATTTTTTCCTGTTGTGTATGCGTTTCAAAGTTGGCATAACGAATCTTGATTGCCAGGCACGATGCAAGTTTGTTTTCCCGCCGTAATTTGGATGAAAGCTCTTCGGTCATGGATACCAATATACTCTCCAACGTACGTTTGTCCGATACATTGTTCATAAAGGTATTTTCAGTCGATATAGATTTCCGGTCGATGTGGGGCACAATTTCACCGTAGTCAATGCCTCTCGCCTTTTCGTATATCCAACGCCCGTTCTTGCCGAATACCGTTTGCAGAAAATGAAGCTCCACTTTTTGCAGGTCGCCTATCTTTTCGATGCCGTATTGATATATCTTCTGGCAGGTACTTTCACCTAAGCCCGGTATAGCAGAAATTGGTAAAGGTGCCAAAAAATCCATTTCGCTGCCATGTGGTACAAAAAGCTGCCCATTGGGTTTGGCCCGGTTAGTGGCCATTTTTGCGATAGTTTTACCCGACGCCAGTCCGAAGGAGATCGGCAGTTTGGTTTCTTTAATTATGCGTTGCCTTAATTGCGAAGCCAGTTTATAAGGATCATGAAAACGATCGGTGCCTGTAAGATCGATATAAAATTCATCTACTGATGCTTTTTGATACAGAGGCACCATATCCTCCACGATCTTCGTCACCTTACGCGATTCTTCTGAATAACGGGTGTGATTGCCCCGAACGCTGATGGCATCCGGGCACAGCTTAAAAGCATCCCGCGATGACATACCCGAATGCACCCCGAACTTGCGTGTTTCGTAACTGCACGAGGCCACAATACCCCGCTGCGCATTGCCACCGATAATAATAGGCTTGCCTATCAGCTCAGGATTATCCAGTCGTTCCACCGATACAAAAAATGAATCGAGGTCGATATGCATGATATAGCGTTTGTGGGCCATCACACAAAAATGAAAATAAATAAGGAATATTACTAATATTTTTAGTAATTTATTGCTTTACGGAGGCTAATGTTTCTGTTGTCCGGCCACATTCAGGCATTTTTTTGCCGTAGTAAGGATTTTTGATGGTTGCTGTTTCGCTTAGCCAGGTGGCCTTTTTCATCGGGCAGTATTGCTCATAAACTACCGTACTATTCAGTTTTATTGCTTTTAAAACAGCATACAGGTTTTTTGATAAGCTGGTAAAATGCTCCCGTTGATGTTCAATGGCTCCGCTTTCACTGATATGCCTGCTGTCGAATTGCAGTTTATCGGTGTAAGTCATCCAAATCTTATGCTGATCCGCATTTAATTTGTCCGATGGTACAGCAATAACAGCTGCTAATAATTCTTTGGCTTTGCTTTTTGCATCACTGTTATTATCAGCAGCCAACGCATTCTTTACACCATAATAGGATGTCAATACTTTATTAACAGCTCCCCCGGTTACACTACCCTGCGCATGTGCTGAACTAACTGCGATGAGTAGCATTAAAGATGCAAACAGGTATTTTAAAGTTTTCATGTTTAA